>Ga0209426_1000748_pt1 | contig 27496 bp, 25 predicted proteins | sample Deesub1362B_J571_FD_187697 | JGI IMG/M metagenome (GOLD analysis project Ga0209426, IMG submission 187697) | Deep oceanic, basalt-hosted subsurface ecosystem from Juan de Fuca Ridge flank, Pacific Ocean, CORK Borehole 1362B_J2.571 (SPAdes)... ...
CCCGCCATCATCCGCGCAAGTGGCGGGTGTCGCAAGTCGGCGGGTGTCGCAAGTCGCGCCGGCCAGCGGCCATTGGCGCCGCCTTTCGGTTCATCCGCGAGACGTCCGATGCCTTCCGGCGGGAGCCGGTGGTAACCTCGCAGCATTCCGCGTCCCCGACCATCCGAACCACCCATTCAACCGTGCGCCCCGCAGACCCCGAACTCTGGCGAACCGCCTCCGAGCAGCGCGCCTACAACGATGCGCGCCGTCGCGTGCGCGCGCTGCGCTTCTTCTACATGCACGCACTGGTCTACGTGACGGTCAATGCGATGCTGATCACCATCAACCTGGTGACGTCGCCGCACCGGCCGTGGTCAGGCGGGCCGCTTATGGGTTGGGGAATCGCGCTGGCGATACACGGCATGATGACGTGGAGCCGCGTGGGTCTGCTCGGCCGTAGCTGGGAAGAACGAAAGATCGCCGAGTTCATGGCGCGCGAGCAGGTGCGCACGATCTCCACGGAAAAGCAGCTCGTGGAAGCGCAGATGCGCCTGCTGCAGGCCCAGATCGAGCCGCACTTCCTGTTCAATACGCTGGCCAACGTGGTCAGCCTGATCGAGCCGGCGCCGCAGAAAGCCACGCTGATGCTCGAGCATTTCATTGCCTACCTGCGCGCGTCACTGGCGGCCAGCCGCGCCACGCAAGGCACGGTGGCGCAGGAGGCCAAGCTGCTGCGCGATTACCTGGCGTTGCTGAAAATCCGCATGGGCGACCGGCTGCAATACACGATCGAGGTCGATCCCTCGCTCGACACCGCGCCGCTGGCGCCGATGCTGCTGCAGCCCGTGGTGGAGAACGCCATCAAGCATGGGCTGGAACCGAAGATCGAAGGTGGCCATCTGCGGATCACGCTGGAGTCGCGCGGGCCGCGCATGTTGGCGACGATCGAGGATGACGGCATGGGCTTTCATCCCAAGGCCGGGTCCGGCGTGGGCCTGTCGAACCTGCGCGAGCGGCTGGCCGTGCTGTATGACGGTGACGCCCACGTGCGTATCGAGGAGCGGTCACCGGGGACCGCCGTACTGATCGAGATCCCGCTGCCCCGCGCATTCCGAACCGGAGACACCGCATGATGTCCACCGCCCCTACGGCGTTGATCGCAGACGACGAGGAACACCTGCGCGCCCACCTGCGCGGCAAGCTGGCCCGCCTGTGGCCGGAACTGCAAATCGTGGGAGAGGCCGCGAACGGCGTGGAGGCGGCGGCGTCGATCGCGCGTCTGGCGCCCGATGTCGCCTTTCTCGATATCAAGATGCCGGGCATGTCCGGGCTGGAGGTGGCGCAGGGTATCGAAACCGATACCCGGCTGGTGTTTGTCACCGCATACGACGAGTTCGCGCTCGATGCTTTCGATCGCGCGGCGGTCGACTATCTGGTCAAGCCGGTGACGGACGAGCGCCTGGCCCGTACCGTGGAGCGGCTGCGCAAGGCCTTCCAGGATGCGGCGCCGATGCCGGAACTGGCGCAGCTGCTGAGCCAGCTCACGCGCGGCCAGCCACGCGCCGAAGGTGGCGGCCTGCTGCGCTGGGTGCGCGCCAGCCGTGGCAACACCACGAGCCATGTGCCGATCCAGGAGGTGATGTACTTCCACAGCGACGACAAGTACGTGGTGGTGCATACGCGCGACGGCGAGCACTTGATCCGCACACCATTGGCGGAACTGGCCGAGGGCCTGGACCCCGACGTGTTCTGGCAGGTCCACCGCTCGACCATCGTCAATATGGAATGCGTCGCCGGCACGCGCCGCGACGAGAGCGGCCGGCTGTTCGTGCGGATACGCGACAGCGATACCGAACTGCCGGTATCGCGTGCGTATGTGCACCGCTTCAGGCAGATGTAGCGCCTGCCTGGAAGCCTGGGCTCAGTGGCGATCCATGAACTCCTGGATCTTGCGCGCTTCCCAGTCGCGGCCCCAGCGCGACAGGCGCATCCAGACCAGCCCGCCGTGGATCGCCAGCGCCAGCCCCCATCCGAGCGTAGTGCTCAGCGGCCACGGCCAGCCCGTGGTCTGGTAGTGCGACCACGACGGCGAGCCGAAGTAGTAGAAGCGGAACCACAGCCAGCCATTGACCAGCACATAGACCAGCAGGTGTTCTGCCAGCATCGGACTGTTGCCTCTGTATAAGAGGGGTAGTAGCATGGCCTGAAGAGCCGTGCGGTGCTGGGATTTGTCGTTACTTTCTATCTTTTGGGGGTTGCCGCGCGCAGCGCGGCCCCTCCCCCGGAAGGCAGCCGACCTTTGATTCGTGACCGCATGTCCGTGAGCTACGTTGACTGACAGGACGATGCGTGCGCCTGATCTTCACTGACAATTCATTTTCGGTCGCTGGCGCGCCTGCGCCGGGCGTCCCATTTCTGATCGACAGCGAAGGTGCGTTGGTCGAGGCGGCGAATCGCTACCTGTACTTCGTGTCATGCGTCAGCGGCCGGACGCGCGCGGAGACGACGCACCGCACGTATGCCGATCACCTGTATGATTTCTTCTCGTTCCTCGAAGAAAACGATCTTTCGTGGGATGCAGTCAGCCGGTCTCACCTGGCGGCATGGCGAAACGGCATGCAGGAGCGTGGTCTGCAACGCACGACATGCAATAGTCGTATCCGTACCGTGTCGGCCTTCTACACCTGGTGCAGGCGAATTCGTCTGATCGACCGGATTCCGTTCGATCGTAGCGAAATGCTGGTACGAAAGCCTGCCGGATTCTTGACTCACGTCGATGCTACTGGCAACCGCGTTGACGCGAACGAATTGTCGTTGCCATCAACGCGGTCGGTGCCGAAATTCCTGTCACTGCGCGATGCGGCAACGTTCATGGAATCACTCTCTCCTGAGCGGACGCAGCTCGTCGGCTGGCTGATGGTGCTCGCTGGATTGCGGCGCGAAGAAGCTGCGTGGCTCGACATTCGCGTATTGCCGAATCTTGGCGGTCACGACCCGGCAAAGTCGATCAAGGTCACGCTCGATCCATCGCTGACGCCAACGAAGGGTTCAAAGGAGCGGTGGGTCCATATCCCGTATGTACTGGCCGGACATCTTCACGATTATCAAATGCGCGAACGGCCAAAGCTCGCGAAGATGTATCGGCGACGCTACGGGCGATCGACGACGAAGCTGTTCCTGACCCGCTCCGGCGAAGAGTTGTCTCTCGACGGGCTTGACGAGCAGTTCCGACGTGCGAGTCGGCGTTCAGGCGTCCGGTGCCATCCGCACATGCTTCGGCACACGTTCGCCGTTCATGAACTGGTGAGGATGTCCGGGAAACCGAAAATCAACGCGTTAAAGTGGGTTAGTGATCGGCTCGGGCATGCGTCGGTCACGACAACCGAGATCTATATCAAGGCGGCGGACATCGTCAGTCACGACGATGCAGACGGCTACGTGGCCGAGATGTTACAGGCAATGGCACTGGGGTACGCCGATGCTCGGCCGTAAGCGCGTAACGCGCAAGATGAACCTTGCTACTGCCGGAGCGGAGGTCATTGACGTTCCGCCGGGGTGGCAATTCACGATCGACTGCCCAAACCACGGGCTGATCCAGTTCGACTTTGAGCCGTTTGCAAGAGATGGCCGTCGGGAGCTTGCCGGACAGTTCCGGGATGCTGTCTGGTCGCTTCGGCACCACGTCCAGGGCAACACCTTGTACAGCTATGTCCCGTCCGGACTCGTGCCATTCTGGCGATTTCTTGACTCGTTGCGTGAGGACGCCGGTCGGCGCGTTGCCAGCCTTCGCGATGTTGATACGGTATTGATCCGGAAGTTTCTGGCGTGGTTAGAACTTCAGGTTACATCCAAAGGAAAGAATTGGGGAAAGCCGTGGTCACTTGCGTCGAAGAAGGCCGCGTTCGATCGCATCAAGGCGCTGTTAGTTAATCGGCAAAGGCTGTCTCCCGACTCCGTCAATCCGGCGCTCTCGTTCCCGAAAAATCCGTTCCCGCGAGTCAACATCGCAACGCCTCCACGTGAGCCGTACAGCGATACCGAGTTGCGCAGGATTGTCGAGGCAGTCAATGCGGATCTTCGAACCCTCGATTCTGAAGGCCCGGATGCGCTATCGCCCATGCAGGTGCTTTCAGTCTATCTGATCGCCTTGGCTATTGCGACGGGACGGAATCCGCAGAGCCTGCTTGACCTGCGCCGCGACAGCATTCGACCACACCCACTCGCTGACCGCGAGATTCTCGTGACTGAAAAGCGCAGGGGGTATTCCACGCAGGTGACGTCATATGCCAAGGAAAAGGGTGTATCGCGGCAGCGGGATCAGTTATCGACAATCCCGCTGAGTGTCGGAGGCTATGTTCGCGCGGCTATGGACTATACCGCGCCGTTGGCGGCGATCGCACCTGCGCGACATGCTGATTATATTTTTCTGCACAGGATCGAGTCCGGCCCGCGACGAGGTGAAATCCATCGACTCACAATCCGGAAATTTAACCATGCGGCGGAAAGCATTGTGTTTCGGCACAGTCTCAAGGACGATCAAGCTCAGCCATTGAGCTTATACCTTGCACGATTGCGACCGACGTTCGGCACACGGCTCTATGAGCGAACGCGCGACGTACGGAAGGTTCAGCAGGCACTTGGACACTCTAGCCCACAGGTGACAGCCAGGCATTATGTAAGCCTGCCAGAGACTGCGCACCGCGATCACACGTTCGTGGGTCAGGCGATGGTCGGCTGGGTGACGGCAAAAGACGAAAAGACTGCCGTGCTTCTGGCAGCTGACGGAAGGATCCCATTGTCCGACGCTCGCGAATTGCTGACAGGAGGCTACAACACCCTCGTTGCGCGATGCCGAAATCCGTTCCGCGAGAATGGAGCGACCTGCAGCAAGTACCTTCCGTGCTTTACCTGCCCGCAAATGGTGGTGTTCGAGGATGATCTGTGGAGGTTGTTCAGCTTTTATTACAAGCTGCTGCACGAGCGCACGAGGATGAATCCGAATGACTGGCTCCAGACCTACGGGCCAGTCATTCGGATCATTGATAACGAGATCGCGTTGGATTTCCCGGCCGAGAAGGTCGAAGATGCCAGGCGGCGTGCGCAGGAATCTCCGCACCCGGCGTGGCCGCGTCACTGAGATGGCCATGCAAGCCATACCGTTGATTGCTTCCTGCTCCATTCGTGATCTGCCTCTCGACGAAAAACCGAGGTGGCCGGTCTCAATCGCGGTGATGCCAGGCGGTGAACAGGTGATCGTCAGCCGATACGGCGATGATCTGTGGGATTTCTGGCCGTATCTGCCACACGAAAATAAAAGCGATTCGGCAAAACTTGTGGATTGGTCTTTTGAACTCGGCAACGGTACGAGGTTGACCGACTCTGAAAACCACACGCTTCTCACGTCGTGCAAGGATTTCATCTGGTCGTATTTTGCTGAGCCGGTCGAGGGCCGCAAGCGGCCTGGCATGACTACGATCGTGAAGCACGTCAATGCCCCGTTGCGAACCTTGCTGCGGTGGATGGTGAGCCGTGGATACACGCAGTTCCGAGACGTTGACGGGCACGCGATGGATTACGTTACTCACGCAAGAATCGGAGTGAGCGCGAAAACGGCGCTGGGAAGGCTCCAAATACTAGAGACGCTATACCTACAGCGCGAGAAATTGTCGGACGCATTGCAGGTGCATCCTTGGCCGTTCGATACCGCAGCCAATCTGTCCGGTGTCTCGTCATTGCCGGATCGATACAAGCCCACAACCCCGGTCATTCCTGATCTGATTTTGCGGAAACTCGGTTCGGTCGCAATCGATTACGTTGCTAGGCGTGCGGATCACATTCTCGACGTGCGTGACGCGCTTGCTGGCCTTGGCGGGAAGGTAGTCTACTCTCCGCAGGATCGATCGATCCTGCGGGCAGTGACGTTTGTTGCGAGGGAACATGGTTATGAATTTGCACGAACTCATTCTCGCGATCTAGTTGATCTAAGGACTGCCTGCTATATCGTGATCGGCATGTTCTCGGGGATCCGAGACAGTGAATTGCTGTCGATCTCAACTGGCTGCATTCTGAATGACCGGTCGCGAGACGGTGTGGAGATCAGATGGCTGTGCGGCACGATCTACAAGACGGGCATCCGCCCAAAGAAGTGGGTGGTACCGCCTATTGTCGAAACTGCGGTGCGGGTGTTGGAGCGGTTCTCGGCACCACTGCGCGCATCGTTGGTAGCGGAAGAAACGGAACTTTGCGCGTTGACTGAACGCACTCCCGCGCAGACGAAGCGGTTGCAAACGGTTCGCAACCAAAAGGACAAGTTGTTCCTCGGCATAAGCCCGGGTACGGGGAATCGGATCGCCGTTATATCCAATGGCTCGTCTGTTACGAGCCTTAGTAGATTCTGCGAGCGTCACGAAATCGTTGGCGACGGTGGGGAGCCGTGGCCGCTTGCGCCGCACCAGTTCAGGCGGACGTTCGCATACAACTACGCGAAAAATCAGATGGGCGATTTGCTGTACCTGAAGGAGCATTTCGGGCATTTCGGCCTAGACATGACGTTGCTCTATGCGGACGAAGGCACGGATGAGTATGAATCGGATACCGATTTGGTAACGATGATCGCAGAGGCCAAGCATGACCGGCACGTCGAAATCCTCTCGCACATCGTCGATAGCGACAGGCCTGTGGCAAATGGTTCGACCTGGGTCGGCGAGTGGCGGCGTACGATTCGCACCGCTGCCAATAAGGAGCAATTGATTGATGAGTTGGCCGACACGCTGTCATTGTCAGGAACGGGGCATAGCTGGTGTGCGGGCAGCGCGAAAGGAACGGGCTGCGGCAGCCGTTGTCTGTTCGAGCCCGACATGTGCGCGGATTGCGAGTGGGCGATCATCAGCGACGAACATCTTCCAGTGTGGAAGGAAATTGCCCGTCAGCAGGAAACGGTGATTGCTTGTGAAGACATCGGCCTACCGGGCAAGGTCCGGGCCCAGCGGATTCTTGCAAAGGCCCGCGAGACGATCGGAAAACTTGAAGGGGGCGACGACCATGCCGAAACCTAAAGCTGTACGTCGTGGAAACCCAGCATCGCTCGGCGAACACAAGGAACGCTCGCTCAAGACGACGCGCGAGCAACTTGAACTGGCGCTCGCACGGATTCTGGAAGGTAAGCCGAGGTGGATCAAGCCAGGTCGTGCCGCATCGGCGTTGTCAGTGGCGAAGGAGGCGCAGATTGATCGCTCGACGCTCTATCGCTATCACGCTGATTTCCTCGACAAACTGAAGCGAGCAACGAACGCGACGGCGGATCGACTGCTGGACTCGAAGCGTGGCGAACTGTCCCGTGCGCAGGACAAAGCGCGCGAATACCGGAACATGGCCGAGGATCTTCAGTCCGAGTTGGAGGCTTTGGCGCGACAGAACTACGCTCTGTCGCATCGCCTGCAAGAGCTTGAGGAAATGATTCAAGCCCGTGATGCGGTGATTGCCGATTTGCAGGAGCGTACTCGCGATATGCGCAACGTAGTGAAGTTGCAGAGGACAGCACGTTAAGAGATATCACGAAAATGGTTGTAGCAAAGAGCATCCGATTCGACGATTTCACGCGCTGGGTTAATCTCATTGACGGCTGCTTCTGTGGCATCGTCGAGGCGCTCAATGCTATGAGCGCGCGCATCTTCGGCTCCGTACTCCGAGGTAAAGATACTGAGGGCAGATATCTGGACATCCGCATCGACCCGATCGGCAGATCTTCTCTGTTCGACACTGGTGCGCTCTGTTACGAGCTGAAGAACTTGCTTGGCATGCAGGTGGACGTTCTGACGCTTGGTGCCCAGTCCGACAAATTTCGTGCGCGAATCAGCAACGAGGCGCGTTCCGTATGACGCGCAGGGAATTTCGCCCCACGACTTCTATGCCGCGCAGCGGCCCACGTAGCCCGTGGAAAACCCGCTACTTCATTGATACAGAGTTCACAGACTTCGAGGCCTTTCAGCTCATCAGTGTGGGGATTGTGGGTGAGGATGGTTGTGAGTTTTATGGAGAGCGCTCGGATTTCGATCGCGAACTATGCAGTGACTTCGTGCGCGGCATCGTACTTCCTCAACTCGGTCAGTTCCCTGGCCGGTCGATGCCGTTCACAGCGTTGCGCGACGAGCTACAGGCGTGGCTGTTGGCGGTGCCAATCAAGCCAAAACCTGTGCTCTGTTATGACTCAGACTGCGATTGGGGGCTTGTCACCCACTTGCTCGGTGGGCCGCTGCCACGCGGGTGGAAGCACGAGAATGTGTTCCTGAAGATCGATGCGGAACGCTTTGCGGAATACATTGCCGCGCATGGGGGCGAGCATCACGCACTGCACGATGCTCGCGCGAATGCTTTTGCTTTTCGCTGATATTTGAAGATCATCTTGCGCTTTGCGCGAACGGGAGGTGATCTGCTGGCTGCCGTCACGCCAACGCTTTTCGGCGGTTTGTTCCACAATGCGCTCGCGATCGACCGAGGAGCGATGTTGTACTGCAGGTGGGCATCGGATACGCATTGGCATTTTTCCGCTTACATTATTGGGCGTCACACAGATCGCGCGATCACATCCACCCCGTCATGCCTCAGGAAAAGCAATTGAACGCAGACAAGTCAGATGTTGAGTTTCGGGATCCCCATCCTGAACAGCCAGTCGAACTCGGCCCCCACGGACGTGGGGTTGGTAGATGGGTTCCGGATGAGAAGCATCTATACCTCACCCAGTATCTTCATGCCACGCGCAAAGCCCAGGCTAAGTTCAAGCAGCGGGTACTGATAGATCCATTCTGCGGCCCCGGTCGCATTCAAGTCGTGGGCGAATCCTTCACCCGCAATGGCGGTTCGGTCGCGGCATACCTTCAGTCAGTAGCCTCAGGCGCACCCTTCACACGTGTCCTGATCGGCGACATCGAAGCCGAGCGAGTGCGCGCAAATCAACTGCGCCTTGTTGCGGCCGGCGCTACCGTGCAAGGTTTCGTCGGGCCTGCCACTGAAACGGTCGATGCCATGATCAAGGCCGTTCCGTTTGGAGCTCTTGCCTTGGCCTACATCGACCCTTACAACCTTGAGTACTTGTCGTTCTCCATTATCGAACGTCTATCCAAGCTGCAACACGTGGATTTCGCCATTCACTTCAGTCTGATGGATCTAACGCGCAATATCGATATGGAGCTGGACCCCCAGCGGGATCGATTCGACCACGCTCTACCAGGCTGGAGGTCCAGGGTGCCTACCGATGAATTGTCCAAGTCCAGCTTGCCGGGGTGGTTCTTCAACGCCTGGTGTGGCGCGATGCGAGACCTCGGCTTCAAAGTCAGCGGCCAGATGCCGCAGATTACCGATGGCAAGGGACGTACCATCTATCGGATGGTGTTCCTCTCCCGCCACGAGTTGCCGGATCGCATTTGGGGTGACATTGCCCGCAGTCGCAACTTCAACCTGTTCGACGCCTGATCGGGTGCCTGCATCTATTTCATTGACCTGACGGACGCAGCCACCGCTGCGTCTTATTATTTTTCTTGATTAGTGGACGTTTGTACACCAAAATAGGGACATGGCTCGAACTAACAATGATCAGGCGCATTTGCGCAGGCTTCGCGACACGTATGCGCAGATTGGGTGCTTGCCTTCGTACAGCCAGATTGCCAAGGCACTTGGTTTCAAGGCGAAGAACGCAGCTTTCAAGCTTACGCAGCGGCTGATAGCCTCCGGCCACCTGACTAAGTCCGTGGGCGGGCGCTTGGCGCCTGGCCCTGCCTTCTTCACGCTGGAGTTGAGCGACGATGAAGTGCGTGCGGGCTTCGGTGCGGATGGCAATGCCACGGGTCTTGTGCAAGCCCAGGCTCTGGATCAGTTGTTGATGGCGAGACCCTCGAAGACCGTGCTTGTGAAGGTGCGCGGCGATTCAATGCTGAACGCAGGGATCCTGAGTGGCGACGTCGCCGTGGTGGAAACGAGTTCGCAGGCATTGACCGGCGACATCGTGGTGGCCGAAATCGACGGCAGCCAGACCATCAAGGAATTCAGGAACGATCGAGGCCAGCCGCGCCTCGTATCGCACGGCATGGAGAGCAAGGCTGCGACTCCCGAGAAGACGCTACACATCATCGGTGTCGTCAGGGGAATCGTCCGAAGTTATAGGCCAACGGCGACCGGTGGGGCTAAGATAAAGAAATAGGGAGTATTTCGATGACAACAATCAGCAAAATTGAATGGACTGAGCAAACTTGGAACCCGACAGTCGGTTGCACCAAGATCTCACCCGGGTGCAAGCACTGCTATGCGGAGACCATGGCCAAGCGGTTAAACGCTATGGGGACGCCTGGCTACGAAAACGGGTTCTCCCTCACTCTTTTGCCTGAGCGCCTCAACGATCCGATCAAGCGCAAGAAGCCCACAGTCTATTTTGTAAACTCCATGTCGGATTTGTTCCACGAACGGGTGCCGGACGCGTATATCGACAAGGTATTCGAAGTCATCGCACAGACCCCACACCATACTTATCAGATTCTTACCAAGCGAGCCGCTCGGATGGCGCGTTATTTCCGGACGCGCTCAGTGCCGACGAATGCTTGGCTTGGCGTCTCGGTCGAGAACCGGAAGTACGGCGTTCCTCGCATCGACTACCTGCGCCAAGTGCCCGCGACCATCCGTTTTTTGTCCGTCGAACCCCTACTGGCCGATGTTGGTGAACTCAACCTGAAAGACATCCATTGGGTGATCGTAGGCGGCGAGTCAGGCCCAAAGGCACGCCCGATGAAGATGGAGTGGGCAGAGGCCGTGCGGGAACAATGCCAGGAACAGGAGGTTGCCTTCTTCTTCAAGCAATGGGGCGGATGGGGTGCAGACGGCAAGAAGCGAGCGAAGGCCGCCAACGGCCGTGAATTGAATGGTCGAACTTGGGACGAAATGCCGGTTACCGTCGTTGACCGCATGGCATCTATAGGAGACGCACCGCGGCGCGCTTGATTTTGCGAGCGCGCAAGGGCACATTGTCGGGCAGGGATCACAAGAGCGCGCCAAGCGTGCCACTCAATGCCACATTACACTTGGATCTGGGGAAACCCGCCGCCGCTGCTCAAGCGTCATAGCGAAGTCAAGCATGCGCTCCTGCGCAACTATCTGATCGACTATTTCCTCACGCTGGTGTCGATGCCTCAGCAGGACAAGATTCAGCTGACCATCGTTGATGGCTTCTGCGGCGGGGGGCTCTACCTCAACGAGGATGGCCAGGAAGTTCTGGGTTCGCCTCTCATTATTCTTGAGGCTATACGCGAGGCCGAAATCCTTGTAAATGTTCGGCAGGAGCGTCGTAAGCCCATTCTGATCGACGTCGAACTCATTTGCATTGACGCCAGCAAGCGATCGCTGGACTACCTTGGACGTTTGCTGGAGGAGCGCGGGCATGGAGGGGCCCTCGCCAGCGGCAAAGTGCGTCTGGTCAAAGGCGAATTCGCCGAGCATTGCGGCGCGGCCATTCAGCGATGCCATGATCGAAGTCCTCGCTCTGGACGAGCGCTGTTTGTTCTTGATCAATACGGCTATTCCGATGTGCCGATGCAATGTCTGCACGACATTTTTGCCAAACTCAAGTATGCCGAGGTGATCCTCACCTTTTACATCGATACGCTGATCAATTACTTGAATGAGAACAACCTCGCGGCCTTCGAAAAGGCCACGGGTATCAGTGCATCGGTGCGAGCATCCGAGATCGATGAGATCAAGCAGTCGCCGCGCTGGCGTGTACATCTCCAATCTTCGCTCTACCAGGACCTCACCGGCCAATGCTCGGCCAAGTTCTACACTCCGTTCTTTATCCGCCCCGAGCGCGGGCATGGGGATTTTTGGCTACTGCATCTCTCGCAGCATTGGAAGGCTCGGGATGTGATGGCTTCCACCCATTGGCAGCACCACAATCATTTCTCGCATTACGGGGACGCCGGTTTCCATATGTTCAGCACGGGCTACATTAGCAAGATCGACGATGAGCACAAGCTGCAGGCAGGATTTGATTTCAGCGAGGTTGCGGCAACGGTGAGCAAGGAAACCATGATGGAACAGATCCCCGCGATGTTATTCGACGGTGCCGAGGGCATGACCTTCGAGCAGTTCTTCCTGAGGCTGATCAATACAACGCCTGCCACTCGCGATATGGTGGAGGCCACTCTGCTGGAGCTTCACCAGAGCGGTGAGATCGTTGTGGTCGATGACTCCGGCGACCCCTCCAGGGCGCGCGTCAGTCTGAAGAGCAATCATGTTCTTCGCCTGCCGTCGCAGCGCACCTTCTCGTTTTTTTGAGGGTCTTAAGGCCGTGCGGGCCGAAGAAATCGGCAATGGGCCACCGGCCGAAGTAGAGGCAAACTACTATCGTCACCTCGCGGAGCAATCTGCAAGGCGGCCAAACTTAGACCAACGGGCCTCCACAAGAACCGGAGCAATTAAGTACGCTAGGCCTATTCGCCGCCCTACGAAACGCGGATTTCTAGAGGCTTAGCTTTCGTCGAGCCCCGTCGGTCCGGGGCGTCCGTCCCATCGGTCGCGGACCCATGCATCCCAGTCGTGGGAAAACGCGGTGATGCATGTCTCGCCATTGATGGCCGTGAATGCGCTGCCGATTATCGCCGTGGCAAATTGCTGGCGCCATGGCTCAGGTACGTCGTCAATGCGTACGTACAAACGGCCATCGGACGACTCCCGTATCGGCACCGCCTTAATCAGCTCTTCTCGGGTCATTCTCCGTGCCACTTCGTGTTGGGCAAAGGACGGGTATAAGGCTGCGCGCTTTGCCATGTCCTGTCGGAGGCGCTTTGCGATAGCCGGATCGGTCAAGTCCATGGCAACCTGATCCGGGCCATCCAGGCAGTCGAACATCGAAGCGACACAGTTCAGCTTGCCCAGATTGGGACTCAATCCATCTTCCTTTGTACCGGCGGTTGACGTGTGCCATTCAGCCGCCTGCGGAGGAAATTCCTTCACATTGTGAAGCTTAAGAATTTCTTGATTCGTGAGGTGCGGAACGTTGGCTTCGGCCAGCACGTTCTTCTCCAGTTCGGTTTGCTCGGCCAGCTTGACCAGATACTGGTTGGTCACCAGTAGCGCCATCACTCGGTCCGGCCATCCCAACAGCCAGCGGTTGGCGATTGTCACCGCAGCGGCCCCCATTGTTTCGATCCTCAGTGCCGTGCTTTCGCCGTACACCTCTCTATTATGAAGCGGTTGCATAGTTGTGCCAGTATGCGATGACCACTACGGCGAGGACAATTTCCGTTGAATTTACTGTTGTCCGGACGCGGTGGTCTGCATTCCTGATATTGAACTGTTCGTTTCGTAACGCATCACAGCATTGCGCTCGGCAACCGCAACAGCGGCAATCTTCTCGGCTTCTATGCGCGCGGCACGTTCAGCCTCGAGCTGGGCCCGCTGTTGCTCAAGCTGCGTCTCCAGCAGCTTGATGCCTTCGAGGCGAATCTGGGCGCGAGCCAGCCCCTGCCGAGCCTGTTCGGCGGCTTCGCGCTCGCGTGCCGCGTCGGCGCGAGCCTGCTCGATTGCCTTTTCTGCATCGACCAGCTTTGCCTCAATCTCGCGCACAGCATCAGCTTTCGCCAACTTGAGATTCTCGTTCCAGATATCGTTCAAGCGCGAGGCAAGGCGCGGATCAAGCGTCACGGGGGGCGCTTTCGCGGGCGGTTGTGCGGCCCTCCAGGCGGTCAGGTGCGATTGGATCGTAGCCATGCTGCCGCCACCAAGCGCGGCATGCAAGCCGCGCAACGTCGGGCGGTCGCCCCTCGCAGCAATTGAATCCGCAAGCGCTGCGCAACGTTCATACGTTATGTCCATTCCTTCTTTTGCCTGTCCCATGATCTGCATGCCATTTGTGATCGATCCTACCGCAGTTGGGCAACGAACAGCTGGTGCGCAGCAGGGTCGTCGTTGACCTCGGGGTCGAATTTCGCCTTCACGTAGAAGAGCATCGCCTGTCTCAGGTTCAGCGTGACTTCCATGCTCTTAGGAGATAAATCGTATTCCGCCGCGATTGCCTGTCGCTTTTCCTCTTCGAGGCCAGGGTTGGGCGTCACAAGCACTTCGACGAAGGTATTCCAGTCGTGATCGCGCACTGGATCGACATCAGATGCCTTGACATGCCGGGTGGCGAGAATCCGGCCCAGCACGAAGTCCCGGAATTCTCCCCGCGTGTGGCAGAACGCGCGCACGTGCCAGCGCTCGCCATCGGACGCGAAAGCGTGCGGTGAAAGCCACCGCCACGCCGGCTTCGCCCCAGTCATCGACTGGTATTGGACCTCGATCTTCTGCCGTTCACGTACGGCAGCTACTATCGCTTGTAGTGCCTGCGGCGTAGCGCGGCGTTTGGGTAGCGGCCAGTTGGCGACGGGGACAAGCGGTGATGGCATACCCGCGAATTCGTCTAGCGTCGTTGGCTCGATCAGCCTCGGCATGAACCCGGGAAGCGGGAGATAGCGCCTGCGCGACTTGTTGTACTCCATGTTGCCCGGATACCGCTCCATGTAAGTGCGGAAATCCTTCGCAGCCTGTATCGGGTTGATTCCGAATGCATCAATTAGGTCAGCTCGCTGCAACTCCCCTCGCCAGAACAGGCAGCGCTCAATATGCATCAGCCGCTGAATGACTGTCAGCGGCAGATCATTGGAGCGGGTCGAGGAACCTGTTTGGTCGGTGTTCTGAGGCACGGGGCTGGTCCTGCCCCAGAATCCCCGAGGCGCGGGTGGTGTGACGCATTCACAGGCACGGAGCCGAGCCTGTGGATTTGTCCAGCATTGACAAATGCTAACACCAACCGTTACCTTACGCTATAGGTAGCATAATGCTACATATTGCACAAAGCGACATACATGCGCCGAGCGCGCGGCTACGGAGATTTCAAGTTGAGCGATCAAGCGAATTTGCACGGCGATTCATTTGGTTCACGTTTTGCACTGCAGCGCGTGATTCTGATCGACTCGTACACAGAGGGGCGAATCACCGAATTGCCGCTTGCCGGCGGCACCGCGATCACGGGACGGAATGGTCGAGGGAAGACATCGCTGCTGCGTCTCATTCCAGCGTTCTATGGCGAGCGTCCCGATCGGATCGTAAAGCCCGTCAGCAACCAGAAGAATTTCGCGCGCTACTACTTGCCGAGATCCACGTCATACATCGTGTATGAATACCGGCGTGATGACGTCGTGTGCTGCGCTATCCTGTGCGCGGATCAATCTGGCGATGGCGTCGAGTACCGCTTCGCCCGAAGTGTGTACCAGCGGGAATGGTTCGTGCATGACGACGAAACCACCCTCGTCGCGAGCTCGAACCTCCTTGAACGGCTGAAACTCCGGGGCGTCATCTGTACGCGGAAAATGCCGCTCGACCAGTATCGGGCGATCATCCAGGGCAAGCGTGCTCATGGCACCGACCTGAAGCAACATCGTCGGGACATCCTGGAATACGCCTTCTGCCCCAGCAGTCACCCCCTCCCGCATATCGAGCGCATCGTGTTCGGCATGTTTATGCGCAAGACCAACTTCGCGGACTTGCAACGCATGATCGTGGCCACCGTAACCGATGCCGGTGGGCAGATTTCGCTTGGCGCGGAGCGCAAGAAGATCGAGAGCTGGCCGGATGCCTTCGAGAGCTATACGGCAGTCATGGCCGAGGCGCATCGCATGGAGGCGGTACAAAAGGCCTACGATGCAGTGCTCGCTGCTGAACAGGAACTCCGGAACATCCATGCCCGGTTCCTGTCGTTGGATCGATCCCTCGAGGACGATCAAGTAAAGAGGCGGCGCGAGCACGAAACGGCCAAGCAGGATCTGGAAACGGCCGAGCAGCAGCATAGTGCGGCCCTTCGAGTGATTCTCGATAAGATCGACCAAACCGAGCGAAACCTTGATGCGATTTCCGGGAAGCTCAATCAACTGAGTCAGAAACACTCGTCCTATCAGAATCAAGGGGTGGCGGCGAAGGCTGCGCTTCTCGATCGTGAAGAAGAGATCGCTCAAGCCAGGCAGCACCTTGAATCGCGCAAGGCTGCACTGCTGAGCGCGCAAACGAACATCGAAGACGAGTACCGCAAGATTCTGGACACCTTACGCCTCGAACACACCGAGCGACTCCCCAACTTTGAACGGCAACGCTCCGAAGCCAGGGAGGCGCATCAGGCGCGGGTTGACGCGCTCGCCGCCGATTTCGAACGGCAAGAGCGCGAAGTACGGCAGGCATCCGCCTCCGGCGAGAAGGGGTTGCAGGAAACTGCCAGTCTCGCGAGCGAAGCGGTAGGCAAGTCCAAGGCGCAGCTGAGCAATCCGCAACCCGACATGGCGCTCGTTGAGATCGTGGAGCAGCAGGAGGCCAAGACAGATGATGCCCGCGCAAAGCACCAAGCCGCTATCGAGCAGGAAAGCGAAGCACGAAAGGCCTATGAGGCCGCCCAAAACGCCTTCGCTCACTCTGAGAATGCGCTGCGCGCATCGCAGGCAGAAGCCCATAAGCTTGACCACGCTCTCAAGTCCTTGCTCATGCATGCCTCGCCAGACGAGAACAGTGTGCTTTACGTCTTGCGCAGCCAGCGTCCGGATTGGACGCAAGATATCGCAAAGGTTCTGCGAGACGACATCCTGAATCGCACCGATCTTTCGCCGATCATCGGTACGATTCAGGACAGCGTCTATGGCCTCCAGTTGGACCTTGAGCTTTTGGATACGCCTCTCGTGGCCGACGAATCCGCGCTGCAGCGCGAGATCGACGCTACCCGTGAGACCTTGCAGAGGCAAAAGGATCGCGTCTCGCAACAGGAAGCGATCCTCGCTCAGCGCAGCGCCGATCGGGCCGCGGCCGAAGACATAAAAGGGCTGAAGTCTAGTGAAACCGCGATCGCAAAATCGGCATTATTGTCGGCCGAGAAGCAGCTCAAGACAGCACGTGCCGATGTTCAACGCAGCCGGGAGACCGCGAAAGAACAGGCGCGACATGCTCATGACGAAGCAGCGCGTCATCTGGACGAGGCAACGCAGCGCCTGTCGCAGCACCGTGTCCGCCTTGAACAGGATGTGGCGTCGCTACGGGCACGACAGCAGCAACGTAGGGACGAAAGCCAGCGAACGCTTGAGCAATTACTTGTCGACATTCATGGAAAGGAAGCGGCGACCACGAAGCGCTTTGAAGACGCCTGCTCCCAGGTCAACACCGACCGAACGGCGAAGTTGAAGGAACGCGGTATTGACACGAGTGCATTGATGGAACTCGAGCAGCAGATCGACGCAGCAGCCAAGGAGATGAAAATCATTCACCAGTCGCGAAACCTGATTCTGGAATGGCGTCTCTGGCTGAGCGGGGAATGGAGCCAAAAATCCGCCCACGAGGAAGCCCTCACGAAGGCGCAGAAAGAGAAGTCGGTTCATGAAGAGGCCAAGGTCGCTTCTGTCAAGGCATGGCATGACGACAAGAGCCGGCGCTCACGGGTGATCAGTGATCTCGCGCAAAAGCTGGCCGAACTCGACACACAGCGTAGTCGGGTGGCGAGCCATCGAAAAGCCCTTGACCCCTACCCGGTGAATCCGAATGTGCTGCTGGACTACGACGCGGCATGGACGCTCATCGCGCTCGTTGGGCAAACGAGCGATCAGATTCGAGCCGTCAAGATGCATGAGGATCGGCTTCGTCAGGAGATCGACACCCTCAAACGGGTGTTCATCGCGAGTCGGAACTCTCCGGCCGACCAATACTATGATACCCAACGTCAGATGATAGGACCGGATCGTTCCGAGCGGCCCCGGGAGTGGGTGCCGGCATTCAAGGCATGGTATTCGAGCGAGCATGAGCACTACCGGAACCTGCTCCGCGTCGACGCCAGAACGATCGCCGAGGCGGTGGGTGACTTCCGTGATCGCATGGACACCTTTCATCGGAAGGTTCAGCAATTCAATCGCGAACTGCAAGAGAACCTCAATTCCAATCAGGGCTTTGAGAGCATCGGCAGCCTCAGTGTCGAGATCGTGTCGTCCATTCGCGAGCTCGAATACTGGAGCACGATCGAAAAGGTCGCCGAGTCGCGGCGTGAATGGATGGCTGGAGATCTAGCCGATTTGCCTCCGCCCGACTTTGCCGCCGCGCTGCGCGAACTGCTGAATCACTGGCAGTTGAAAGAGGGGATTCAGGCTGAACTGACCAACCTCGTGCGCATCCAGGGGGAGGTCGTCGAGAATGGGAACCGACGCCCGTTCAAAAAGGCCGAGGATCTGGAAACGATCTCCTCGAATGGTCTTTCCTATATCGTCATGGTTCTCATCTTCGTTGGCTTCATCAACCGTGTGCGGAGCAAGGCTCCCGTCAACGTAGTGTGGGCGCTCGATGAGATCAAGGATCTCGATATCGGTAACGTCGAATTGCTGATGGATATCCTGACGAAGAACAACATCACGCTGGTGTCGGCCTGCCCCGACCCTGACCCGGATGTGCTGGCACTCTTTCGGAACCGACGATCGATTCGGGCCGACCGGTGCATCTACGATCCGTCCGATGTGACACGTGCCGATGCGCGACTGATCGCCGACGAGATTGCGGAGGTGGACAATGTTTGAGCAAGCCATGTCGCTACTGCTCTCCGGCGAGTTCGTCTGTGAGGTGCGGTACCCGGAGGCCTACCGCTTCCTCGCGGTGGAATCCAACCAGAAGGATGCAAACTCTTACCTGATCCGAATCGGTAGAACGCTGGCCGCGACCGAGCAGGGGGGCGCGTGGTACGCGGCCTACGATCGCATTGACCAGGACGAGAGGCGCGCAATCAAAGAGGAATTTGCGCGAATCAAGCAGCAGATTCGCTTTCTCGTAGATTTCTTCGTGAAGTCCATGCGAGCCACCGGGCGCGAAGTGTTCTATTCGAGGGGCGACAAGATCGAAGCGCATGCACTGATGGCCGCCATCGATGGAAATCCCGGATTGCGCGCTGAATTTCAGGCGCTGGGTAACGTGGGGCGCGGTGGAGCGACGGACGGCAAGATGAAGGGCAGTCTCGACCGGAAACTTCGCATGCTGGTGGAGGACGGCTATCTGATCGTCGCAAATGCCGAGCGAGAGATCTATCAAGTCACGGGGAAAATCGAGTACCTGACCGAAATCGTTCAATTCCTCATGGCGACGGACAACATTGCCGACGACATCGAGGAAGAGCAGAACACTTCGGCTCAATTATTCTAGTCACCATGGCCGATAAATCCGACCTCGTCATCAACCACTTGAGCGAACTCTACAAGCACAGGGAACTGGTTGCGGCTGCCTACCATCATGGTTCTGTCAATGCCTCCGACGATCCGGAGGGCGGGCGCGGCCTGTACAAGCTGAATCAAGCGCGCATCCTGGTGCCATATCGGGAGGGCACGTACCGCCTCGCAACTTCGTTGGCAAAACATCTGGATGAAATCCTGCAAATCGAGCGCCTCTACTCGGCCGTCGGTGCCGATGTGGCCGATGTGGCCAAGCGCCTGCCGGAGATCGCCAGCCTCGTGGCGGACGCTGCGTTCGATGGCCGTACTGACGACGCGGATCGCTATATCGACGAGTTTGACCGTGCGGTATTTGAGTTGGCAGACAGCGTCACTGGCGCACTACAATTTCTGCGGATACTGGCAGACAACCGCTTCGCGAACGTGAACACGTACGCCGAAAAGCGTCGCCAGAATGAGTTCTATCTGGAGCGGGTCGAGCGGATCAGTCAGGCCTTGGGGGCAATTCAGTCGAACGACATGATCCAATCGCTTGAATCAACGCCTGAGGGTGAGCGACTCCTGGAATCGTATCGTTCGCAGATCGCGAACCATCTTTCCGAGTGGCGGGCTCAGCTGCTCGACATTACGGCGATCCTGCGCGAATACCTCTTCCGGACGCGCCAGATTGAATTGATCGCACGACGTATGCGGGCCTTTGAGCTTTTCCTGAAGCGAACACCGTACTATGTGCCTGCGGATCTCGATGCCACCACGGACACGCCGCAATGGGTGCGACGCGCTACGGGCTTCTCGCTGGTCGCACACCCATGCGTACAGGATACGTCTCAGGACGAGATTCTCCTCGACATCGCGAGAACCATTCCGGCCGTCAAGCCCCCAAGCACCAACCTGCCCCGGCTCGGGACCTTGTTGCCGGATGCACCGGTCTTGCCCGACGAACTCGAGGCACAAACAAGACCGTGGCAGGAAGCCATGTCCGCCTTGCTCGGAGCCGTGGACGCGACGCCGATTTCCGCTCTGACCTGGAAAGCGGGATGCCCCGAGATCGCCTCGCTCGACGACGACATTTGGTTGCTGTGCCTGTTGCACGAAGAGGCGCTACGTCGCAAGCGCAGCGTAGATGTGCGCTTCGAGGCTGTCACGGTGTCGGCAGATCGCCTGTCCGGCATGATCCGGATCACCGATATCATGATCTCGAAGGTGCCACAATGATCGACAAGGGCCTTGCGCTAAGCCTGCTCAGGGTAGTCCAAAGCTCGGCCGAGCGCGTCGAGTTCGGTGCGTCTGCCACCCTTCGGAAGTTCGTTACAGATAGCGGCATCGGCTTAATACAGGGTGGGAAAGTTCTCTTCAATGAGGGCCACAAGGAACGCATCCGGGCATGGCTTAACGCCGACAACATTGACCCCGATACACCAGTCGATGCCTGGTCGAGGCTTGGTCGCGCCGATGCCTTGGACATCGGCCCGGATGAGAAGTGGGCAGGCGAAGCGGTGCGCGCACAGCGAATCGCGATCAAGGCGCTTAAGGGAAGGCCGTTACTCGTGGATGGCCAACGCATCTATCTGCCGCCACTTGCGAACATGGAGTGGAGTTGCCCGGACGCGCTTCAGTATCTTCGCCACGATGCGGTCATCGTCGTAGAGAACTGGGAGGCGTTTGAGCGAATCGACGACCTGCAAGTGGACCTGAGCAACGTTTCGACGAACCCGCTGATTTTATGGCGAGGCGGCGGATCAAGATCGTCAGTAGGTACGGCAATGCGATTCGCGGAGGCATATGGCCGCCCAGTATGGTCTGCGCCCGACTACGATCCAGAGGGACTGGCGATCGCGTCGCGTTTGCCGCATCTCGTAGGTGTCCTCGCACCGCACGACGACGTGCTGCGGAGATTTTTGGCTGAATCGAAGTTGCATGGTCGCTACAGCCAGCAGTTGCCCGGTGCTCAGGCCTCGCTGGAACAAGCAACACACCCGGACGTGAAAAGACTGTGGGCGCTTGTCCGCGCAAGTGGAAATGCGCTTCCGCAGGAGCGCTTGTGTAGGGCGTAACGACTGATACGACGGAAAGAAAAGAATGCCTTCGTACGTGTACATCTTGATGCATCATTCCGGGCAGCGATTCAAGATCGGCAAGGCTATTGACATCGATGCCCGCGCGACTCAGCTTCGGAAAGATCGTTTCAAACTGATCGGCAGCTTCGGGCTCCTGTTCGAGACCGAGGCTCGATCCTACGAGATCGAAAGCGCTTTACATAGGCTCTTCGCTTAGTACCGGCTGGACACTCAGACCGTTACGGCCGAAGATCAAACCGAGGCCGGATCGACCGAATTTTTCCTCATCGAATGCTATGACCAGGTTGTCGATTTCATCGAGCGCAATCTTGCCGTTTTGCAGGCCGTCCCCGTCTACGACCTCGCACCCGTGTTCGAGGGTGAGCGACAAGCGGTGATCGCCGCTCGCAAGGCGGCGACCGAGGGGAAGCGGGTAGCGCTAGAGGAACGACAGCAAGAAAGAGCCCGGATACAAGTGGAGCGTGCCGCTAGTGAGTGGAAAAAGTGCCTGGAACAAATTGAGGGGCCGCTGAGCACTACGTTCAAAGAACTTAATGGCCTCTGCACGATTAGCGTTCGCGGGCATCACGTCATGTTCATCTCGCACATAAGCAATCGCGAGTATGCGCAAAAAGCCATCGACGTGTTAGACACGATTCTCTTTGCGGGTGCCGGTGAGGCTGCAGTCAGGCTTATTGGTGATTCTCGCCAGTGGCCTGATGAGGATGAGCGGGGAGAGGACTGTTATGTCTCGGTCCTGCATTTCGAGTTCATGGCCGCAAGCGACAACACAATTGAAAATAATCTTCGGAAACTGTTGTGCGAAGCGTTCAACCGACATCGGGCGACGATTGTCCATCGAGAGGTCGAGGTGCAGCATCTTAGATGCTGGAAGACGGTGGATCAGTGGGAAGCCGCTGATCTCCGCAAGTTAGGCCATAGCGATATCGCAGATCAACTCGAAACTCACCGTGCAACCCTGTTGCCTGATTTCTCTTCACAACATGGAGACTGATGATGCAGATTGCTGATTTTCACATCGGCCTTGAATTCATTTGCGGCCCGTTCTGGTGGCGCTGCACGGATGTCGGTACACGTACTGTAGCTGCAATCCGACTCGTCGAAGACGATCCAGTCTGGTACGAAGGTCCGCCGTACATGGTCGAAGAGGTTGTGCTCGACGAAGCTGAGTTGGAAGACGCGCATCTGTCCGAAGAGGAGAAAATCCAGGCGAGTATCGAGGAATCCCGTATGTCGGGTCATCCCGGTTACGAACACGGCGTGGTCAGCCGGATGATGGACGAGAAGCTGGACGGCGACCGTTACCCGAGGGGCAGGCGCTTGCTGGAATTTGACCGCGTGCGCACCGACGGTGAAATTCTGCATCCTTATGCTGCCCGCCGGGACGGGTGCACGGACCGCAACGCATGGATCATCCGGCTGTATCTGCCATTCGGCAAGGAATGGACGGAAATGGGCGAGAGAGAGTTCCTTGCCTTGCCTCTATCGACGCCCGCTGCTGTGCGTGCACGGGCAGATCTAGCGATCAACTAATCGCCCGATCTGCCTTACGCTGTCTCTGGTTCGACGACCATCGGTGGCTCCAGCTCGGCGGCCGGAATTTCGTACGTGCCGAGCGGGTCGAGCCGAACAATCTTTGATTCGTCGATTTCTTCAACAAAATTGTCCGGCGGCGGGATCGATTTCCCGTTGCGCATCAGGATCAAGATGTGCCTCAGCAATGCGTCTTGCGCTCGCTGTGTTGCGCTTTCGACGTTTCGCCCGGTTGCATGTAGACCCTCGAAGTCAGGAAATCGCACGACAACCCGCGAGTCGTGTTGCTCGATACAAGCCGGGTACGGAACAATATGGCTGAGAACTGCTGCACGCCCCTTGTTGTTGCCGGCATCCAGCTTCCGGACCAGGCGTTGCGTGCGCAGATGCACATAACGTTTGAGCATCGTGAGTGTCTTGTGACCGCTGATCGCAGCGACTTCCATGAGATCGAAGACGCCACGCTCGATCAGGCGCGAGATGGCCTCGTGACGAAGATCGTGGAAGTGCAGATCGTCGATGCGAAGTCGTAGCACAGCCATACGCCAAACGCTTTTCAGCCCGTTGGCCTTATAGGCGAATACTCGGCCGCTGGTTTTGACGCCTTGTGAGGTGAGGATGTCGCGTGCGAGGATAGTAAGTGGAACGCTGCGACGGCTGCCATTCTTTGTTTCAGGTAGGTATGCAATGCGCGATCGCAAATCGATATGCTCCCAGTGCAGCGACAGGATTTCGCCCTGACGCATGGCGGTTTCGAGTGCGAACTGGATGATGGCCTTGAGTTCGGCGTTCTCGCGTTGTGTGCAGTAGCGCATCAGCATGCGTTCCTCTCGTGCCGTGAGGCGCCGATCGCGGCCCTGCGGAAGCTTCGGCTTACGAACATGCGCAACGGGGTTATCGTCGCAGATGCCCCATTCGCTCTTGCCGACCCGGAACAGATCGGAGAGTAACGCAAGGTCGAGGCGGACGGTCGCCGGCGCAATCGGTCGTTGCGTGCGAGGGTTAATCTGCGCCAGGCGCTGATCGCGGAACTGTGCGATGTGGACCGAGGTGATCGACCGTATGGGAAGATCCGCAATTGGATGTCGGCAGAATTGGCCGATCCTGGACTTCTCTTGACTGTGGCCTTTCTTGTGGATGCTGATGCGCTCAAGGTACATCTGGAGCGCGTATCGTAGCAGCGGATTCTTCTGAGACACGACGTAAGTACACACGGGCATGCGAGCGCCGATTGTACCCCGCTAGTTACAGTCGCTTGGCCGACTATAGTCCGAATTTCAATGAGCAGCGTCGATTTCTTTTGTCCATTTTTCGCAGGCGCGGATGGACAGTCCAAAGCCTTGCACGCCGTGTTTGCAAGGCTTTCCGCTTGTCCATTTTCGAGTGGTAACGTACGTCAAGAGGGCACAATCGATGCGGCTCATGCCGAGGCAGTCTGCGAAGCGGTAGCGCGCCCAAGAATGAGGTTCTGTGTCAAGGGAGATTCGCATTGGTGGATCAGACGCATAATCGGGGAGGCACAGCATTTCTAATCACTGTCGCCAGGACGTACCATGAACCCCCTCTCGTCCGTGATGCCGCAGAGTCCGACACCGTAGGCATGGAATCCGAGTCCATCACTATATCTATGGTAGTCGAGCCGATCATGGTGATGTCCATGGAACGCGGCGCGTACCCCCAGCCTACGGGCCAGTTCGTCGATCTGAAAGAAGCCATGTGGATGGCAACTCGGAGCCTCATGTGTTACGAGGATATCTGCGTGCTCATCCGCAAGCTGAGCGTAATCAGATGGGAAGATGGAGCTACGATGCTTGCGTGGCAACCCGCCCCGCCATAGATTGCCTTTTCCGCATCGAGCTGCAAAGTCCGAAGGTGTGTCGTACAAGATAGGTTCAGGAGGGGCCCAAATCTGTCTGCGGAAGATACCCCCGAGTCCTGCTACTCGAATGCCGGCGATTTCTTCGACGCGTCCGTGCAGGTTGCGATCAGCCAATGCCGACCCAAACAGGTTGTCGTAGTCTGCATCACTATCGGTGTCGTGATTGCCGTGAATCCACCAAATTTCAGCCAGTTTTACGATCTCTTTGAGCTCATCATGAAGTGGCCGCTGAGGTTGGATGTCGCCCAGGAATACGATGGCTGCAGGCCGTTGCTTCACCACCGCGTCGATAACATGCTCAAAACATCCATGAGTATCGCCGCAAAAAAGAATGTGCCCAATAGACTGAGCCGTTTGGCTACTCCCGGTGCTCATGGTGTATATCCGCATCATTTTTGACTACTGCCGATTCTACGGGATCGGACTAGGTGCGGTGACAGCATTGCTTCCAGGTGCCGTGGCCAACGGCGTTCGGAACGGCAGTGAACACTTTGAGGTCCATCAACTTAAAGTGCGGCCCCGCAGAAACCTTCCTAAAAAGGGGGCAATAAGACGCGCATCGGACCCGCGGGCTCCTCGGTTGTGGAAAGCAATGCCGGATTCGAATGCCTCTCGACGCATTGGATTTTTGTCGTGATTCATCGGCCCGCTTGTGCTGCGTGCTCCGTGTGGCCAAGGCGAATCTGTTGCCAATTCGCATCAAGCCAATCACGGCCTTCAAATGCGGGCCTCCCCGGCACAGGCAACAGTGTCGCTTCATGGGAGAACAGGTGGATATACCAGCCGCGCAGCGCCCGCACCATGCGGCGGGCGCGCCAATAGGCCCAGGCGTTGTCGTCGGAGGGAGGGAAGGGCGGGCGCATGGATTCCTGACGCATGAGTGACCTCGCTTTGTGGATTGTGCGGGTTGTGTTGGTGCGTCATGTATAGGCCACTGCACGTGCCAGTGCCATGGGCATGGGCCGAATCGACGGAATTTGGGGGCGAATGACAGGGAACCGGCGCGAACGGGGGGCCTCCGTCCGGCCCGATCCTGATCCCTCCCTCTTACCCCAGCACCGCCTTCAACCCGCTCAGCCGCTCCAGCGTTGCTTTCAGTTCCGCCGTCAACGTGGCAACCAGTTCCGCCGCAGGCATCGCCCTGGCCAGGGGCACTGCCTGGCCGGCCCACTGCGCGGCATAGTCGCTGTTGCCACTGGCCTTGGCCGCGGCGTGCAGCGCCTTGCCGGCGTCGTAGGTCATGGGATAGCCGGGGGTGGCTGGCGCGCCGGCTGCGGCGCCCAGCGCGGTAAGCCGGTTCGCGAAGCCGCGGGCGGTGCGGCCCGAGATGGCCTGCGTGAAGGTGGTCGGGCGCGGCTGTTCAGCGGTAAATGCGGCAGCCAATGCGGCGCGATAAGCGGCATCGGCGGACGATTCCTGGGTGCCGACGAATGCCGTGCCAAGTTGCGCGGCCTGCGCGCCCAGCGCCAGTACCGCCGCAATGCCCGCGCCGTCCATGATGCCGCCTGCCGCAATGATGGGCAGGCTGGTGCGCTCGACCAGCACGCGCACCAGTGCCAGTGTCCCCAGTCCCTCGTCTTCGCCGTATGCATCGAACAGGCCGCGATGGCCGCCGGCTTCGATACCTTGCGCCACGATCGCATCGATGCCCGCCGCTTCGATCAGTCGCGCCTCCCGCAACGATGTGGCGCTGGCCAGCAGCACGATGCCCGCCGCGCGCAGCGCGTCGATCTTCTCCTGCGCGGGAAGCCCGAAGTGGAAGCTCACCACGGCGGGCTTTTCCTCCAGCAGCATCTGGAACATGGCCTCGTCGGTCAGGAATGTCTTGTAGATCTCGTTCAGGCTGGCAGGCGCGGCGGCGCCGAACTTCTTGAATTCCGGCGCGAGGTATTCGAGCCAGGCGCGCTCGCGCGCCGCATCGGCCGCGTCGGGGACATGGCAGAACAGGTTGATGTTGAACCGCTTGCTGGTCAGCGCGCGGGTTTCGCGGATCGCTTTGCGCGCGCCTTCCACGTTCATCGCGCCGACACCCAGCGAGCCCAGGCCGCCCGCTTCGGAAACGGCGGCCGCCATGGCCGGTGTGCTGACGCCGGCCATGGGCGCCTGAATGATCGGTGTGGAGAGGTTGAGGCGCGCGAGCAGGTTCTGGCGCGGGCTGCGGGAGGTGGTGTTCATGGCGGATTCCCCGGTTGGCGTGTCGAGCTTACGAATGGGTCTGGTGGGTCTGGCCGGTCTGGCCGGTCTGGCGGATCTCGCAGATGCCGGCGGCGATCAGCAGGGCGGCGGAGGCGATCTCCATCGCGCCGTTGAAGCTGCCGCCGTGAGACATCAGGGCTGAGGCCATCAGCGGCCCCGCGATCTGGCCCACGCCGTAGGCGGCGGTCATTGCCGCCACCAGATTGAAGCGGACCAGATGCGCCGCGTGTCGGGCGGCGGGTACGGCGATGGTCACGGTGCCGACGAACGTGCCGCCAACCAGCACCGCGCTCGCCAGATAGGCGGCCGCAGAGTGATTGATGGCCGGCAGCGCCACACCTACCGCCTGGACCACGAGATTCCATTGCATGGCGCGCCGCGTGCCCAGCCGTTCGTGCACTGCGTGCCACAGGAAGCAGGAGGGCACCGCTGCCAGCCCGAACATGGCCCAGATGTGAAGTGGATTGACGTCGTGGAGCGCGCCGTGGATCAGCAGCGGCAGATAGGTTGCGGTGATGATGTAGCCAAGACCTGCCAGGCCATAGCTGGCGACCAGCGGCCACGCGCCCAGCGCGTGCAGG
>Ga0209426_1000749_pt1 | contig 27492 bp, 31 predicted proteins | sample Deesub1362B_J571_FD_187697 | JGI IMG/M metagenome (GOLD analysis project Ga0209426, IMG submission 187697) | Deep oceanic, basalt-hosted subsurface ecosystem from Juan de Fuca Ridge flank, Pacific Ocean, CORK Borehole 1362B_J2.571 (SPAdes)... ...
CCGAGAATCTCAACGATGGTGGGGCTGTAGAGGGGAACAAAGACACCGCAGGCAATCTCACCCCGCTGGATCTTCTCCTTGGTCAGGTTTTTTCTCATGCTTCTTCGGTGATAGCCTCGCTATCCGAGTGGTATGATAACACAGGAGGTGAAAATTTGTCAAAATGCCATTTATTGCCTTAAAGCCTCTTTTGAGATATAATAATCCCCACTATGAAGAGGGAGCTGATGGATATCCTGGTTTGTCCGGTGTGCAAGGGGGAGCTGGAGTTAACTGTGGAGGAGGAGAATGAGGAGGAGATAGTGACCGGCGCTCTCCACTGCGCCAAGTGTGATGTCTCCTATCCGATTGAGGATACCATCCCCAACCTGCTGCCCCCGGACCAGCGCGCTTAATCAGGATGATAGGCCACCCAGGTATAGGGGGATTCCCACACCTCAATGCTGGAGATGACCACCTGGCCAGCTAGCTTTGGCTTGAGTTCATTGTAGATGGTGATGGCGATATTCTCCGAGGAGGGGTTTATTTTCTGGAAGGGCGGCACATCGTTGAGGCAGGTATGGTCAAAGCGGGCTAGAATGTCATCCAGGTGCCGCTTAAGTTCGGTGAAATCATAGGCCATGCCGGTGCCGTCAAGTTCGGTGGCACTTACCTTGGCCACCACCCGGAAACGGTGCCCGTGTAACGCTTCACATTTGCCCTGATAGCCACGCAAGAAGTGGGCGGCGTCAAAATGTCGCTCCACCGCTATCTCGTACATCGGCTCACTCCAGCTTGAGGACGCCCTGCTTTTCGGTTATCTCCCCTAATAGCTCCCTGATTGTCTTACCGCTCACGGGATGCACCAGGTTAGGGGCGATCTCATCCAAGGGGACGAGGACGAAGGCCCTCTCGGTCATCTTGGGGTGGGGGATGACCAGTTTTGGGGTATCAATCACCTGGTCACCGTAGAGGAGGATATCAATATCAATGGTGCGGGCGGCCCCTGATTTACCGGTTCTGCCCAGCTTGCTCTCAATGCCCTTGATTAGGGTGAGCAGCGCCAGCGGTTCCAGCCGGGTGTAGACCTGGCAGACCAGATTGAGGAAGCGGGGCTGGGTGCTATCGCCGAGTGGCTCGGTATCATAGACGGAGGAGACCTTGCCCATCCGCAGCCGCTGGGACAAAAATTCTAGGGCTCTATCCAGGTTTTCCTGGCGGTCTCCCAGGTTTGAGCCAAGGCCAAGATACACGGTTACTGCTTCAGTCACGAGCTACCTCCTTCTGATAATGGCGTCGCTCATCCGGCAGACGCGCACCATCTGCTTCACATCATGAACCCTCACCATATCGGCACCATTAGCGATGCCAATGGCCACGGTGGCGGCGGTTCCTTCTAGGCGCTGGTCAGCGGGCAGGTCTAGCACTAGGCCAATCAGGGATTTGCGGGAAGTGCCCAATAAAATCGGCCTGCCCAGAACTTTGAGCTCGGCCAGGCGCTGGATGATCTCCAGATTCTGCTCCAGTGTCTTGCCAAAGCCGATGCCCGGGTCAACGATGATGTTTGCTTCAGGCACCCCGGCTTTGGTGGCTAGTTCAATGCTCCTCTTTAGGTCGGAGATAATCTCAGGCATGATATTCTGGCAGGGGGCATCTCGCTGGTTACTCATCAGGATAATGGGCGCTCCTGTCTCAGCGGCCAGCTCAGCCAGCCTCGGGTCGCGCTTTAGGCCCCAGATGTCATTGATCATGGCGGCCCCGGCCTTGAGAGCTCGGCTGGCCACCCCTGACTTATAGGTATCAATGCTTATGGGCACGGTTATCTCGCTGGCCAGTCTTTCCAGCACCGGGATTACCAGCCGCAGTTCATCATCAATCTCGTCTATGGGCAGCGGCTCCTTGCCCGGGCGGGTGGACTCCCCACCCACGTCAATGATATCGGCTCCCTCCGCCACCATGCGCCTTGCCCGCTCCAGCGCCGCCTCAACATCCCCGCCCAGGCCATCTCCAGAGAAGGAATCGGGGCTGAGGTTGATGATTCCCATGACATAGGTCCGCTCCCCCCAGCGGAACTCAGTATCGCCGATGCGGGTGGGGGTAAGCGCGGTTTTGCTCTGCTTCAAACCCTTTTCCTCCCCAAAAGGTCTTCGGGCCACTGAATCTGCCTATTATTCTAGCATCTTCTCCTCGCTTAGCAAAATGGTATGGTGAGGGAAATGAAAGTCGTAGCTTGGCGGGGAAACAGTGTTATGGTATGATAGTTTAAGTTCATCATCCCAGGTAGAGGTGTGGTGACTTTGAAAGAGGAGCTGGATAGGCTTGCCAGGCTGGAAGAGGAGATAAAAGCCGGGGGCGGCCAAAAGCGCATCGAGCAGCAGCATGCCGCTGGCAAGCTTACGGCGCGGGAGAGAATTGACCTTCTCTTTGACCCAGGCACCTTCCAGGAGCTGGACCTATTTGTCCGGCACCGCTGCACCAACTTCGGCATGGGTGAGGTCTCCATCCCCGCCGATGGGGTGGTCACCGGTTACGGTAAGATAAACGGCCGTATCGTATGTGCCTTTGCCCAGGACTTTACCGCCAAGGGTGGCACCCTGGGCGAGATGCATGCCCGGAAGATATGCAAGGTCATGGACCTGGCCATGAGCATGAGGGTGCCCATGGTGGGTTTGCTTGATAGCGGTGGGGCGCGCATCCAGGAGGGGGTGAATGCCCTTGATGGCTATGGCCGCATCTTTTTCCGCAACTCATGTGCCTCCGGGGTTATCCCCCAGATTTCAGCCATTATGGGGCCGGCGGCCGGCGGCGCCGTCTATTCGCCGGCCATGACCGACTTTGTCTTCATGGTGAAGCGAACAAGCTACATGTATATCACTGGCCCTGATGTGGTCAAGGCAGCCACCAGCGAGGAGATAAGCGATGAGGAGCTGGGTGGTGCCCTGGCCCACAGCATCAAGAGCGGGGTGGCTCAGTTTGCCTGCGATAGCGATACTGAGTGCATCAAGGAAATCAAAAGGCTCCTTGGCTACCTCCCCCAGAACAATGAGGAGAAGCCACTTTACATAACTCCCAAAGATTCCCCTGAGCGTACCGAGCCGGCTCTGGATGATATCATCCCGGAGGAGGCGTACAAAACCTATGATATGAAGGCGGTCATCCGGGCTATCGTGGATGACGGTGAATTTCTGGAGCCGTCCCGCCAGTATGCCCCCAACATCATTACCTGCTTTGCCCGCTTGAACGGACACGTGGTGGGCATCATCGCCAATCAGCCCAGTCACCTCGCCGGTTGCCTTGATATCAATGCCTCGGACAAAGCCACCAGGTTCATTCGCTTCTGTGATGCCTTCAACATCCCTCTGCTCACCATCGCCGATGTCCCCGGCTACCTCCCGGGCAGCAATCAGGAGTGGGGGGGGATCATCCGGCATGGTGCCAAGCTGCTGTGGTGTTACGCTGAGGCCACTGTCCCCAAGATAACGCTGATTACCCGCAAGGCTTACGGTGGGGCGTACATCGCCATGTGCAGCCAGAGCCTGGGCGCTGATTATACCCTCGCCTGGCCGACGGCGGAGATCGCCGTCATGGGGGCAGAAGGTGCAGTGGCCATCATCCATCGGCAGGAAATCCAGAGTGCGGATGACCCCAAAGCCAAGCAGAGGGAGAAGGTGGAGGAATACCGCCGGTTATTCTATAATCCGTATGTCGCCGCCAGCATGGGGTACATTAACGCCGTTATCCGCCCCCGGGATACTCGTCCCAGGATAATCGCCGCGCTTGAGGCACTGCAGAACAAAAAGGAGAGCCGCCCGGCCAGAAAGCATGGCAACATCCCCATGTAATTGGCATCGGGTGGTTTTGGCAGCATGAAAGGTAAGAGCATGGGTAAGACATTGGCTGAGAAGATTTTGAGCGCTGGAACGGGGAATGACGCCCGGGCGGGTGATATGGTTATCGCCAGGGTGGACTTGGTCTTCATTCAGGATACCACCGGCCCCCTGACCATAAAGCAATTTCAGGCAAGCGGCTTGAAGAGATTAGCCAACCCGCAGCGAACCGTGGTGTTCATTGACCATGCCGCCCCCAGCCCCACGAGCACGCTGTCTAATGACCATTTGTTCCTGCGCCAGTTCGCTCAAGAGACCGGCGCCATCCTCTCTGAGCTCGGCAGTGGGGTGTGCCATCAACTGGTCGCTGAGTCTCTAGCCCGGCCGGGCGATATCGTGGTTGGCTCTGATTCGCACACGGTGACCGCCGGGGGGCTGGGCGCTTTTGCCACCGGGATGGGCTCTTCAGATGTGGCGGTGGCCATGGGCCTGGGCAAGACTTGGTTCCGCGTCCCGGAGAGCATCAGGGTGGTGGTCTCAGGCGATTTCCCAAAGGGCGTCGGGGCGAAAGACCTCATCCTGCATCTTATCGGGCGCATCGGGGTTGATGGCGCCACTTACAAGGCGCTGGAATTCAGCGGCGCGGCGGTAGCGGCCATGTCCATGTCCCAGCGCTTCACCATAGCCAACATGGTGGTGGAGGCGGGAGCTAAAGTTGGGCTTTTCCCGGCTGATGAAACGACCAGGAAATATCTCGTTGCGCAGGGGCGGGGCGACGACTATGAGCCACTTTCCCCTGACGGCGATGCTGTCTATGAGCAGACCATTGAGATAAACGTGGCTGAGCTTGAGCCTACCGTGGCTAGGCCGCACCGGATGGATAACACCGCCTTGGCCAGGGAGCTTAAAGGGACCAAAATTCAGCAGGTATTCATCGGCACCTGCACCAATGGGCGCCTGGAGGACCTGGCGGTGGCCGCAGGTATCTTGAAGGGGAAGAAGTGCCACCCCGCCACCAGGCTTATCATCGCTCCGGCCTCAAGGCAGGTGCTGCTTGAGGCGATCAAAGCAGGCTACCTCCAGACGCTGGTGGAAGCTGGAGCCACCATCCTGCCCGCTGGCTGCGGGCCCTGCCTTGGCCTCCATCAGGGGGTGCTGGGTGATGGGGAGGCGTGCTTATCTACCGCCAACCGGAACTTTAAGGGCCGGATGGGCAACCCCGAGGCCTTTGTTTACCTGGCTAGCCCGGCGACAGCCGCAGCCACAGCCATCAGCGGCGAAATTACTGACCCGAGGGAGGTGCTCTAGTGCTCAGGGGAAGGGCCTTCAAATTCGGCGATAGCATTTCCACGGACCATATCATCCCCGGGCGATATGCCCACCTCCGCAGCAACCTCCCGGAACTAGCCAAGCACGTGCTGGAAGATGCTGACCCCAGCTTTGTTTCCAAGGTGAAAAAGGGAGATTTCATCGTTGCCGGCAGTAACTTTGGCCTGGGCTCCAGCCGGGAGCATGCGCCGCTGGTGATCAAGATGGCTGGAGTGAGCGCCATACTGGCGAGATCCGTGGCGCGCATCTTCTTCAGGAATGCCATCAACTTGGGGCTGCCGGTGCTCATCTGTGATACTGACCACATCGATGATGGGGATGAATTGGAAGTAGACCTGGCCGAGGGCACGGTCAAAGATTTGACCAATGGCCGCGAGCTCACCTTTGGCAGGATTCCTGAGGTGATGCTCCGCATCCTTGACGAGGGTGGGCTCATCTCTTACATCCAGAAACATGGCGATTTCAAGCTGTAGTTTGGTGGAGCGATGGCTTATAGGGTAACGCTTATCCCAGGCGATGGCATTGGCCCGGAGGTCGTCGAGGCGACAAGGCGGGTTCTGGAGGCCACTGGGGTTGCCTTCCAGTGGGATTTGGCCCGTGCTGGGGCCGAGGTTATGGAGAAATACGGCACCCCCCTGCCTGATTCGGTGCTTGAATCTATCAGAAAGAACCGGGTTGCCCTTAAAGGGCCGGTGACCACCCCGGTGGGCACCGGTTTCCGCAGCGTTAACGTCGCCCTGCGCAAGGGGCTAGACCTTTATGCCTGCGTTCGCCCCTGTAAAACCTATCCCGGCGTGCCTTCATTCTATAAGGATGTGGATATCGTCGTCATCAGGGAAAATACCGAGGACCTTTATGCTGGCATTGAGTTTGCCCAGGGGACTCCTGAAGCCGCCAAACTCATCAAGCTGATTGAAGAAAAGGGGAACGCGGTCAGGGCAGACTCAGGGATTAGCCTGAAGGTGATTTCGGAGACAGGCAGCCGCCGCATCGTCAGGTTTGCTTTTGAGTACGCCCGTGCTTACCAGAGGAAAAAGATAACCGCCATCAGCAAAGCCAATATCCTGAAATTCTCAGATGGGCTGTTTTTGGAGGTTGCCCGCGAGGTGGCTGGGGAATATCCGGATATTGAATTTGAGGAGAGGCTGGTTGATAATATGACCATGCAGCTGGTGAGAAACCCGCAGCAGTTTGACGTCATCGTGGCGCCCAATCTTTACGGGGATATCCTCTCCGATCTGTGTGCCGGGCTGGTCGGCGGGCTGGGGGTGGCTCCCGGCGCCAATGTCGGCGATGAGATCGCCGTTTTCGAGCCGACCCACGGCAGCGCCCCCAAATATGCCGGGCAGAATAAGGTCAACCCCATGGCCATGATGCTCTCCGGCGTGATGATGCTGCGTCACCTCGGTGAAACCGGTGCTGCGGATAGATTGGAAAGAGCGGTCGCTGCGGTTATTGCTGAAGGTAAGCAGGTGACCTATGATATGAAGCGTGATAACACCCAGGCCGCGGGCACTTCCGAAGTCGCCGAGGCGGTGATGGAAAAACTAGGGGGGTGAGGCTGATAGCCCCAAAGTTGAGGGAAATCAAAGCCAGGGACATCGCGGAGACGGTGGCCCAACTCTGTCAGCGAGCCAATTTTGAGCTTGATGAGGGCGTTCTGGCGGCGCTGAAATCAGCGCAGCAGACGGAGGAGTCTCCTTTAGGTAAAGAAGTGCTGCGTCAGCTCGTTGAGAATGCCCAGATTGCGGAGCGGAAAAACCTGCCTTTATGCCAGGACTGCGGCACCGCGGTGATTTTCCTTGAGGTCGGGCAGGATGTGCACATCATCGAGGGTGACCTGTATCAGGCGGTAAACGAGGGCGTGCGCCGGGGCTACACCCAGGGCTACCTGCGCAAGTCCATGGTCAGCCAGCCCTTCTCCGCCAGGAAAAACACCAAGGATAACACCCCACCCGTCATTCATACTGAAATTGTGCCCGGTGACCGCATCCGGATAATTTGTCTCCCCAAGGGAGCTGGCTCCGAGAATATGAGCAAGCTGGCCATGCTCAGGCCGGGTGATAGTCGGGAAGGTGTTATTGACCTGGTGGTGAGGGCGGTAGATGAGGCGGGGGCCAATCCCTGTCCGCCTTTGATTGTCGGCGTGGGCATCGGCGCCACCGCGGACGGGGTGATGCTGCTGGCGAAGAAGGCGCTGCTGCGCCCGGTGGGGAAGCCCAACCCTGACCCCGAGGTGGCGGAACTTGAGAAGGAGATTCTGGCTCGCGTCAACAAACTGGGCATCGGGCCCCTGGGGCTGGGGGGCAGCACCACGGCTCTAGCGGTGCATGCCGAGGTCTGGCCAACGCACATCGCCTGTCTGCCGGCGGCAGTCAACCTCCAGTGTCATAGCGCCCGCCACAAGGAGGCTAGATTATAAGTTATGGAAGCGGTACATATTACCTCTCCCCTTGATGCCAAGACAGTGAGGGAGCTTAAGGTGGGCACCCCGGTGCTGATTTCAGGGGTCATCTATACCGCCCGCGATGCTGCCCATCGGCGGCTTATCGAGGCGCTGGATAACGGGGAGAGGCTGCCTTTTCCCATTAAGGGGCAAACGATATATTACACTGGCCCCTCCCCAGCCCGGCCAGGGAGGGTAATCGGCTCCGCCGGGCCGACCACCAGCGGCCGCATGGACATGTACACCCCCCGTCTTCTGGCCGCTGGGATGCGGGCCATGATCGGCAAGGGCAACCGCTCCCCAGAGGTGAGGGAGGCGATACAGAAGTACAAGGCGGTCTACTTTGTCGCCATCGGTGGCGCCGGGGCCTTGCTCGCTCAATCCATCAAGAAGGTGGAGCTGGTTGCCTATGAAGACCTGGGCACCGAGGCCATCCGCCTGCTTACCGTGGAGAACTTCCCGGCGATTGTGGCCAACGATATCTATGGAGAGGACCTGTTTGAGCAGGGTAGAGCCAAGTACCGGAGGGAATGATGGACTGCGTTTTCTGCCAGATTGTGGCCGGAAAGTTGCCCAGTGAGACGCTGTATCAAGACGATGAGGTGATGGCTTTCCGTGATATCCACCCGCTGGCGCCAACCCACGTGCTCATCATCCCCAAGCGGCACATTCCTTCCCTGGCTGAGCTGGCTGACGCCGAGGCATCTATCATCGGCCATATGGTCAGGGTGGCCAATCAACTGGCCAGGCAGGAGGGGATAGCGGAGAGTGGCTATCGCCTGGTGGTCAGCAGTGGCCGGGACGGAGGTCAGGTGGTGCCGCACCTCCACATGCATCTTCTCGGCGGGCGGAAGCTATCGGATAAGCTGTGCTAGCCTGGCGCTTGCCCCTTTTGAGACTCAAGATAGGTGAGCAGCCCGGCGATGCTCTTGGCGTCACAGATTTTCTCCGAGGCGATAAGACCGGGGATTTGGCTTATCGGCACGCGGACCAGGCTGATGCTTTCGGTGTCTTCGGCAAATAGCTGGCTGGGGACAAGGTCAGTGGCGAGGTAAAGGTGAAGGTATTCCGTGCAGTAACCCGGGGCCGAATAGAAGCCGCCCAGCCTCTTTATCTTCTGGGGCAGATAGCCGGTCTCCTCGCGCATCTCGCGGCACACTGCCTCTTTCGGACTCTCACCGGGGTCAATGCCCCCGGCGGGGATTTCAAGCAGCTCCTTCTCCACCGGTTTGCGGAATTGCTTCACCAGCAGGACGTTGTCATCGCGGTCAATGGCGATGATGGCGATGCAATCGCTGTGCTCCACAATCTCCCGGGTCGTCTGCCGGCCATTGGCCGTCTCCACGGTATCCAGCCTCAGCTTTACCGCGCGCCCCTGATAGATTAACTTGCTGGCGAGAGTCTTTTCCATCAAGGTTTAGCCTCCAGATGAAGGACGAGCGCCACCTCATCGCAGTCAGGGAACTTGGGGCAGCGGTAGCACTCGGTCCAGACCTTGCGGGGCAGCTCCATCTTGTCTATCCGTGATAGCCCGAATTTCTCGAAGAAGGCTGGCTGGTAGGTCAGGCAGAGGACGGTGGCTATGCCCAGCTCCTTGGCCTCCTTGAGGCAGGCTTCAACTAACTTGGCCCCGATGCCCTGCTGGTGGCTCTCCTCAGCCACCGCCACCGACCTTATCTCAGCCAAATCTGCCCAGAGGATATGCAGGGCGGCGCAGCCGATCACCCGCTCGCCCTCCCTGACGACGAAGTAATCCCGGATGTTCTCGTATATCTCGCTTAAAGGTCGGGCCAGCATCTCGTCCTTCTCGGCAAAGTAGTTGATCAGCCGGTGTATCTGGGGGACGTCCTGGATTTTGGCTTTTTCCACCTGATTCAAGCTTATCTCTTCCCTTTCAGCTTTTCTTCCAGAGAGCGGTAAAAAGCGTCTTGCGGATGGATTCTCAAGAAGCGGATGGTGTGGGGGCTGTGCTTCACCGTGATGATGGCACCACCGGCCAGGGGCAAGTTGATGTGGCCATCAATGCTTAAGGTAGCTTGGTGCACCGCTAAAACGCGCAGCTGAACCACCGTCTCGGAGGGCAGTACCAGCTTGTAGGATGAGCTGAGGTGAGGGGTTATTGGCACTAGGAGGAAATCTTGGGAGCGGGGGTGGAGGATGGGCCCACCCGCCGCCAGGGCATAGCCGGTGCTGCCGGTGGCGGTGGCCAGAATCACCCCATCTGCCTTATAGGTGGTCAGGTGCTGGCAGTTGATACTGGCCTCAATGCGGACTAGACGCGCTGTTGGCCCCCGGGCCACCACCACGTCATTCAGGGCGTGGAAGGTGGGTGGTGGCTCTTCTCCGGGGGTTGAGAGCCTGGCCTCAAGCATGGCCCGCTCATCAATCCAGCCCTCTCCGGCCAATAGACGAGGCAGTTGCTTGAGGGCCTCATCGGCGCTGAGCTCCGTCATAAAGCCCAGATTGCCCAGGTTTATCCCGATAATCGGGGTCGGCCTGGGGACGACCGCCTGTGCTGAGCGCAGAATGGTGCCATCACCGCCAACGCTGAGGACCAGGTCAGTATTATCTAGCTCGGCTCTGGCCTTTTCCCCTTCCCAGGCGGAACACAGCCAGGCGATAGCGCCGCTACTAGCTAGGAAATCCTGTAGCTTCTTTGCCTCGGTGAGGGCGGCTTCAATCATGGGGTGGTAGAGAATACCAACTCTGTTTACCACGGTGGCCTGCTTTATAGACTACTCGAGATCATTTTCTCTGGGGGACAAATGAAGTCTAACAGTTATCATCTTGGGGTGTCAAGCTGGAGAATTGGGCAGCTGGTATGCTATAATAAGAGCCTAGGTTTTTGGGAGCGAGGTATGGTCGGGTCACGACGTAAAGCCAGGGCCATTGCTCTCCAGGCGCTGTATGAGATTGATTCTACCAAGCATGAGATGGAAGCGGTGGTAAACCGTCTTTTGGCCAATGGGGGACTATCTGAGGAGAATAGCGCCTTTGTCCGCGAGCTAGTGGCTCAGGTGATGCGGAATAAAGAGGAGATTGACCGCCATATTCGGAACTTTGCCACCGCCTGGCCTCTAGAACAGATATCAGTGATAGACCGGAACATCCTCAGACTTGCAATCTTTGAAATTCTATTTGATAATAAAGTATCAGTTAAGGTGGCCATCAACGAGGCAGTTGAACTGGCCAAGAAGTTCGGCAGCGATAATTCATCAAAGTTCGTCAATGGTGTTCTGGGTGCGGTGAGCGCCCAGGCCCAAAAATGAAAGACCTGGAAAGGGGGTAGAAAGTGGCGACTATCTTTGAGCGGATAAAGCCGATAGTTATGGAGCAGCTGGGGGTTGAGGAGTCCGAGGTGGTTCCCACAGCTAGTTTCGTTGAAGATTTAGGCGCCGATTCTCTGGACTTGGTGGAGCTGGTGATGTCTCTGGAGGAGGAGTTCAGCACCCCGTCCCGCAAGATTGAAATCCCAGATGAGGACGCGGAAAAAATAGTCACCATCCAGGATGCGATTGATTATCTCAAAGACCTAGGCGTTGAGGATAGCTAGGTCCGGACACCTGAGGATGGGTCAAATTTAGCTCGGCACCAAACTGGTGCCGAGCTAAATGTCTATCTTTCGGCTTCTCTTGGGGGGAGCTTATCAGCACCTCTCCCCAGGCAGCCGAAAAACATTTGAGCCTCTCTTTGCTATTATAGAGTTAAACTCGGGCGAATTTCTGCACCGTTCTGGGGCCCTTGTCAATGCCGGCCCCGGTCATGGAGACCTCCCCAACGTAGATATCTCCCCGTGAGTCAACGGCGATGGCGTGGGGGGCGTGGAACAGGGCGGTTTCCTTGTCTTTGCCCTCGTTGCCCCAGCGCGCCAGCAGCTTGCCATCAATGGTGAAGATGCTCACCCGCAGGCACAGCTCCGAGACGTACACCGTTTCCTCATCATCAATGAATATGTCGGTGGGACGGATAACATCGGTCCATTCGCTGATGAATTCACCCTGGGGGGTGAAGATCTGGATGCGGCTGTTCTCCCGGTCGGCGATCCAGACGCGCCCTTGTCTATCCAGCCAGATATTGTGGGGAAGCCGGAACTGGCCCGGGGCGCCGCCTGGCTCACCCCAGGAGAAGAGCAGTTTACCTTCAGGGGAGAACTTGTGCACCCGGGCATTGCCGTAACCATCACTGATGTAAATCTCACCGGAGGGGGTCAGCGCCACCCCGGTGGGGCGGTTGAAGGGCGGAGCCCCCCGCTCTATCCTGGCCAGGCTCTCCCAGAAGTCGAAGGTGCGGATGTAGCCGGTATCTGAGGGCTGGCCCTTGGTGCCCAGCGTCATGAGTGGCTTGCCCTCGGGGGTGAATTTGGCCACGATGTGGTTTCTATCGTCGGTGCACCAGAGCGAGCCATCGGGGCCGATGGCGCTTCCATGGGCGCGGTTGAAGAAGCCCTCGCCCCACGAGGTGAGCAAGTTGCCCTCGCGGTCAAAGACCATTATCGGGTGGTCACTCCGATTCAGGATATACACCCGGTCCTGCGAGTCAATGGAGATGCCACCAACATCAAGGAATGACCACCCCTCAGGCAATTTTGCCCACCCATCAACCAACTCGTAAGTGTATTTGCCAGTTCCGTACTTCATTATCGCTTTTGCTACCTCCTTGGTGGCTAGAGACCCGGCGGGCAGCTTTGCGCCCGCGTTACCCCGTATTCTAGCATAATTTTGCCCGGGGTGATATGGCTAGAGCTGATATCAGTGTGGTTTCTTTCTCCGCTCTCGCTGGTAATGAGCGAAGCTGCTCAGGGCGCACTCGCATTCCCTCACCATCTCGGTGGGGGACCTAGCTCTGAAGCGTTTGATCCCGTTATCATAGGTTAAGGTGGATACCCTTTTGTGGTACCACTCATGCGCCTCGTCAGCGCAGCTCGGGCACAGCGGCACGGTTCTGGTATCTGATACTCCATATAGTGCCGCGATGTCAGCGGGGACGATGCGGTATTTGACCATCATCCCAGCTTCCATCTCGCCGCCGCAGGCGTAACAACTTTTCTTTCCCATGCCACTACCAAAAAGAAAGAGACGCTGGCCACCGCTTTCGGCTATCGCGGTTCAGCGCCCCTTTTCATCGCCTCCACTCCTAATAGGTTGTCCTAAGGCTGTTTCATATCAGGTGCTACAATTATAGTCCTCCCTGGGCAATTGTCAATACCTCCCTAAAAAGGGCGAATATACTCCGCCAAACTGTTCTTCGGGAAATATCTCTCTGGGGTAGTTATTCAGGGGATATCAAGCTCTTCCAGTTTCTCCGACCTGGGGACTCCGGTCTCCTCATCCCAGCCCATCAGTAGGTAATAGTACCTCTTGGCTTTCTCTAGCTTGGCGGGGTCAAGAGGCTTATCGGCTAAAATCCCGTCTGTTTTGGGCTGGAAGAAGCGCGATGGCAGCTTATCATCGGCGGCGCTCAACCCCTCTCGGAGATTGAATAGCCTGGAGAGGGTCAGGGTTCGCTCGGCTATTCTCATCAGCTCATTAACACTGGTATCCCATCCGGTGACTGCTGCCAGAACGCGGTTGAGTTGCTCATAGCTATAGGGGAGGAAGATGCAGACCACCAGGGAGTCCAGTATCATCCGTTGCATCTGGACAAGCCGGAACAGAGCTACCTTGCGGGGGCCGATATCATCGGGCGGGAATGGCCCGGGGAGGCCCAGGTGGGCCATCTCTTTAACTCTCCAGTTGCTCTCGCCGAGGTACATGGTATCGTGCAGATTGGTGCAGTGGTCGGCGCCCTGGGGGCTGACCATAAAGCCGAGGCCGAGTCCGGGTTTCACCCGCGGCTCATGCATGCCCGCCTCCAGCCCTTTGACCTGGATGGCGAACTCTTCTGCCCCTTTGCCGATGCTTCGGGCGGCCCGGGCACAGCCTTCAGCCAAAAGGTCGCCGATGCCCTCACGCCGGGCGATCATCTCGATGAGCTTGAGCATGGCTTCGGTATTGCCAAACCTGAGCTCCAGGCCACCGGTATCCTTGAGGTTAAGCAGGCCGTTCTCAAAACATTCCATGGCGAAGGCGATGACCTCTCCCGCGGAGATGGTATCCAGCGAGTAGGCATTGCAGAGCTCACTGCCCTTGGCCAAGGCTTCCAGGTCATCAATGCCGCAGTTGGAGCCCAGCGCGGCCAGCGTCTCGTATTCCGGCCCGCCATAGGCGGGGTCAACAGAGTATGGTTCTTTTACTTCGACCACCTTCTTGCAGCGCACCGGGCAGCCAAAGCAGGCGTCCATGCCGATGCTGATGGTCTCCTTTATCCTCTGAGCGCTGATTTTGCTTATCCCCGGGAAAAGCCCATCGCGGAAATTGCGCACCGGCAGGTTGCCAGCGGCCTCAAAGGCCTCCATCGGCGCCCCGGTGCCGTATTCAACGAAGTCCTTCACCAGGTTCATGTTCGCCGCCAGCCACTTTCTCAGCTCTCCCACCGGCCCGGGGTCAGCTGCCGCTGGTGGCTGGCGCCCTCTAACCGCGATGGCTTTCAGGTTTTTGGCGCCCATCACTGCCCCCAGGCCTCCCCTGCCCGCGGCGTCATACAGCCCGTTCATGATGCAGGCATAGCGCACCAGCTTCTCTCCAGCTGGCCCGATCATGGCCACCCTGATGTGGTCATCACCGAGCTCACTGCGGATGGCCTGCTGGGTCTCTTTGGTATCCCTGCCCCAGAGGTGGGTGGCATCTTTGATGACAGCCTCCCCATCATGAATCCAGAGGTAAACTGGATTTTTCGCCCTCCCTTCAATGATGATAGCGTCAAAGCCGGCTCGCTTGAGTTCGGCCCCCCAGAATTCGCCCACCTCCGATTTGGCGATACCTCCGGTGAGCGGGGATTTGGCGCCCACACCGTTGCGCCCGCTTCCGGGAAGCGGCATCCCGGTGAGCGGGCCGAGGGCAAAGATGAGCTTATTTTCCGGACCTAAAGGGTCAGTGCCCTGGCCGAGCTCCTTCCACAGGAAGTAGGCAATAAGGCCGGCACCGCCCAGATATTTCCTTAAGAGTGCTTCCTCAAGGGTCTCGGTGGCGATGGTGTTATTTGATAAGTTCACCCTCAGGAGTTTGCCGTTATAGCCACCAGCTGGTTGATTGCTCATTGAGGCTCACCATTGAACAAACGTAGCATGTCAGCGCCTTGATAGCAACATGCGCAAGTTGCCATTTAGGGTGATTATACCACAGAAAACATAGTCGGAATCAAGCGGAGGCATTGGGCGATGATGGTTTAATGGCTAGTTTCCTACGTAAGCGATGGCATCAATCTCAACCAGCATTTTGGGTAGCACAAGCGCCGCGCCGTAGCAAATTCTCGCCGGGAAGGGCTCGGGGAAAAAGGTCTTATATACCTCATTCATCGCTTTAAAATTGGAGAGGTCGGTTAAGATTACGGTAACCTTAACCACGTCCTTCATGCTGGCGCCGTTTGCCTCCAGAATGGCCTTGATGTTCTCCAGCGTTTGCCGGGTTTGCTCCTCAATAGTATCGCCTTTTATTGTTCCAGTCGCAGGGTCAAGGGGCCCCTGCCCGGCAACAAAGATAAAGTCCCCTGCCCTAAATCCTTGTGAATATGGCGCTATCGCCGCTGGTGCCTTATCAGTTTTAATTACCTCCTTCATTTTGACCTCCTTTCTTGCTGCATTCGCTTAAAAAGGGTGAAAAACTATCTCCGCTCTTCTATCAAAGCAGGGCATTTTGCTAAAAGATAAATCACTGCTGCCATCCTGGCCAAGTTTTTCTTACTTGTCTTGCGGGGTTATCTGCTAGATGTATCTGGGGAATCTCATATGGTTGATGAGTTGGTCAGATATCTCAACACGCCATAGGGACAGCTCTTCCCCAAGTTCGCCGCTGTGATAGTGGCGAAGCAGCCTTATCAGCGCCTTTACCGCGGTCTCAAATATGCGCTCACCTTTCTCACGGCTCCCCTTGGTGGGGTCGCCGCAGACACCTGAGGTCCAGACGGCGGAGTTCATATCCACCAGCTCTGGCTGAAGATAAAGCTGAAGCGAGGTTTCCGTCTCACCAGCGTGGCCGATAAAACCTTTATCAGCCTCATTGACGGCTTCCATTACCTCATCGGTGGGGGAGATGTTCCAATAAGTATAGCCTATGGCTGAAATTCCCTCTTCGCCGGCAAGCTTGAAAGCTAGTGAAGCGATAATGGCCGAGTTACCCCCGTGACCGTTCAGGAAGAGTATTTTCCTGAAGCCATGGGCATGAACACAGATGGCGATCTGGGTCAGTAGTTCAACAAAGGTGTCGTACTTGAGGGTGATGGTGCCGGGGTGCTCCATGTGATGGGGGGAGTATCCCATCCAAACCGGAGGCAGCACCAGCACCGGGAACTCGTCAATGGCCTGGGCGGCGCGTTGAGCGATGCTGAAGCAGCAATTGGTATCGGTGTTGATCGGCAGATGGTTTCCATGTTGCTCGGTTGAACCAACCGGAATGATGACTATGGCATCAGCCTTGACCGCTGCCTCAAACTCGGTTCGCCGTAGTTCTTGCCACAGTACTTTTTTCATTGTTTGCCGGGCCTCCTGGCAAATTATTATTCTGGCGGCACGCAGGTTCCCGCGTACCCGCTCATCCTCAGTGGCTCTCCAGGAAGGGCACCAGTGTGTCTTCCTTTTGCCACCACCATTTCCCCATTTGCAAAAACATACTCTATACCTGAGGGGAACTGCTTGGGATTGGCAAAGGTAGCTAGACAATCTATTGTAGCCGGGTTAAATACCACGATATCAGCCTTCATCCCATCTCGCAGAATGCCTTTACCAGCCAGGCCAAACCTTTGCGCAGGGAAGGAAGTCATCTTTCGGATCGCCTGTTCCATAGTCAGAATCTTCTCGTCCCTTACCAGTTGCCCCAGTATCTTGGGATAAGTACCATAGGTGCGAGGGTTAGGCTTGCCTCCGATTCGCAGCCCGTCGGTTATGAACATATGCGCCGGGTGGGTCAGGATAGTTTTCACATCATTCATATCACCGGTAAAACAATAAAAGGCCACTGCCAAGTTTTCCTCGATCAACAAGTCGCACATCACATCCCAGGGGTCTTTGTTCAGACTTTCAGCAACCGCGGCCACGGTCAAACCTTCGCACCATTTGTTCTTTTCCGTCTTGACCGCGCTTATTACCACGTTTTCCACTGACCCGATTATTTTGGTGGCCTTACCGCGCATCCTTGCCCTGTCATCTTTATTTCTCAGTCGCTTCAACAGTTCGTACGGGCCACCATTGTGTGCCCACATGGGAACCGCGATATGCAGAGTGCTGCTTCCAGCTTCCCAAGGGTAAGAATCAAAGGTAACGTCAATGCCACTGGCCCTTGCCTCATCCACAATTTGCAGTAGCTTATCTGCCTGCCCTCGAGTGACGGTATTTGTCGCGTAATGGGAGATGTGCACCGGGCACCCGCTGCGGGCTCCGATGGTTACGGCCTCTTTGAATCCGTCAAAAGCGCCATCTCCAAGGTCATATCGCACATGGGTAACGTAAACTCCACCGCACTCAGCAACTACCTGGCATAAGGCAACCAATTCCTCGGTGCTGGCATACATTCCAGGGGGATAGGATAGTCCAGTGGAGAGGCCAACAGCTCCCTCTGCCATCCCTTGCCTTATCATATCCTGCATCGCCCTTATTTCCTCTTTGGTGGCAGGGCGGTCCTCCCATCCCACTGTTTCCACCCTAAGGCAACTATTGGGGATGAGATAAGCCACATTGACCGAGGTTCTGTGGTGGAATCGCTCCAGATACTCAGCGATTGAACTCCAGTTATAGTCCAGCTCGGGATAGCCATTCACTCCCGAATAGTAGAGCAACATCATCTCCAAGTTCTTTGGGGAGAGTGGTGCGTAGCCTATGCCATCAAGCCCCAGCATCTCGGTGGTAACACCCTGCCTTATCTTGGGCTCGCTTAACGGCTCGGATAGGTTAATCAGGTCAGAATGGGTATGAACATCAATAAAACCTGGGGCTACAATGCAACCGGAGGCGTCAATGATATTTGTCGCCGATACAGATGAGGTGTCACCTACCAAAATCTTTATTCGGTCTCCCTTTATGGCAACATCACCTTTAAAGCCAACATTCCCCGTCCCATCAATGACCGTACCGCCTCTTATCAGGGTATCAAACATCTCATCCTTCTTATTCTTTTTTACCACGGGCCGACTATCTTTGCGCCCACCACCACCGTTGGCAGCCAGCAGGAAAGAAAAGGAACATATGTCGTGAGGAACAGCACCGGCAGACCGACAGCGAAAAGAAAGATCAGCATGGGCTTCACTAGTTGATCATATGGGACGCCCGACAATTTGGAGCCGACAAAAATAGAAATAGCATAGGGCGGCGTAACCACCCCAAGCCCGACATTAACCACAATTATCGCTCCCAAGTGAACCAGGTTCACGTCTATCTGAGTGACCAGCGGCAGTATTAAGGGCACAGCTATTATCAGAATGGGAATACCATCGATAAACATCCCCAAAATCAGCAGTAGTATGTTCATCATCAGCAGCACTAAGTACTTGCTCTGGAAGGCTCCTATCATGAAGTCGGCTAGGGATTGGGCGACTCCTTCTCGAATCATAAGCCTGGTGAAGACGGTGCCAAAGGCGAGCAGTAGCGTGATCATACCCAGTGTGCTGACCGTGGTCTGACAGACTGCCCAGAAGTTCTTCGCTTTGAGTTCCCGGTAGAAAAATAAGCCAATAATGAGGGTGTACACGGCAGCAACCGCGCCGGCTTCGTTGGGCGTGAATATGCCCGCATAGATTCCCACTAATACCACGAGGGGAGTGCCCAAGGCCGGCAAGGCAAACCAGGTAGCTGCCCCCAGCTCCCTTACCGTCCCTTTGAAGCCTTTTGGTAGCTCGGGCATCTCCTCACTGGGTTGCCTATACCTGGAGGAAATAAAGGTATTCAGCACCATATAGCCACCGGCAAGCAGCAGACCGGGAAAGACCGTGGACAGAAAAACAGCAGCCACTGACTGCTGAGCCACAAGGCAGTAAATCAGCACCGGAACGCTAGGAGGTATGAGGTATCCTAGGAAACTGGAGGAGCATAGCACCGCGGTAGTATACCTTGCCTGGTAGCCGAACTTTACCAGCCGGGGAACCAGTAGCGGAATCGTGGCGGCTATGGTCGGGACTGACGAACCAGTCAAGGCACCTAAAAAGAGGATAGTTACTATACCGACGTCTACCATTCCACCCCTGATTCTTCCCACCAAGGCGTAGGCCAAACGAACCAGACGGTCAGCAACCCCTGCCTCGGCCATGAGATTGCCGGCAAAAATAAAGAAGGCTATGGCCATCAGGATGTAGCTGTCGATAGCATGATAAGCGGTCCCGGCCAAAAATTTGAGAGGGCTGTCTATCAAGATTAGAGCCACTGCGGAACAGCCCAGGAAAACCCAGCACAGAGGAAGCCCTATCAGTATTCCCAGGAAAAACAGTATTAGCCCAACAATGATCCCAAATTCCATTTACGTCTTTTTCTCCCGAGACCTTGCCAGATAATTCTTCATTAGTTCACTGATATCTCGCCGGGTGATAACCAGCAAGTGCAGTAGCACAAAGGCGAGAGCGACAAATAGAGTCATCTGCAGCCAGCTAGTGTTGAACCAGCGCACTAAGGTGCCGTATTCAGGGTATTTCAAGGCTCGCAACATGAATTGATAAGCTACGGGAAGGAAGATACATAATGCGGCGATGGACAAAATGCCCAAGAAAACACGGTAAATAGCAGCACCAATAGGTTTTCCTCTGGTAACTCTCTCACGGAAAAAGTCTACCGCTACATGACCCTCTCGCCAGGTGGTTACCGCAGCCGCGACGAACATAAAAAAGATAAAGGAGTATAATGCCAGGTCGCTGAACCACATTATCTCAAAGTGCAGCCAGTAGCGATTGATTACCTGCGCGAAGATGAGGAAGGTAGTTACAATCAACCCAATAGTACAAATGACGCTCTCGAGTGTCTGTATTCCGCACAATAGCCGCTTCAATACTGATTTAATATACCTCAAAGGAACCGCTCTCCATAGTCATGTTTTGCAAATTATAGCCATTCAGCGTTGGGCTTCATAACTGATCGAGGTAGACCGATTAATTGTTCTGGGATATCTTACCACCTTATCTTCGGCAGCCCCAAGGGCTGCCGAAGATAAGGTAACCTACTCAATTTCTAAACAGGCTGCCTAGCCGGTCTCAAGGCAAAGGCTCTTCTTTCCCAGCCTAGCCTCCTCCAGCTGCCTCTACCATTTCTCGTATGCGGGCCAGCTCGTCCAGGATCTTCTGTTGCATATTCTGACCCGGGTAGTGCTCCTCAAGCCATGGCTTGCACAGCTCGTCCCAGATGGCGGGCATATTTGCCTTCTCCCTCCAGAGAGCTCTTTCTTTCGGGGTTGGGTAATAGATCTGGAGGCCGGCGTCCACTAGCTGTATCTTGTACTGCACATTGACTCGGCGATGTGCCTCAGCATCTCGCTGTTCCGCCATCTTAGCCGCTCTCTTGATGACCTCCTGGAGGTCGCCAGGTAGTGAATCCCATAGGTCTCTATTTATGACCACGTTCACCGCATCCCAGCCGAAGCGGAGGTCGGTGTAGTATTTCAGCACCTCAAAATGCCGCTCTTCTACCAAGGAAGGCCATAGGCTCCAGCACATGTCAACAACGCCTCTTTCCAGGGCATTGTAGAGGTCAGCCCACGGGATGGTCTGCAGGGTGAGGCCGGTGCCTTTACCCATGTTCTCCATAGTCCTCACAAAGCCGAGAGACGCGGAGACCCTCATCTTGAGGTCCTTCATATCCTCCGGCACTCTGAGGGGTCTGACGTTGTTGCCAAGACCGTATGGGCCGAAGTAAGAGCTCCAAAGGAGTTTAAAGCCGACCTCTTTCCACGCCTCGTCCATTACTTGATACAGTATCCCATCCGGAGGAGCATAGGCTATGGCTGCCTCATCGTAGCTGCTCACGGTCCAGGGCATCCAATTGAGCATTCCCCCGGGAACAAGGTTAACATAGGGAGCGAAATCGCCCATTTCCACGCTCCCCTCCTGTACGGCATGGAAGATCTCATCATGGCTGCCAAGCAGGCCGTCAGGATAGAACTCTATTTGTATTCTTCCATCCGAGTAATGCTCAATCAGGTCCGTAAATAGCTGCATGGACTCATTTCTCGTTTTCTGCGTCCACGGTGCCCCGAATCGCCATTCATACTCTGCCTTAGCTGGTGCGGCTGGGGCTGGAGCTGGTGCCGGGGCAGGAGTTGGGGTTGGAGCGGGAGCTGGGGACGGAGCGGGAGCCGGGGCCGGAGCCGGAGCAGGCGCTGGAGCTGGTGCCGGCGCTGGGGCAGGAGCTGGGGCAGCACAGGCAAGTAGTCCACTCACCAATACCACCACCGTGACCAAAGCTAATATTCGTTTTTTACTCATTTTTCTCTCTCCCCTGCTTTAGCTATTGGCATCAAACTGAGTAAAAATCTTTTCTGTTGAAAGCTATCACCCCCTATCATGTAGCTGAACTCATAAGCTAATGAAAATAGAAAGGGGCACCGGCCATTGCTATCAGAAAGCCATTCCGGTGCCCTGGTGTCATCCATTTCATGATTTTTCTTGGTCTAACCTCTGTTGTTTTTAAGGCTCACTTCTGCTAACTTTTCCGTAGGTATTTTGTAGTATTTTCGTGGTATATAGTACTTAGTATTTTTGAAATTTTGTAGTATATATCAATTAAATTATGTAGTATATTATAGTCCTACCTGAGCAATTGTCAATACCCTCAAGCATGATGAATCCCCCACGCTTCTCTGAACAATCCCCCTGACTTGAACAAAACTCAGGGTTGTTGCCTTGAAAAGGGAGGATGCTCCTCTAATCCGGAGCTTGCTTGCTCACAGCCCGATAAGCCACGCGAGTGATGACTATATTAGCCGAAAATGTGATACAATGTGGGGGGAATGGAAAGCAAAAAGCAACTTGCTGGTCCATGTGGTCTATATTGTGGTGTATGTGGGATCTATGCCGCCCACAAAGATAATGATCTGGAATTCAAAGAGAGATTGGCGGGCATCTATGGCTTGGATGTAGCGGATATCAAGTGCAAAGGATGCCGCTCCGATGAATTGTTCCTATACTGTCAGAACTGTCCGATAAGGTCTTGTACTACTGCCAAAGGTATTGAGGGGTGTCATCAATGCAACGATTTCCCTTGCCAATTCATTGAAAACTTCCCTCTTCATCACGGTAGAAGGGTGATACTGCGGGCGATTCCAGCTAGGAGAAAGCTTGGCACAGAGAGGTGGATTGAGGACGAGGAACGACGCTACCACTGTCCTTATTGTGGCTGCAAGCTATTCATGGGGGCAGAAGAATGTTGGAACTGCAAAGAACTGGTTGACGTTGACTGAGCTGTAAGTGGCTATGCTATTTGACGATAACATGATCTCTATCATCCTAACAACAGGCCTGGAACATATATACAATAATTCTATTCTCTTTGTCCGCTCACATTCAGGGATAAGCCTTCCGGCTAATAAGCCGAAGTTTGTTTATTCAATTTCTGCCGCAATGCCGTTATCTAAAGCGACCGCTGGTCACCACTGAACGAACATCGGCATGATGACGTGGACGTAGTTATCCACCCCCACCGGCCGGATAACGCCTGGGCTTGAGGGATTGGTCGTCTCCAGGGCTACCTGCGGCTCGCGGAGCACGCTCAAGACATCGGTGAGATACTTGCCGTTGAAGGCGATCTTCGCTTCCCCACCCTCAACCGTGGCATCGATCTCACCGACGTCATCCCCCACCTCTTCCGAGCGGGCAGATACGGTTACCTTGCCTGGGGTTAGGTCACTCCCTGGAGTTATCACTAGACGAACAATCCCGCTGCCATCGCGGGCGAAGATTGAGGCGGTCTTGGTGGCCCTCAGGAATTCCTCCACGCTGACCACCATTCGGGTGTTGTAGCTCTGGGGGATGAGCTGGGCATAGTTGGGGAAGGTGCCCTGAACCAGCTGCGAGACCAGCTCCACGTTCTTGAGGCGGAAAAGGGCTTGGCTCTTATTTGGGTCCACCGTTATCTCCACCGCCTCCTCCTGGTCACCCATGAGCCGGTTGAGCTCGGCGAGCGTCCGGGCGGGGATGATGACCTCCGCTGGCTGGTCAACAGGGGCAAGGAGGGGGAGTTTGAAGACCGCCAGCCTGAAACCATCGGCTGCCGCCAGCGTCAGCTGGTCACCGTTGAACTGGGCATCAACCCCGGTGAGCACGGGACGGGACTCCTCGGTGGCAGCGGCGAACACCACCTGATTTATCGCCTGGCGGAGTGTCTCTACCTCAGCTTTGGTGGCGATGCCCTGCTCGACCTTGGGGATGGGCGGGAAGTCCTTGGCGTCAACGCCGCTGATGCGGGCCTCAAAGCGGGCGCACTTGAGCTCCAGCGTCTTGGTGCGAGGTGAGAGGTTGATATCAATCTTGTCATTGGGCAGGGAGCTGATGAACTCGGTGAGGAGCCGGGCGGGAACCGTGATCGCCCCCTCCTCTTCCACCTTGGCGCCAATCCAGCAGGTGATGGCCATCTCCAGATTGGTGGCAGCGAGCTTCAGCCGGGACTGGTCAGTGGCCAGAAGGATGTTATTGGTTATCGGCAGGGTGGTTCTGGTGGCAACCGCTCTTCCCACCAGACTGAGCCCCCGGTCCAGATTTTCCTGTAAACAAGATAGTTTCATGGTCGAAAACCCCCTAAATTACTAGTGGTGGATTAGTATATAACATTAAAAGATGCTATTCAAGGTCTTGGCGCTTTTCTGAAATAAAAAATTATTCCAGATTTATGGTGCCACTCTTGCCGCCACTTTTGCGGACTAGGCGGATATTCTCTATCCTCATGCCTCGGTCCACCGCTTTGCACATATCGTAGATGGTGAGGGCGGCCACGGTGGTGGCGGTGAGCGCCTCCATCTCCACGCCCGTTTTGCCCACGCTCTCCACGGTGGTGGTGATCTCTATTGAACTCTCCTTGTCATTGGTATTGAACTCAATCTTGATATCGCCGATAAGTATGGGATGGCACAGTGGAATCAGGTTCGGCGTTTGCTTGGCGGCCATAATGCCCGCCAGCTGCGCCACCGAGAGCACATCCCCCTTGGCCATCTGGCTCTTCTTTATTATCTCCAGGGTGGCCGGCTGCATTCGGACCAGGCCTTTGGCCACCGCCTCACGGTGGGTATCTGGTTTTGCGGTGATGTCCACCATCCGGGGGCGGCCGGACTCATCGATATGGGTCAGCTTCTCCATAGCTATCCTCCCACCTGAGAGAAGGGGCGGTCCTGAGGGACATGGCCCTCAGCGAGGTGGTGCTGCCGCGGCTTATTGGCCACCGCCTTCTTGATCAGTTTTTTCAGCTCCTCGGAGGATATGCCGCGGCGCAAGGGTTCCCTTAAGTCAATCTCTGCTTCACTCAGAAGACAGGGGCGGAGCTTACCGTCCGCGGTGAGGCGGAGCCGATTGCAGTGGAAGCAGAAGTGCTCACTGACCGGGGTGATAAAGCCGATGGTGCCCTTGGCCTGGGGGAGGCGGAAGTACTTCGCCGGGCCATTGCCCTTGACCGAGCATGGCTCTAGTTCCCCCAGCACCGCCAGGCGCTCTTTTATCTCGCTGACGGAGACAAAGGATGAGTCGCTAGTGCCCTCGTTGAAGGGCATATGCTCAATGAAGCGGACATGCCACTCCTCAGCCACGGTCTTGGCGGCGAAATCAAGCAGCTCATCGTCATTGAGCCCGGGGATGACCACCATGTTTATCTTGACCGGGTTGAGCCCGGCTGACCTGGCGGCCTCAATGCCCTTCAGCACATCGCTGAGGTCGCCACCACGGGTGATATACTTAAAGCGGTTCACTTTAAGGGTATCCAGACTGACGTTGACCCGCCGCAGGCCGGCGGCGCGCAGCTCCTCAGCGTAATGCGCCAGCAAAATCCCATTGGTGGTTAGAGAAATATCATCTATGGTGTCTATTTGGGATAGCATCTGGATTAGCTTGGGTAGCCCGGCTCTCACCAGCGGTTCGCCGCCGGTGATCCTTATCTTGTTGATGCCCAGCCCGGCGGCAGCCTGAGCGATGGCATAGATTTCCTCATAGCTCAGGATGTCTCCGTGCGAGAGCTGATGGACACCCTCGGCGGGCATGCAGTAGACGCAGCGCAGGTTGCAGCGGTCGGTCACCGAGATGCGCAGATAGTCTATCGGGCGCTGAAAGGAATCAGAAAGTCCGGTCATGGCTGTGGTCTCCTCAGCCTCTCCAGCGCTTGGGGTACTTGCCGGGCCGCCTGCCCCCGGTGGCTCAGCTCATTCTTCAGCGCCAGAGGTAGTTCCGCCATGGTTTTGGCTAGCTCTGGCAGGTAAAAGACCGGGTCATAGCCGAAGCCGTGCTCGCCTCTGGGGGCGAAGGTGATAAAGCCGTGGCATTCTCCTGAGCAGAGCTCTACCTTGCCATCAGGCGTGGCGATGGCGATAACGCAGCGAAAACGTGCCGTCCGCTTCTCCCAGGGCACACCATCGAGCCGGGCCAAGAGATACTCAATCCGCTCTCTATCTGAGGCATTTTCCCCGGCGTAGCGGGCGGACAGCCGTCCTGGCTCACCACCCAAGGCATCAACCTCCAACCCCGAATCGTCCGCCAGGGCTAGGAGCTGGCTTTGGGCGGCCAAAGTCACCGCTTTCAATCTGGCATTTTCCTCCAGGCTTTCCCCCACCTCGTCAACCACCGTCGTGATGCCCTGCTCAGCGAGCGTCACTAGCTTATAGGGCAGAGCCTTAAGCAAGCTCCGGTACTCCCGTACCTTGGCTTGATTGTTTGTCGCCAGGAGAAGTTTAGGCTGCAATCGGACTCCAAGCTAGAACCGGCCGTCACCCGGTAAGGTCATCAACCGGCATCGCCGCCATGGTCATCGTCTGCAGGGTACCTCTCGAGCCAAGCTCCAGGGCCAGTTTGGTGATGGTTTTGTTATCTGGGGCTTCCAGGATATTGATGAAGTCGTATGGGCCAAGAAGGGCATACTGGGCCAGTATCTTGACGCCCATGGCTTCAACTTCTCGGTTGACCTCTTTGAGCCTTTTCGGGTTTGACTTTACCGTTTTCCTCCCCTCATCAGTCAAGGTGGTCAGCATCACGTAGACCGGCATCTCTCTCACCCCCCATTCGGATACTACTCTTCTAATGATAAGCCTACCCATCGGCTCAGTCAAGGTTGATGAATCTCGCCGCCAGTTTTTCCGCCACCTGGGGCATGGTGGTGTATTCCATCTCCTCCAGGGGCAGGCGGTGAGGTTCAAATGGGCCGTGGCGGCGCATGTATTCGGCGATTTCATTCGCCTTCTCGCGGGCGGCGTCAAATGACTTATCGGCGAACATGTCGCAGGGCCCCACCAGCCTGCCTTCAGCCAGCTGGAAGCCGACGGCAACCACCCGCGGTGGCCCATCGAAGCGGGATGGAGTGGCATCCTGGACCGCCACCGGCATCAGGGGGCCGTGGTGGGAGCCGCGCATCCAGCCCTCCACCAGGTGAGGCAGGCTGAAGGGCTCCAGCACCTCACCCACCGCCGGAAATTGTGATTGGCAGCGGACAATGCAAACCGGGTCATCCTTGCCCACGTAGCGGCCGGCGATGTGGGACAGGCGCTGGGTGGAGGACACTGCGGCGATGTCACCGGTCGCCCGGGAGTAGACCGCCTTCACCGCGTATCTTGACGGGGCGCCGATGAAAATCAGCAGGTCGTAAATCTCCTCAGGGGCATTTAAAATTATCTTCTTGTGCTCCTTGACGTCATGCACCTCAAAGGCGAAGCCAGCATGCATGTTGGGGGCGATGACCAGCCCGATGGTGTTGAACGGGTCAGCGAATATTCGGTACAGGGGCAGGTTCCAGGCTCCAGCTGAGGTCTTATCCGCCATAAAGATGATTATCGCCTCAGATTTTCTCTCCTCAAACTCCATCTCGGCCACCCCTGGCCCCATACCTTTGATGTTGCCGGAGAAAGCATCTGATAAGAGGTCCTGCCCAGCGCCGTAGAGTTTCAGTTTTTTGGCCACCTCGGTGCCAGCAATGAAGGTGTCCCAGGCCAGTTTATGGATTTTTTCATCTTCCACCCCCTTCTGGTGGGTCATGATGAGCTCTAGGTCATCGCCACACTTGGTGACATGATAGTCAATGAGAAGCCCCTCTTTTTTGGCCTTGGCTAGACACTCATCAGCGCAGGCTAAAACATCGGGGTGAGAGGCTGAATGGCCGACGTAACCGCCGATGTCAGCCTTGATAACACTCAGTGTAACCTTCACGCTTTTCCCTCCTTTGGCTCTAGTATTCAATCCCTTTTCTTGCTTTCACACCTTTATCATATGGATGCTTCAACTTCACCATCTCGGTGACTAGGTCAGCCAGAGCAATCAGTTTGGCATCGGCATAGCGGCCGGTGAGGATGAGCTCCACGTTCTCCGGTTTATCCTCAATCAGCTTAATCACCTCATCCAGGTCAATGAGCTTGTAGTACAGGGCCACGTTTACCTCATCCAGCACCACCATGTCGTAATCGCCGCTGAGCATGGCCTTGCGGGCGGCAGATAGCGCCAGCCTAGCCTCCTTTATCTCCTCGGGGTCGGGGTTCGCCGGGTCAACAAAGCATCTCCGGCCAAAGCTGGCCACCTCAACATTGGGCAGCTTGGGCAGGGTGCTGAATTCCCCGTAGGGATATTTCCCTTTCATAAAGAAAACGATGAAGACTCTGAGGCCGTGACCTGTGGCTCGGAGCACTGACCCCAGCGCGGCAGAGGTCTTGCCCTTGCCATTGCCGGTGAAGACCTGAA
>Ga0209426_1000750_pt1 | contig 27434 bp, 21 predicted proteins | sample Deesub1362B_J571_FD_187697 | JGI IMG/M metagenome (GOLD analysis project Ga0209426, IMG submission 187697) | Deep oceanic, basalt-hosted subsurface ecosystem from Juan de Fuca Ridge flank, Pacific Ocean, CORK Borehole 1362B_J2.571 (SPAdes)... ...
ATTTCCATTTTAATGTACCATCCCGGCTCAAACAATAAACAAGGAGACCAGTTGATACAATTATCTCAATTTTACCATCATTATCAACATCACCAAGAGCAGGAGAAGACTGCATAGATCTGTTCACTCCATATTTCCATTTTAATGTTCCATTCCAACCCAAACAATAAACATATCCATCCATGCTGCTAGAGATTACTTCTAATTCGTTGTTATTCTCAATATCTACAATGACTGGAGAGAAACGAGCAGAATCGTATGTCCTATATTTCCATTTTAATGTACCATTTACGCCGTTTAAGCAATAAATATAGCCATCCCAGCTACCAAAAACAACTTCCATTTCTCCGTTCTTATCAAGATCTCCCAAAGCAGGAGAAGAATCGACAGAATTACTCGTTGTATAGTTCCATAGTTGGCTTCCATCTTCCCCGTTCAAGCAAACAAGAAGCCCGCCTGTTTCGTAAACTCTGTACCCTATTATGACTTCAAGTTTTCCATCGTTATCAACATCACCAAGAGCAGGAGAAGAAAAAACAGAACCCCCAGTTTTGTATTTCCATTTTAATGTTCCATTCCAACCCAAACAATAAACATAGGCATCTTCCGACCCTATTATGACTTCAAGTTTTCCATCGTTATCAACATCACCAAGAGCAGGAGAAGAAAAAACAGAACCCCCAGTTTTGTATTTCCATTTTAATGTTCCATTCCAACCCAAACAATAAACATAGGTATCACTGCTACCAATTATAATCTCCAATTTACCATCGTTATCAACATCACCAAGAGCAGGAGAAGAACGGATAGTGGCACCTGTTTGGTATTTCCATAGTGTTTGTGGTGGTGTTTTTGGGCCGTCAGGGTTTATTGGGTTTGTTTCATGTCGAATTTCGCTTCCATCCAGTAGTCCGTCACCATCAGTATCCACGTTGAAAGGAGATGTAGAATATGTAAATTCTTGATAATCAGTTAATCCATCGTCGTCGGTATCAGCATCATTCATTTTTGTTCCTACAATTTTTTCGTAAACATCGGTTAACCTATCGTTATCACTATCAACAAAACATCCACTATGCCATATGTCTCCCCTAAAACTAATGGAAGGCCATAAATAGGCTACAGGACGATATATTATGGGGGAGAAGGGAGATAGGATATCGAAACAATAAACATAGGCATCTTGACTACCGATTAAAATCTCAATTTTACTATCATTATCGACATCACCCAAAGCAGGAGAAGAAGAAACATAGTGATTCGTTGTATAGTTCCAAAGTTTAGTACCGTTCTCACCTTCTAAACAATAAATATTGTTGTCGCTTGATCCAACTATAATCTCCATGTTACCATCATTATCAATGTCGCTTAAAGCAGGGGAAGAATTGATTCCACCGTCTGTTTGATATTTCCATTTTAAAGTACCGTTCTCACCATTTAAACAGTAAATAAAGCTATCTACACTTCCAATTACAACTTCTAACTTACCATCATTATCCACGTCACCAATAGCAGGTGAGGAGGTTACGAGTGCATTGGTTTTGTATTTCCATTTTAATGTTCCATTCCAACCCAAACAATAAACATAGGTATCACTGCTACCAATTATAATCTCCAATTTACCATCGTTATCAACATCACCTAGGATCGGGGAAGATCTAATTTGATCATAAGTTTTGTATTTCCATTTTAATGTTCCATTCCAACCCAAACAATAAACATAGGTATCAAACGAACCTATTACAGTTTCTAATTTCCCATCGTTGTCTATATCGCCCAGAACGGGAGAAGAAGTAATGTAGTTATTTGCTGTGTAATTCCATAATAGTGTGCCATTTTCACCATTAAAACAATAAACATATCCGTTACCATCTGAACCATAGCTTCCAATTATAACCTCTAGTTTACCATCATTATCCACGTCACCAATAGCGGGAGAGGAAAAAACAACCCAACTTGTTACGTAGTTCCATAGTAGGGTGCCATTCCAACTCAAACAATAAACGCGACTATCCTCCGAACCAATTATGATTTCCATGTTACCATCATTGTTTACATCGCAAATAGCAGGTGAGGAAACTACCCGACCGCCTGTTTGATATCTCCATTTCAATGAACCATTTTCCCCATTTAAACAATAAACATTCCTATCATTACTGCCAATTATGATTTCCATGTTACCATCGTTATCAACATCGCCTAAAGCAGGGGAAGATAGCTCTATGGCTGCACCTGTTGCATATTTCCATTTGAGAGTTATATTTTCGAAAGTAGTTTTTTGCTCCTCTACTCCCATGGTGTAAGTTGGTTCTGGGTCTGTATGCTTGAATATCCTAAATTTAACATATCTAATTTGCTTCGTTGTTTCGTTTCCCTCTATAGTATTCTCAAACATACCAATAACAAAACCATGTGTTTTATTACCAGCAAAATTTCTACCTACATGATGGTTGTAAGTTCCAGCATCACTTACTATATCGTATTGATAAGCAATTAAATTCAAATCACTGTCAATCCAAAGTATGGATGTCGGATTAGAGCAAGAAATCATAAACAAATCGTCACCAAGCCTTTTTATGAAATTTGCCTCAGCGGAAGGCACGATAGAATAAAATGTCTTATTTGCAACTATGTTAAGGTTTGTATCCAACTTCATGATCCAGTTTTTTCTAATCCCACCGTCATCAACATAACCAACTGCCAATAAATAATTATCATCTATCTCGTGAATATAGTATCCTGCATCATCTCCACTTGAGTTATAATCAAATAATAAAACTGCTTGTGAATCGAGGGTTGTGTTAAATTTCTCTATTCTCCACTCCGCCTTTCCTGGAACACGATCAAAACCTATTGCATAAATATAACCATTCAAATAACAAACACCTAAAAAGACATCATGATAACTTGTGCTTGGGTTAATTATTTTATAATCAAGCTGGGTCATGGAAGTTATATTTATTTTACTGATTTCACACAAGTGTTCATTATTAATTGTATAACCACTACCAACAGCATAAACAATGTCTGAGTCAGGAACTCTATCCATACACCTCCAAGTTTCCCATTTGTAACCATTATCTTGAATTAACCTTGTATCAAGAGAAAAGTTGGATAGAAACCAACGCTCAAGTAAAAAATCATGGCCATCCTGACCTGAAATATAAATATAAATGTCATAAACGAAACAATCTTCAAAGCGATTGTGTATGAGGGTATCTACATACCCATAACCTATTGATATACTAGCACCACTTGTAAAATTCCTCTTATCTATAATTGGGTCATCATCATATCCATCTGGCTGGTAACTACCAACTCCATAAAAATAAGTTCCATCCCAGCAAACACCTAGGCAGAAGTCTCGATAACCTGACGGGTTAAAAGAAACCGAGAAATCTCTTGAATAGGTATAAGTTGAAGCGAAATCACTTGTTGAACTTACTGGGGTAGTATTTCCATAATAAACATATGTTGTGGCATAACCTGAGGCTGGTATTTCTGGTACTTTTACCCATATATATGCCCATTGTAAATCCACTTTACTTTCTATCCAGTAAGGAATTTGAACCTCATTTCCACTTGAAGAGTTATACCATGTGAATCTTATGTCTGAAAAATCTGGCTGCATATCCAAATCATAAGTTAAATTAATTGGAACTTGAAAATCTGTTAGAGTATTTGGATTCGCTGTGTTATCAATGATAATTCTTCTCCTAAATAGCCAATCCTCAAAATACCAAGTTAAATTTGAAGTAGCTTTCCTTGCTTCATCAAATACCAAGCCATTGTTAGAGTTTTGGTTAAATGTTGCCGCTTTGAAGGCTGTAAGGTAGCTAATTGATAATATAATTATAATTGCTAATGTTACAAGTTTCTTTCCTTTCATTTAGGCCACCATCCCGACCTAAATCCCAGGAAATTTTAACTTAATTAAACTATCATTTTGGTTTTTCGATAAGAGTTTTATGCAGTTTTTTAGCTATATTTTTGAACGTTTCTCTTCTTTTTTCCCATTCAAATGGTTTTGTATGGAATATTTCTTTGATCCAGTTAATTGAGCCTTTAATTATTTTTTTCAGTTCTGCTTTTTCTTCTTCACCTTTTTCTGTACTGTCTAGTATTTTATCGAAAAATTCGAATTCTTCAATAATTTTATGGGCTTCCCTTATATTTTCAACAAGTTCTAGTAGTTCATTTAGTTCTTCATTAATAGTACTCATTATTTGTATTCTCTTTCCTTTAGAAAGGCTATATACATTTTTTAGATTGTTTAGTAGAATTGTTATGGCTGTTTTTATCGATACTTTTGGCATTTTCACATATTTTATTTCTTTTTTGGTATATTCTATTTTTGTGATGTTGATTAGAGCCGCGTCTCCTTGATCCAGCCACCACCAATCTATAGATTCTTCTCTGATTCTTTCCTTGATTTTTTCTAGTTTCTTAATTATTTCTGTGATGTTTTCTGTGGAAATCATTTCTGTTATTCTCCTTCTAGTAAGTTATTAAACATTTTAGTTAGCTTTTTTGCATTTGTTATGTAAGCACTCTCCAATTGTTCAGGAAATAAGTCCTTAAGTTTGTGTACCTCCTCCTCGCTTACTTTTTCTTTTATTGTGTTTTCTATCCATGTTTCTATTTTTTGTCTTGTACTTATTATATCGTTTTTCGACAATATTTCTGGGTATATGCTACTTAGTTTTTTGATTATTTTTTTGGTTTGATTTTCTTTTATTCCCATTTTCATACTTATTTCTTCCATTGTGATGTACGGCTTTTCCATGCTTTGTATTAGTGAAGCGATGCTTTCCCTGAGCAAGAATTCTCCCTCTTTGGAAAGCTCTCCAAATCCACAGGACTCTATGATCGTTACTAGGTATTTCCTTGTTCCTTCAGCAAATATCTGGTTTCCAATTTCATGTAAGCTTTGTAGCAGATTTTTGCATTGTATCGCTATTCCACCAAAATCTAGCGATAAGCCGCCTTTGACAAGTGAAATCATTTTTAACATTATATCCCTAATCATGTCAGGTGGCAGCATGTTTTTGACCATTTCTAATAGTTCGTTTAGGTAGCTGAGAATGAGAGCATGTGATCTTAATGCAGTTATATATTCATTTGGGCTGTATTGTGTTTTTAATGGCATAAGTGTTCCGATATGGTTTTCAAGTTCTATTAACATGTTTGCTGTTGTCGTGTCTAGGTTTATTAGGGCTTGTCTTTTTAATTCCATTATCCATTCGTTTATTGTGCTGCGTTTATGTCTTATGAATGCTTCTAATGTTTTTCTTAGACACATACTCATGGTGGTTCAGCCTCTAATAGTTCTGTTGGCTTACACATGTATGAGAAGCCTATGTATGATATTACAGCTGTAAATCCGGCTAGATTTGTGGTAGCGAGTAGTTCGTTCAATTTTACGTTGAATAGTTTACGGTATTTTTCGATATTTTCATGCATATTATTTATTAGTGTTTGAAAAGTTTCTCGTGCTATGTTCCGTAGAATATCTTTTACCTCGTTTATGCTTAGATTTTTACGTTTAATTGATTGTATGATAAGAGAGGGACTTGTTGGATGTAACCTTATTACTGCGTGAAATCCGATACCTATTTCTGTGGCTTCTTTTGGTATACCTATTTTTATGTCGATGGGAGTTTTCTTTAGCCATATAACATCTATGGGTTTTACAATAATTTTGTAGGTTCCTGGATCGGTTACAGGGATTTCTTGCCCGTCTGGACATATTACATATGCTATTTCGTCTCCTTGAACTACAAAGTGATTTGGATCATCTCTATCTATTTTTTTATAATATACGAGTGTTTCCGTATCTAGATTTGATGTTACGTATTTTTTCTTTGGTTCTTTTTCAAGTTCTATGCACATGTAAGACACCTCTAAAATTTGAGATCAATTCCGATTAGGTTTTTCTCAAATGCAAAGAAAAGCTCATCTACACCGTCATTATCTAGATCTAAACCTTTTGCGATGTTTCTAGATATTCTTATATCTCCACTGCACAGATTCTTTCCTCTTTTGATTTCTATTGGTTCCGGGAGATGCAAGGGAGTTTCAAAGAGTTTCGAAATAGAAGCAACTCCAAGAACTTCTTCAACTGAAAAGAAAGATAGGTTTAGTCCATTTGGAGAATAATTCAATGTAATTAGATATGGTTTGTTGTTTTTATGTGTTTTTGCTATTGTTAAGCTTATTGGAGCTTCTCTAGAGAGTTTTATTATGGATAATTTATCTTGCTGTAATGTAAGTTGTAGAATGCCTTCTTGTTGCGATGTTATATAAATTTCATCTGTATTTTCATTGAGAATTCTTCCAACACTTATTATACAAGTTGTAGGATCAGTAATGGTTCCCTCCGATACTATTATCTCTGGATTCGTTTCAAGCGATATCGTAGTTACCTGTCCGTTGCTATTCACAATTATTATCTCGTTTTTTCCATCACCATTTATATCGGCCAGTATTCCGGTGCATATTTTTCCGGTTATTCTCCTATATGTTTCCTCCAAATATTCTCCATTATATTTGTATATGATTACGCCTGCTGGATATGTTAATGCAATGATTTCGGTTTCCTCATCGCCATCAACATCTCCATATAAGAAATCGTATGAGGGAACTACTGTTGATGTTCCGGATCCGCGTTTTATGGTTAATGGTTCTCCATCACTAGTCACTATTTTAGCATCGTATAATCTTGGATTTTCCCAATTCGCAAATAAAATCTGGTTGTCCGAAAACTTACCAAAAATTGGAATGACTATTCCTTTTAGATCTACTTCGGGCCATTGGTATCCTCCCTTGTTAATAACTGCGCCCAAAATATTCAGTCCGCCAATTTCGCGGCTAGGAATGTATATGAGTTCTTGTTTTTCATCAAAATTGATATCGTAGTTTTCGAGTTTTAGTGCTCCAAATGGAATATATTCTCCGATCGCATATCTTGGTGTAGTTTCGCTGTTTTGAGGGGAGCTTTGAGGATACATGATTGCTGTTAAAGCTCTAGCATACCATTTTAGTGCATCGTCGAACTTTCCAGCTCGATAGAGAAAGTCTCCTGTTTTTCTCATTGATGTTGATGTTTCCATTTCTGCTATTATACTTTCAGAAACACCAATTTTAGTGAGACTCCAGTTTTGTTCCGCCGTTGTGGCAATGTTAGCCATTTCTTTTGGATCAGCCTGCGGTGTCAATGTGAACCGTATTTCCCTTAACGGGTTTATACGTAAATTGTTATAGATACCATACATGAGTTGAGTTATATCATCTTCTACTTGCATTAGTCTTGCTGCAATGTTTTCTCTAGCCTCTTTCCATACGGTATCCATTCTCTTAACAAGAATCTCTCTTAGATTTTCTTCAATTTCACTTGACAATCGTTCTGCTTGATTTCTTATGTCAGGAATAAGTCTTTTGAGTTCTTCAATAACTTCTTTTAATTGTACTGCTGGTAAAAAAGAGGATAAGTAAGTTTCCATTTTTTCAACTAATTTTTCCGTCATAATACGGGGAGAAGGTGATTCACAGTATTCACAATGAGTAGCATTAGGTGATATTAATGCGCCGCATCTGGGACAGCAAACAGTTGAAAAATGTGTAACTAAAATTTTTTTGAAATCGTTTATAAGACTATAAATGTTAATGGTCATTTGACCCTCACTCCCAAGAGATCATCTAAAGTTATAATTACTTTTTTCAGTTAAGATTGAATGATATTAGAGTTACATGTTACATTGTATTTCTTATTTTTTCTATGCTGGCGTTAATACTAGCAATTAAATCTGGGAGTTCTTCATCACTTATTATCCTATCTTTGTCAGGTGTTTTTTCTATTTTCTTAATGATCTTTTCTATTTCTTTTATCGCAGCTTTTAAGTCGCTAGCAAGTTTCTTTTTCGATTTAATTAACTTTATTACTGATGACAGTTTCCTTTGTAATTCTCCGTGTGTGCATTTTACTCGACATTTGTCCTTTATGTTGTTCAGTAGTTTTAGAAGCATGAAGGATGTTACTTCACCTTCCATTTCTTCATCTATTAGCTTAGAGTAACCTACACTACTGGTTATAATGTCTTTTAATGCTAGAAAATAGTCAAGCACCGTTTCAGACTCTGAACCTTGTATATCTACTAAAATTCTAGACTCGCCGAGAATAATGTTTGCAAAAATTTCTCCTCCTGCAAATTCTAACTTTAATAGTGTTTCTCCATTTTTGTCTATCCTGTTTATATTAACTATTGGTAAGCCAGTAGTATCTATATTCATACTTACTTTGTTAATTACATCTGGTAGTGGATCTGTGTGCGTAAATGTAGCTTTTGCCAAGAATTTTTTACTTAAATAAGGAACTTCCTCTAATTCGATTGTTGTTGGAAGAAGCATTCTTAATTCATCTACTTTAGCAAGTAGTTTTTCTGCAAATTTATCCTTACCTTGTAAGGCTTTTCGCTGTGCTACTTGTTCAAGTAGCTGGATAGCGTGTGTAAGCATATCTTTTGCTTCTTTTCCGGATGGCGCGAATTCTATAGCTTTTCTGTATTTATCAGCAGCTCCTAGATAGTTGCCGCTTACCTCTAGTTGTTTTGCGTGCAACGTCATTGTGTAAAACAGTTCCTTCTTTATTTTTTCTTTGTTTTTGCCTGATACTGTGGAGTACGCTACCAACAGTGCTTTTTCTAGATCGCCCATGACCAGATCATGACCATATTTTGCTGCATATTTCCTGAGTAGCTCTACAGCTTCTATAGCTAAATTAAATGCTTTTTTATAGTTGCCAGAAGCTTTATAACACTCTGCTGCTTGAATGTATAGGAGAGCTCCTCCCCAAAGATCTTTACTTAATGAGAAGATACGTGTCTTTTTAACGGCTTCTTTAACAAGATTTTTACACGGATCTCCAGGCATAAGATTCCCCTCATGCAAATGAACTGTGCTGCAAACCCCAATTTTCATATTGTTTAATCATTTTATGTGAAATACTTCTGGGAACTCTACTTATGGCCTCTTTAAAGTCCTCTAATGATAATGGAGCCATGTCTTTTGTTTTTGTCCATCTTCGCATTAACAATTTTTTAGCTTCGTTACATATTTGAGCTATGCCTGATGAACTATAATATCCTTCTTCATCGGGTTCTGTGAGATCAGCTAGCTTATCGAAGGTAACATCACCCGTTAGAGGGACATTTCTGAGATGTATCATAAAAAGATTTTTCCTTACTTCCCTATCAGGGGGTCCAACATAGATTATACGGTCTATTCTTCCAGGGCGTATTAAAGCGGGAGATACATTCCAAGGTTCATTCGTTGCAAAAACTACAATTGATCCCTCTCCCGATGTTATTCCATCCATTTCTTGTAGAAACTGTGCTTCAACACGTTTCGGCGCATCAGAACTACTTGTATGAAGTGGAAGAACTTTATCTATTTCATCTACAAATACTATACATGGAGCAAGTTTTCTGGCGCATTCAAATATTTTTTTAACAACTTTCTCTGATTCACCTACATATTTAGACATTATTGAAGCTGGATCCGCAACTATAATAGGTATTTTAAATTCTCCAGCTGCTGCTTTAACAAGATATGTTTTACCAGTTCCAGGAGGCCCATAAAGTAGAATTCCCTTTAGAGGTTTCAAATTAAGTTCTTTTAATAAGTCGGGGTACTTTAACTGCCATTCAATACTTTCTCTAAGTTCGTTTTTTACATCATCTAGCCCAGCTACGTCGGAAAATGTTATGTCTGGTATCTCTGCATAAGCAATATCTGACAAGCATTCCTGTGGCAACTTTACTTTACCGGTGTCTTTTTCAACTTTTTTTCTACTCTTCGGTATTTTTTCACTTATTTTAGAACTTAATTTATGGCTTTCTCTCGGCACAAATGTTTTTCCAAGGGTAATTCGGGATGTGGATGCACGTTCCATGTATTCTTTGGCATATTCATCTATATTGTTAAGTATGTCTTGAAGCGTTTTTTTGGCATTCTTCCAGATCGCTTGCATTAGGGGATCAGTAGTTTGAAGCTCTAATATTTCTAGGTTTTTAATAGCTCTTCGAAGATATTGACTAGCACGTTTAATATCTCCCTTCTCCAACGCTTTTTCCGCTAAACTTTTTAATGTAAGGGCTTCGTTATAGAGGGACACCTATCCCTCCTCCGTGCTTGAAAACTTTCTCTTTAACTCTTCTGGGAGAGTTTCATATAATGTGGGGTCGGAAGATTTTATTTCGTCAAGAACTTCCGCTCCAATACTCTCAACTACTTCTGGCATAACCTCCTCTGCTGTGCCCATTACCTCATTTAGCATGGATTCTATGTTTTGATTCATTCCTTGAGCAATATTAACCATTTGAGACTGCACTCGAACCATTTGGTGTAGTGATAATTTTATGTCGCTTAGGCTTTGTGTTAATTGTCTGAGAACATCTCCAGCTTTTGCTAAACTTTTCGATCCTACAGCATCCTTAATAGCATTGCCGATATCCGTCATCATGGTAGCTGTTTGAAGAGAAATTACTGAAGACTCGACAGTTGACAATAATACATCACTTGTTTTCCAACCAATTAGAAGCGGACCTGGAGGCATTTTACCTCTTTTTAAATATCGTTTTATTTTTGCTTCGAGTCTTCTCTTATGCATGGATAAATTAAATCTAACATCCTCAAGTCTTTTAATTAAATTCTGAATAACTTCAGCTGGGTCTTTTTTCTTTCTTAACAAACCCATTTCATGCTCCCTCTTCTAAAAGTTCTTTTTCTTCCTCTTCTTGTATTTCTTCTTTTACAGCCTCAACACTTACGACCTTACTTTCAAGCATTTCAAGTTTTTTACGAAGAGAATTTATCTCAGCTTCAAACATTACCCTTTTTTCATCCCACTCTCTAGGATTTAATAGAAAAAGATCCTTAATTCTCAATATTATATTATATACATCGGTTTGAATATCTTTGGCTTTATTGCCCAGTACTCTATTAGCAGTATTAGTTATTCCTTCCAATTTCTTAATAAAATCATTAGCATCCATTATTCTCATTGTCGTTTCATAAATATTCAAAAAATCTTTAGTAATATCATGAATTATGGATAATCGCTCATTAGGTTTTAAATTTGTAATTTTTCTCAGAGAGTCCCTAACCATTCTTAAAGCTACTAATAATGATACTTTAGGAGAACGTTCAATCCTAATGTTTTTTCCTTCAATCTTAACCGAAGTTACACTGATCAGTGGGGCATCCCCTTGGTCTAACCACCACCAATCTGCAACCCTACTTCTTAATTTCTCATAGATATTATCAATTTGATTTGCTATACTAATTATCTCAGCATTGTTTTTACTCATATAGCCACCTTCATTTTCATCACTCTAAATTTTTTAAGTTTCCTCGGTGGTTTGGTCCTGTTGAGCTTCACCACTACCATATTTTTCAATAAGCTCTTTTAACTTCCCTTCCTTAGCTTCAGCAGTTTTTTCTGCTGATGTAATACTATAGGTTTGCATTAAACTAGTTACATCAGTTGATACTTCCCCAACAGTTGCTTCGTATTCCTCACGCATTGCGCTAAGTTCTTCAACATAATCAGTTAAAACACTGGTAACTCTAGTCACAGCTGCCCATGCCTCAGTTGGCTCCATCCCCCTCCTAATGGTATCCACAATCGTTTCCCTTACCTGTAGCATAGCTTCAATTGTAGCATCGTCCATTCTAATTTGCATATCAAGTTTCTCTGCCCTTAAAATCTTAGTTTTAACCATTGGATCTTGCTTATTTGGTATCATTGAAATTTCTTTAAGAAGTCCTCGAATCTTTCGTACATTTTCCTCTCTCCATCCTTTTCTAATTGAAATTTTCTCATCAAATAGTTCGTCAATTTGACGTGCCAAACGATCTCTTTCTACCTCTGGTAAAATGGAAACCGTGTTAGCAATCATTCTTAAAGTATCTCTAAGTTCACTTGGATTAAGATTCCCCGACATATTAATTAGGTCTCTTAAATCTTTAACTTTCTCAATAATATCATCTACTGTCGGTTTCTTTGATTTTTTCCGCCTAAACAACAATCCGATTCCTCCAAAACATACCAGGAATAATTAAACCACATTTAGAGCAATTATGTTGTAATGAATGTGTTGCGCCTCTTGATCAATTGACATCTAATCTTATTAATACCCTTAAGGAAAAATATAAATATTAATTTTTCACTCTCTCATTCAAATTGTGCATCAACGCGAGCAACAATATTTAAGTCTAAAATTTCCTTCACAAAATAATTGATACGTTTAGATTTTGTTAAGTGGGAAGGATTCCAGAAAAGAGAAATGTTTGGGGGATAACTCTTGAATCTTTCCACAATTGCATTATTAGTAATTCCTCTAACAATTGATATTGCAACAATTCGGTTAAGTTTTCTAAGTTGGTATGAAAGAGAACTAAAATATAAAACATCTCTATTATTCTCGCTCATACTATCCGTAGTTCTATGCGTGACATTTTGGTTTTCATCAACATGGATACCAGAAGATTTAACATTAACATATCAAGTTATTACCACAACGTTGTTCTTTCTAATGTTCCCGCAACTATATCTCTTAATAATATGGGCAAGAAAAGAAGCACAAAAAGCATTTCTACTGTTAGCTGTGTCAGCGTATATATCGGCATTCTGGCTACTACTCCCCCTAGGCTACATATTAATTCCAAATTTAGACATAAAAGGGAAAATCCTAGCATCTTACATATCTGGAGCAATACTAGGAACGTTATTCCCGATTGGAATAATAGAAGAGGTAAGGCCAAGAGACGGATTTATAACAGCATCAGCGGCAACAACAGCACTTTCCATATCAGATGCAGCATCAAAATACATATACAACTTCACAATATTCGCAGACATAAAAATACAACTAGCAATCATAGCCGGATCAGCAATACTATCATTCATACTATACAAGAGAGCAGTAGAGTAACTTAAAATGCGAATAACGGTTTTCAAAAATAAAGGTAAAAAATTACTGCTAAAAGATATAAATCTACCCATAATCAGAGGGTTTGACTACAAATTTTTCCAAGACACCATTGGAAGCGATAATATACTGCTTTTTCTTTTTTCACTACTACTTTAATGCTCTAATATTATTGTACTTAATGTTCTTTCTTATAAATACCACTTTACCTATAAATTTAACCTAATATGAAAATTAAAGTTATATATCATGAAGCCGATATAATAAAAGTAAATACACGGTCTCCCCTTACACATTATCCCTTCATTTGCATCTTAAATAATGGTGATGTGAAATGGGGGGAAGGAAACCCATAATAATAGCGGTAATAACCATAGTTATGTTATTAATTAGCTACTTCACAGCCCCTAAAGCAACAACAATCAACCTAAACCAAAACTCTAATAGTCTGGCAATAGGTGGGGTGAGGAAAACCAGTTCAAATTCAACTTTAAGCTGGTATTATGGGGATTGGCTATATAGAAGAAAAATAGTTGTAAATAATACAGCTAATACCCAAACTTTAAGAGATTACCAAATTCCAATCAACATAACCTACGATAGCAATATGCAACCAGATTTCTCAGATATAAGATTCACATGGTACAACACAACTGATGGAACAGAAACAGAAATCCCATACTGGATAGAACAAAAAATCGATAGTTCCTGGGCATACATATGGATCAAGGTAAAAGAAATTCCATCTTCAGGCTATGCAACAATATACGTTTATTATGGAAGTACCATACTGCCGGTGAATTCAGAAAGTAATCCAAGAAATGTTTACGATGTTTGGGACGACTTTAGCACTGATACCATAGCTTCTGGTTACTGGATAGTTCAACGGGGAACAGCAATTATAAACACGACAGCTGGCTATATAAGATTAGGAAATGGAACAGCAGGTGAATATGATAGAGTTGTTCATATATCTCCTTCTCTTAAAGGTTGGGCTGGTGGTTTAAAAATTTATGTAAGACAATATTCAGAAACAATAGGATCAGCACAAGATATAGACAGCACAAAATTTTATAACTTGACTGGAAACGGAGCTCAAGGAACATCTAAAAGAACATACGAGGATTCGAATGATGCTGTTCACTGGTTTAGAACAGATGACAGCGTAATCTCATCCACCTCTCCTTCCGTGGTTTTCGGTGACGCAGATGGAGTAAACAGGGTTAGAGTTAGTGAATGGTATACCTGGGATGTTACACTTTATCCTAATGGAACCATAGTAGTGTATGTTGAAGGAGGTGGTTATTCAGGTACTCTGACAAGAGATGGATATTATACAAATTTCAACGGAACCATTCTTCTTACTACAAACGGAGGCTATCACAGATGGGATGATATTTATGTAAGAAAATACACAGACCCCGAACCAACCTACAGCATAGGAGAAGAAGAACAAAAGCTGACTTTCGAAAATATAGTTTTGAAATGGAAATATACAACAGGCGCAGCCATAGAGCAATCTTCTCCCGCAATTGGAGACATAGATAACAATGGAAAACTGGAAATCTTAATTGGTAGCAACGATAGATATATCTATTGTCTTAATGGTGAAAATGGAGCAATAAAATGGAAATACCAAACTGGTGGTCGAGTAGTTTCCTCTCCCGCCATTGGAGATATTAACAATGACGGAAAATTAGAGGTAGTAGTTGGGTCGGAAGATAGTCACGTCTATTGCTTAAGTTGGAATGGAACACTATTGTGGAGTTACGCAACGAGTTGGGTTGTTTTTTCTTCTCCTGCTCTTGGAGACGTAAATAGTGATGGAAAAATCGAAGTCGTAATTTGTAGCTGGGGCTCAGATGGTTACGGATATATTTATTGTTTGAGTGGTGAGAACGGTACATTACTATGGAACTACACAACAAACAGTTATATCAGCTCTTCTCCAGCTTTAGGCGATGTTGATAATGATGGAAAACTAGAAATTGTAATAGGTTCAGATGATACTTACATTTATTGTTTAGAAGGTGAGAACGGCGTATTAAAATGGAAATATAAAACATATGACTGGGTTAGTTCTTCTCCAGCTTTAGGCGATGTTGATAATGATGGAAAACTAGAAATTGTAATAGGTTCAGATGATACTTACATTTATTGTTTGAGTTGGAATGGAACACTAAAATGGAGATATAAAACATGGGCTTTCATAACTTCTTCTCCTGCTCTTGGAGATGTTAATGGTGATGGTAAACTTAATATAGTATTTGGAAGTGCAGATACTAATATTTACTGTTTGTTTGGCGAAAACGGTACATTAAAGTGGGTATATGAAGTTGCTGGTGGTGGTGTTTCTTCCTCTCCTGTCTTAGGCGATGTTGATAATGATGGTAGAGTGGAAGTTTTAGTTGGATCAGACGACTACAATATTTATTGTTTGAGTGGTGAGAACGGTACATTACTATGGAACTACACAACAAACCATTATGTTGATTCTTCTCCAGCTTTAGGCGATGTTGATAATGATGGTAGAGTGGAGATTATAGTTGGTAGTCGTGATAACAATGTTTATTGTTTTTCTGTTATGTATCCCTTTTCCCTATCTTCTTATTCTGTAGCTTTTCTTTGGCCTTCTATAGGTTTTAGAGGAGACGTATGGCATAGTGGATGCTATGTTGACAGTGATGACGACGGGTTAACAGATGTTTATGAGAAAATTGTTGGAACAAAAATAAACTATAATGATACCGATGACGACGGGTTAACAGATTACCAAGAATTTACATATTCTACGTCACCCTTCAAAATAGATACCGACGGCGACGGACTACTAGACGGAACCGAAACAAAACACGCAACAAACCCAATAAGCCCCAACGGACCAAAAACACCACCACAAACACAATGGAAATACCAAACTGGTGGTAGCGTTTATTCTTCTCCAGCTTTGGGAGACATAGATAACGATGGGCAATTAGAAATTATAATAGGTAGTGGAGATACTTACATTTATTGTTTGGGTTGGAATGGAACTTTAAAGTGGAAATATAAGACAGGCCTTGGTGTTTATTCTTCTGCTGTTTTGAGCGATGTTAATAACGATAGTAAATTAGAGGTAATAATAGGATCGACAGATGGTTATATCTTCTGTCTTAAGGGTGAGGATGGAAGCCAGTTGTGGAACTACACAATGGGATGGCAAATATATTCTTCTCCTGCTCTAGGAGACATTGATGGAGACGGTGAAATAGAGATTATTTTCGGTAGTTGGGATACATACATTTACTGTTTGAATGGTATAAACGGTACTTTAGAATGGAGATATAAAACATACGACGTTGTTCGTTCTTCTCCAGTCATTGCAGACATAGACAACGACGGTGAAATAGAAATAATAACTGTAAGTTTCGATAATTTTGTTTATTGTTTGGGTTGGAATGGAACTTTAAAGTGGAAGTACGAAATAAGTGCTTCCACATCTTCTCCTGCTCTAGGAGACATTGATGGAGACGGTGAAATAGAGATTATTATTAGTAGCGGTGATTGGAATGTTTATTGTTTGAGTTGGAATGGAACTTTAGAATGGAAATATAGAACAGGTAGCAATATTTGGTCGTCTCCTGCTTTAGGCGACGTTGATAATGATGGAAAACTTGAGATTATAGTTGGATCAAATGACTACAATATTCATTGTTTAGAGGGTAAAGATGGTACAAAATTATGGAACTATACAACAGGACACTACATTGAGTCTTCTCCTGGTTTGGGTGATGTTGATGGAGACGGAAAGTTAGAGGTTGTTTTTGGTAGTCGTGATAATTTTGTTTATTGTTTAGATCTTGTTTCCGGTTTCCGCGTTTACTGGGAAGGACTCTATGGACCCACAAACTTCATGGGAACAAGAAACTTAGTTGATGTTGACCCTGACTTAGATTTTCTATCATCCTTTTCGGAAGAGATTGTTGGCACAAACTCAACGAATACAGATACAGATGGCGACGGTATGCCTGATGGATGGGAGGTAAGCTTCAACTTAAATGCAACAAATGCGGGAGATGCAAACTTAGATAAAGATAGTGACGATCTCACGAATCTTGAGGAATACATGTATAAGACGTTTCCAGATCAAAACGATACCGACATTGACGGTATGCCTGATGGATGGGAAGTACAATATGGATTAAATCCAAGAGATGGTGGTGATGCAAACATTGACAGCGATAATGACGAGCTTACGAACTTACAGGAGTATCAGGTTGGTACAAATCCTAAATCGGTAGACACAGATAATGACGACATGCCTGACGGCTGGGAAGTACAAAACGGTTTGGATCCCCTTATTAATGATGCGAGTGAAGATTCGGACAACGATACTCTATCAAATCTCGAAGAGTACCAGTATGGGACGAGCCCCATTTCAGCTGATACCGACGGAGATAGTATGCCTGACGGATGGGAGGTAGATTATGGTTTGAATCCCTTAGATGCTTCCGATGCCTCACAAGATTCGGATAACGACAACCTCACAAATCTAGAAGAATACCAACACAACACTTCTCCTATTTCCTCAGATACTGACAGTGATGGTATGCCAGATGGCTGGGAAGTACAATACAGGTTAAATCCTACCAGAAATGATGCTAATGAAGATCCTGATAACGATGGGCTTACAAATCTTGAGGAGTATCAATATGGTACTAATCCTAAGTCTGCTGATACTGATGGAGACGGGTTCTCCGATGGCGAAGAGGTTTCACAAGGCTATGACCCAACAGACCCAAACTCCCATCCACCGTCAAAACCTAAACTTAACAGTCTACTTGTCCTCTTCACTTTTATAGTCTTACCAATACTCCTAATACTCTCATTCAAAGGTAAACCAAAACCAAAAGTAAGTCCAGAAACACTAGAGAAATTAGAAGAAGGTAAAAAGGACTATAAAACATAATTTTATTTTTTAATTTTCTTTGATGGATAATTTTAAGGTTAATTTACGTTTAGACTTAAACTTTAAAATCCTAATGTTTGTAATCTTTTATTTCTTTTTCTAACTCCACTATCGTGGAAGGGCTCAAAGTGATTCTTGTTCCACTGAGAAAATAAAAAACAAGAAACATAATAAAAATAATAATGACAAGTGAGGGAGGTAAGGAGCTAAATATAAATATTAATGTGAATGAGGAGAGTATTATAAGAAGTATCCAGGAAAATAATCTTTTTATCAATGTTAATTTCTCCTCATTTCTTTATGAAATATAAATTTACAATGATATTTAATAAATTTATTTTAAAAGATATATTCATTATCGTTATTTAATTAAAAAATACATAATTATTACAGAATCTTTAGATTTAAGACGTATTATTCAATATTATTTTGAAATGATTTCATGAAGAAACGGTTAATATCTGTCTAATGTTGCTTTATAGAAAAATAAAAATAAAACTTTGATAATATTTTTATTAAGACAAAAGAAGCGATTTGGGGATTGCCTATGAAGTATTTTAAGATTATTAGAAGTGTTAACGAACTTGTAGGCGATGAGGGACTTTGGCGTTTACCTTCTTATGTTGTCGATGAATATGTTCTCGACAAACCTAGAGCTAAAGCTCTAGAAATAGCTGTTAACTATATTACATCAGGGAACAATGTTTTGATCACCGGCTCTCCTGGTACCGGTAAGACAGCTTTTATGCTTATGACTCTTAAGAAATTGCTTGAAGAGGGTTATCAAGTTGGTGTTATCCTTGAAGGGGTGTCCTCCGTAAGTCGTAGTCATGAGGATACAGGTATTATTCTTTTCTATGACGATTTACCTAGAATTAGGAGGGAAGCTCTCCTCTCGATCTTTAGGACCAGAGCAAAAAATATAGTGTCAACCGCAAGAACTGAAGAGGTCCCTTTTATAAAGAGGGTTACTGGTGATGATCCTTGGAATCTCTTCAACAGAATAGAAATTCCTAGTATGGAACCTGAACATTTACGTAAAATACTGGTTCGATATACGTCGAGAGAAGGGATTAAGATTCTTGAGGATGAAGCAATTGGTATGGTTGTTGAAAAGGCACAAGGGTTACCAGTTTATGTATGGCAGCTGGTCAGAGAGCTTAAGATTAAGAAGAGTGATCTTAACGTTGATTTTGCTAGACAGATTCCGCAAGGCATGTTTGACTATGTGGATGACATTTTGTGGCGTGTGTTAGGCGAGCATCCAGAGAGATATGAAGTTCTTATAACTCTTTTATGCATGGCTGATATGTTACGATATGCTGTTCACCAAGACTTATATAATGCTGTTTTTGTTACTGCCAAAACGATGAGAACAGGACGAGAGTATCGTTTGGAAGAGGCGTTATTTAGCGATCTTCTTGACAATATAACAAGGTATCTTGCTAGAGAAGGTATCTCTTATACATTTCGTCTTCCACATGATTCTTGGGGTGATGTTCTTAGAGGTCGAAGTAGTGGTCCTATGAGTGGAGAGATCAGTAGAGTTAACACGATTTATCCTTCTAGACGCAGACGAAGAATACTTGTTGAAGCAGCAAGAAGAGTTTGGAATGAGGTTCTAAAGATTTCTGAAGACGAATCTCGAAAGCAAAAATTCATTGAAAACCTAAAGAATAATTTCACCGAGGAAGACTTAAGCTTTATCGGAATTATTGAAAAACCCATCGAAGTTAAAGGGCCTCCAACACTTCCTGTTGAGGATATATCTTTCCTCACAGATCAGCTAAGAAGTTTCGTAGCTGATCCCACGCAATGGTATTTTGACGAAAAAGCAGACGATGCTATTCGAATCGCAGAACAAGTTATTACTCATCCTAAAGCTAATAAAGATGCATTAAATTTAGCAGCTGTGGCTTTTCTTAAAAGATGGCGGGAAACACGGGATGAATCTCTCTTAACTCTAGCTGAAAACACTTTGCATAGAGTGAATACGGCCAAGGCATGGTATAATCTTGGGCTGGCATATTATGAGGAGGGCGATTATATGTCAGCTATCAAAGCCTATGAATGGGCCATAAGAAAAGGTATGGGCAAAAAAGACGCAGATGTATACTATAACCTTGCACTGGCATATATGAAGGCTGGAAAAATAAAAGAAGGAGTTAAAGCACTTGAAGAATATGTTAAAAGAAATCCGGAAGATAAAAAAACCAAAAAAATCCTAGAAAGAATTAAAAAACCAAAGAAAAAGTAAACTCCCATACATCAAAGGAAAAACTTTAGTAATATGTCTCAATGTAATGTTAAATGATGAAACTATCTGGGACCGGATTAATGAGGAATTATAGGATTACTGTATCTAAAATACACTCACCTAATTAGTTTTTATCCTTCTTTTTTAATCATCCATGATGTAACTTCTCTTTTCGAAGTTTCTAGTTTATTTTTTATTTCTGTAATTTTTTCTTACCAATTTTCTTAACCAAATATTCATCTACTTATCGCTGATTTTCACTATATAGGTGGTTTAATTCAATATTGTTAGGAGATTGGCATGGCAGAAAGACCTTGATTTAAATTTTATCCAGAGAGACTACCAACTTCAACGTGGGCAAAGTGTTCAGAAGAATAATTAAGGAAGAAGAAACATAAAAGATTGAACAATCACTACCTCCAATCTTTATTTAGGGATATTGAACTTAGAGAATAAAAGTAGATTGTTGCATTTTTAACACGGTCTCTACAACATCAAATATCAATAACGTTCCTCAAAATTATTGCAAGAAATAAAAGATCCGTACCACTTATAATGATGAACTGTCCTTTATATAATTGTTAAGATCAAAGCAAAGTTTGTGTGGAGGAGTGTAAATGCCTCCTATTGATGTTCATGTTCATCCTCCTACGAGGGAATATCTTGTTGATGCGGGAGGAAAATATCTGGAAGCAGCTTTCAAATATTTTCGCCTACCATTTGAAATAAAAACAATAGAACAGATGATAGAAGAGTTTGAAGAAGCTGGCGTTGAAAAAATGGTTCTCTTAGCATGGGATGCTGAAACAGCCACAGGATTACCTAAGGTTTCCAACGATTACATTGCAAAAATAGTAGATAAATACCCCGAAAAACTCATAGGATTTGCAAGCGTAGATCCTCACAAAGGTAAACTTGCAATCAAAGAATTAGAGAGAGCAATAGAAGATTTAAAGCTTTTAGGAGTAAAATTTCAACAAGCAGCACAAAAATTTTTCCCCAATGATCGAAAATGTTATCCGTTATATGAGAAAGCTGTAGAATTAAAAATTCCAGTTCTATTTCATATAGGAATGACCGGTTGGGGAGCTGGTCTTCCAGGAGGCGGAGGAGTAAAACTAAAGTATGTAAGACCGATTTATGTAGATGATGTTGCAGCAGATTTCCCAGAACTAAAGATAATATGTGCTCATCCTGCATGGCCATGGTTAGATGAAATGCTTGCAATAGCCATGCATAAACCCAATGTCTACATAGATCTCTCAGGCTGGGCTCCAAAATATTTTCCCGAAACGCTAATTCGCTACGTGAACACACTGCTTAGCGATAAATGTCTCTTTGGAACTGACTATCCCTTCATAAAACCCGCAAGATGGCTATCAGAATTCAAAAAGCTTGGCTTAAAACCCGAAGTTGAAAGAAAAATTCTCGAAGAAAATGCAAAGAAACTCCTCAAAATCTAATTTTACTCAAGTTAGAGCGTTAGCGAGATTAGATGATGCAGATCTAGTAATCATAAATGAACTAGTAAATACTTCGGCAATGAAAATAAAAGTCTGAACACTAGGAGTCTTTTTAGGTTACAAGAGCTACATTTTCACGTAAAAGTTGTCAAATAGATATTAAGGTGTTTTTGGTAAGGTAAAATTTGAATGGCAGAGGTTTAAAAAGTATACTTATGCGTTGTTTGATCAATTAGCTTAAAGAGAATCTCCAAAAATATTATAAGAGAGGAAACCTTAAAATTTGTACGATTCACCTCCTGCTTCGGCAGGGGTTTGCTTATGATGGGTTTATGAGGGGTGGTTGAGGTGTCAATGGGCTTATATGCACCATATGTTACACCAGAAATGGAAGAACATAGAAAGAAAGTTAGGGAATTCGCTGAAAAGGAACTAGCTCCGCTTAGAGAAGAATATGAAGAGAAAAACCTTGATGGACTTGGGAAAGAATTTCCATGGGAACTTTACAGAAAAATAGGTGAACATGGATATTTAGCTGAACACATACCTAAGGAATATGGTGGAAAAGGAGAAAGCTTCCTAAAAGAAATAATAACAATAGAAGAAGTAGCCCGTGTATGTGGAACATTTAGCGTTATCGTCGACTATACACCAACTCTCGTCTGCAATCCTTTACTCACATTCGGTACCGAAGAACAGAAAAAGAAATACCTACCTCCATTAGTGAAAGGCGAAAAAGTAGGATCTTACGCTTTAACTGAACCTAACGCAGGTTCAGACGTAGCATCAATAGAAACAACAGCGGAGAAAAAAGGAGATGAATACATTATCAATGGCTACAAGAAATTCATAATGCTAGGAAACATAGCTGATATATTCTTGGTCTTTGCAAAAACAAAACCTGAAGCCGGGGCTCGAGGCATAACCGTATTTATATTGGAAAGAGACATGGAAGGAATATCATTTCCAAAACAAGAGAAAAAGCTTGGCTTAAGAGCAGCCCCAACCAGCGAAATAAAACTTGAAAATGTACGAGTCACAGCAGATCAAATTTTAGGTGGACCTGAACAAGAGAATAGGGGAATATATGTTGCACTTGACGCATTAGATCACGGTAGATGTGGAGTAGCGGCTCAAGGTTTAGGAGCAGCACAAGCCGCTTTTGAACAAGCATTGAAATTTGCTAGTGAACGAATACAATTTGGAACCCCAATAATAAACTTCCAAGCTATTCAATGGATGCTCGCAGATATGGCTATGAGAATTGACGCTGCACGTCTATTAACATACAGAGCAGCGTATCTAAGAGATTTAGCAATTAAAGGGCAAATTGAACGTAGAAAAGTTACACTTCCAGCTTCAATGGCAAAATGCTATGCAACAGAAACAGCTACTTTTGCAGCTCATAGAGCTATTCAAATATTTGGCGGTAGAGGTTACATGATGGACCACGAGTATGTACCTATCAAGGAACTGCCAACACCTGAAAAAATATACAGAGACTGCAGAATATTCGAAATATACGAAGGAACAAATGAAATTCAAAGATACGTAATATCACGTGAAATTTCAAGACTATATGGAATAAAAATAAAATAAATAACAATTCTTTTAATTCTTTTTTTACTGTGTAATTCGTGGAATCTTAGTAGTCTATGCCTTTACGTGCTGGTAAACCCTGTTTATAAGGATGTTTTACTTCTCTCATAAATGTAACAAGGTCAGCGGCCTTAATGATTTCTGAGGGGGCATAGCGACCTGTTAATACCAATTCAACGTGTTTAGGCTTGTTTTTGATTAATTCTAAAACGTCCTGAACACTTATGAGTTTAAAATCTAAAGCTACATTGACTTCATCTAAAATAACAACATCGTATTCTCCGCTCATAATAATCTCTTTTGCATGTTTCAAAGCATTTTCCGCAGCTTTTATGTCTTCTTCCGCTGGATTAGATGGATTAACAAGTTCTGGTCTACCAAATTGAACAATTTTAAAGTTCGGTAGAAATTCTACAGCCTTATATTCACCGTAGTTAAATCCACCTTTCATAAACTGAATCATGTATACTTTTAGTCCATGACCTACAGCTCTAAGTCCAAGTCCAAGTGCCGCAGATGTTTTACCCTTTCCATTTCCAGTGTAAACATGCACAACTCCTTTTTCTAATTTATACTTACTCATTTTCCTCAGTCCATTCGTCTTTAAAACGAATAACATTGTTTAAAATAATATCAGCTGCAGTATAGGGGTCAATTTCCTTCATTGCAACCTTTTCAGCCAATTGATCATATTTTCCTGTCTTCTTCAAATTGTATAAAATTTTTTGCTCAATTTTATCTCGTAGAGCTTCAAAAATGTCTTGCTCAACTCGTCTCCTAAAGTAAACTTCATTACCCATTTTATTCAAAAATCTCCAATGTTCCTCGACTTTGTCGACCAACTCTGAAATACCTACATTGTATATTGCTGAGGTTTTTACAACTGGCGGTATCCATCCAACTTCATTGGGACGGAAAGTAGAGGACATATTAAGCATATCCTCTATTTGCATAGCTGTTTCATCCGCACCCTCACGATCAGCCTTGTTAACCACAAAAATGTCACCAATTTCCATTATACCGGCTTTTAAAGTTTGAATCTCATCGCCAAGACCTGGACATAAAACAACAAGAATTGTATGAGCAATTTTTATAATGTTTATTTCCGATTGCCCAGCTCCAACAGTTTCTACAATTATAATATCTTTGCCTGAGGCATCTAAAATTCTAACAACATCTTTCGTAGCTCTAGCGAGTCCTCCTAGGCTTCCCCTCGTAGCCATGCTTCGAATAAATACTCCATCATCGCCAGTTAACTCTTGCATTCGAATTCTATCTCCAAGCAATGCTCCTCCAGTAAAAGGACTTGTAGGATCAACAGCAACGATACCAACAGTTTTACCTCTTTTCCTCCACTCTTTGGTAAGTTTATAGACTAATGTGCTTTTACCGCTGCCAGGAGGCCCTGTTATACCGATTACATGAGCTTTACCTGTATAGGGATAAATTAAAGAAATAATTTTTTGAGCAAGTGACATATCATTCTCTGCTAAACTTATTAGCCTGGCTATAGCAAATTTGTCTCCTTTAATTAATCTCTGAACTAATTCCTCAACACTATACTTCATTTATAGGCTCTCCATCTACAGTTGACTATCGTTTTCTCTTAACGTTCTTTCTAATGAATTCAATAATCGTTTGTAATGGAGTTCCAGGACCAAAAACCTCTGCTATGCCTGCTTCCTTTAATTTTGGAACATCTTCGGTCGGAATTATTCCTCCAGCAATAACTAGGACATCATCGATTCCTTTCTCTTTTAATAATTGCGTCACTCTGGGTAATAAGGTCATGTGAGCTCCAGATAAAATGCTTAGCCCAATAACGTCAACGTCTTCTTGTATTGCTGTTTCTACTATCTGTTCAGGTGTTTGTCTGAGCCCTGTGTATATAACTTCCATTCCAGCGTCTCTTAGGGCTCTTGCTACAACTTTTGCTCCTCTATCATGTCCATTTAATCCAGGTTTAGCAATCAAAACTTTTATTTTCTTTTCAGTTGAACTCATAGCTTATCCCCCATTTAGAAAATTATTAATTCTTGATATTCGCCGTAAACTTCTTTCAAAACCCCCATAATTTCTCCAAGGGTTGCATAAGCCTTAACCGCATTTAATACATATGGCATAACATTCTCGTTTCTTTCAGCTGCCCTTCTCAACTCACCTAAAAGTCTTTCAACCCTTTCATTATCTCTAGATTCCTTAACTTTCTTCAATCGAGCTAACTGCACCCTAACAACTTCAGGATCAACACGTAACAATGGAATCTCAAGTTTCTCTTCTTCATCAATATATTCATTTACACCCACTATAATTCTCTTCTTCTCATCTACCTCTTTCTGAAATCTATAAGCACTTTCAGCAATTTCTCTCTGCGGAAATCCTTTCTTCACTGCCTCAATCATTCCTCCCATACTATCTATTTTATCAATGTACTTCATTGCTTCCTCTTCCATCTTATCGGTGAGCCACTCAACATAATAGGAACCAGCTAGGGGATCAACAACGTTTGCTACACCGCTTTCATGAGCTATAATTTGCTGTGTTCTCAAAGCTATTCTCACCGCTTTCTCTGAAGGCAAAGCCCAAGCCTCATCCATACTATTTGTATGAAGAGACTGCGTACCACCTAAAACAGCAGCCAAAGCCTGAATTGTAACCCTAATAATGTTATTTTCTGGTTGCTGAGCAGTTAAAGCAACTCCAGAGGTCTGTGTATGAAATCTTAGCCACATAGATCTCGGTTTCTTAGCACCAAACCTTTCCTTCATTATTCTAGCCCACATACGTCTAGCAGCCCTAAACTTAGCAATTTCCTCAAAGAAATCGTTGTGAGAAGCAAAGAAGAATGATAATCTATGGGCAAACTCGTCGACTTCCATTCCTCTCTCTAACATTGCTTCCACATAAGCTATACCGTCAGCAATGGTAAATGCAAGTTCTTGAACCGCTGTAGCTCCTGCTTCTCTTATGTGATACCCACTAATACTTATAGGATTCCACTTAGGCACATTTTTCACACAAAACTCTATAACATCTGTAACAAGCTTTACAGCAGGTTCGGGTGGAAAAACGTAGGATTTCTGGGCAATAAATTCTTTTAATGCATCATTTTGAACAGTGCCTCCAAGCTTATGCATCGGCACACCCTGCTTTTCTCCAACAGCAATATACATTGAAAGAAGTACTGGAGTCGGGGCATTTATAGTCATACTAGTCGTAACTTTGTCAAGAGGAATACCATCGAAAATTATTTCCATATCTGCAAGTGTGTCGACTGCGACGCCACAAATACCTATCTCGTTAACAGCCATAGGATGATCCGAATCAAGTCCTATTATTGTTGGAAAATCAAATGCCATACTAAGACCAGTCTCTCCCTCTTTCAAGAGATATTTGAATCTTTGATTAGTTTGCTCTGCTGTTCCGTAGCCAGCGAATTGACGCATAGTCCAGAAGCGACCTCGATACATCGTTGTATGAATACCACGCGTAAAAGGATATTCTCCAGGTAAACCTAGATCTTTAAAATAATCAAGATGTTGGACGTCTAGAGGTGTATAAACTCGTTTAACAGGGATTCCCGAAAGTGTTTTGAACTCTTTCTGTCTTTCTGGATGTCTTTTTAGTTCCTCCTGAACACACTCCTTCTCCCACTTTTCAACTTTCTTCTTTAACTCTTCAATAAGTTCATCTTTAAACACAACTATCACCACTGAGGAAACTCTTGCTTTTCTTTGATATATCCTTTAACATTTGACTATTTAATATATAGCCTTTAAGAATTAAGTTTTTCCTCATAAAGTACACTGCAATTCTATTAACTATTATGGTGTTATAGTATTTAGGCTTAAATTCATTTTTATTAAGATACTCTGAATAATCCGAGGCCCACATAGCTAAAAAACCTGCAAAACTTCTTTAATTTCCTCTAGAACACCACTAGGGATAAGAAGAACAACAATCTTGCAATTAAGATTTATGAATAAGTAAGCTAACAGCTTAAACTATGTCAAAAACAAAAGACACATTTTGCGTTATCTGCATACAAATATGCAAAGAACTTGTCCTTTAAAGTCTAGAAGTTACATAACACTTATATTTAACTAATTATAACATTTAGCAGTAAAATAGCAAATAATGATTTAGATTGGTGGAGTGGGATGAAGGAGCATGTAATT
>Ga0209426_1000751_pt1 | contig 27425 bp, 31 predicted proteins | sample Deesub1362B_J571_FD_187697 | JGI IMG/M metagenome (GOLD analysis project Ga0209426, IMG submission 187697) | Deep oceanic, basalt-hosted subsurface ecosystem from Juan de Fuca Ridge flank, Pacific Ocean, CORK Borehole 1362B_J2.571 (SPAdes)... ...
TTTTCTAATTTCGAGGATTATTAACGATATTTTCTAAAAGCACGTTTTGGGAGTTGTTAGATGAAAATATTGGATTGTTATCGTGGTTGTTTGGTATTATTCTGAAAGGTGATATTAGTAGACCCTATTAATATTAAATTATATTCGCCTACCTCAGCATTTGGAGGTATCAGAATCTCAAGATAGATGTCCTTTGACTTCCCACTCTCAATAAAAACCTCAGACACCTCAGCTGACGTTTGAGATTCCATAAATTTTGAATAGAAGTTCTCAGGCAACCCTTCAACGTTAAGAATGTAATTGTCATCTTTATACCCTTTGTTCTCTAATTTAAGCCTAAATTTTGGGTTTTCTGATCCAATAGTACAACTCATTTTTGGGTTTGAAATACTAACTTCAGCGTAAAAAGGTCTTCTATCAAGTGTTACTGTTCCAAGGTCGTTTATTTTTCCTGCTTTTACTTCAATATTGTCTATTTCTTTGCGATAATAATCTTCTTTTATTATATCAATTTTATACTCTCCTGGGGGTATCTCAATCGTCGCCTCTCCTTCTGATGAGGACAAGAATTCTCTCCAACCGATAACATTTATTCTTGCAGAATCAATAGCTATGCCTTCTCTATCTTCAATTTTAAGCTTGATTTTTCCATATTCACCCTTATGAGTCTTTGTTATCTTTACATTAAATTTTACGGACTGCTTATTGAAATATGCAGTAATGGAGTATTCTTTTTCTTCAGCATCACTAACTGATTCTATCTTGAGTTTTAGTAATCTTTTTTCATTTTTATCTAAAGTTATTTCATATACTTCCACACCATCTTCAATAAATTTGTAGCTCCAGTTTTTCGGGACCAAGCAGGATAGGTTTACTTTGTACTCCGCATTAAGAGTGTTTTTAATTTTTAGTGGGAAGTTTATTTCCTCACCCGCCTCCATTGCTACACCAGTTATTGACGGTATTATTTCCAGTGGTCTCTCTGGAGTTTTTACGTTAATTCTGAATGTTAAACTGCTTTCTGCATGAACAAATACGAAATATTCTTTTTCTTCAGCATCAGAAGGCACTTCTACCTGAAACTGAACATTTTTTGATTCGCCCGCCTCAAATCGTAACTCAACAACCTCTTTTCCATTGTAAATAAATTTTCCACTTAGCCCTTCTGGAGAATAATAAGAAAATTGAATATTCCTTCCAAAGTCTTCTTCATTTGTAATTTCAAGATCAAATGATAATACTTCCCCAGGAACTGCACTAAGCCTGCTTAAATCATACTTTATCGAACCTGTGAAGAAAGTAGCGATTAAAACGGAAAAAAGCAGAATTTTTATCCTCATCTTATCTCCAATCTCAGAAAACTTACATAGCTCAATGTGAAGAAAGCTAATGGTGGTATTATAAAACTAACAAAATTCTTGGTAACATCTTTACCTCTAACCGGACTCGTCTTGGATAAATCTAAGGAAGAAACTATCTCTACATAATTATTCGCTGGTGACAGTATTTTGAAACTATCTATTATTGTTCTTCGCTTTTTCCAGTATTCTTCAACTTCCTTTATGAATTTCTTGCGTTCTTCTACCATGGTTTTATTACTTACCTCTTCTGAGTCTCCAGAAAGGGTAAACACAGTGGGGTCTGGAGGGGAACCTAGAATGGCATCAGCTATAACACTACTGAATATAGGAATCACTGCCATGATTGTAATAAATATGCCAAAGGCTGCGAGCAACGATGTGCCTGAGTCTTTCATAATAGCCGATGTAAACAATCCAATAGAAAAGAAGATAAAAAGAAAGACTACAGTGACGGCTCCAAATTTACCTATTATAATCAAATCCTCAAAAGATGGAACGAAACCTCTCATTGTCAAAGTGCCAAGTGCAATGGTGAGGGTTAACGCTACCACCAAAAATAGTGCTGCAAAACCTCCAATAGCTTTTCCATTTATAATCTGATCCCTGTAAACTGGATGTGAAAGTAATGTTTTTAGTGACCCTGTCTCTTTTTCTCTACTTATAAGATCAAATCCCATGAATAATCCCAAAATTGATCCAAAGGTAGTTACACCCATATCGCCAAAGGTTCTGAATATCTTGGTTATGGACGGTCTCTGTACTTTTCCTGAAACAAAAGATTGATAATCTTTCATAAATTCGTTAACTCCTTGATAAAAGGAGAAAATTGAGAAAAGTAGCATTACAGCAAGGATAGCTATAAACCTCTTACTCCTTATTTGATCTACAAATTCTTTCTTCGCTACTACAATCAAACTCATGTAATCCCTCCAATTAAGTTAAGGTAAATTTCTTCAAGACTTGGTTCAAGAAGGTGTATTTCTTTAATAGTGCAACCTCTCTGCTGGATAGTCTTTGATATTTCAATTCTAAAGTCCTCTTCTGCTTTAACAATGACCTTTGAATCCTTAACTTTGACTTCTCCGAATGATTTAAGAATTGATGGATCGATAAGTGGATCCGTCTCAACAACAATATTTATATTTTCTTTTAATAGATCATCAATACTGCTTTTAAGTAATAGTTTGCCTTTGGATAGTATTCCTAAGGTATTGCACGCTTCTTTAACGTCTGATAGAATGTGGGTGGAGAAAAGAACAGTTTTTCCATCTTTTCTCAGTTTTTTTATTATGTTTTTGAAGTCAGTCACTCCCTTGGGGTCGAGTCCTGAGGTTGGCTCATCCAGAAAAATAATTTTAGGGTTGTTGAGTAAAGCTTGGGCTAATCCAAGTCTTTGAATCATCCCTTTGCTGAACTCTCCAACTTTTTTATCAGCATCATCAGCAATTCCGACCAATTCAAGCAACTCATTAATATTGCTTATTGCTTCTTTTTTGGGCATTTTGTAGAATTCCGAAAAATACAAAAGATTCTCTATTGCTGTCATGTGTTCATAGAAACCAACTTTCTCAGGTAAGTAACCGCAAATCTTCTTAACTTCTAATGGATTTCTTATAACGTCAATACCAGATATTGTTATACTCCCGGATGTTGGCTGAAGCATTCCCATCATAAGGTCAATTGCAGTTGTCTTACCAGCTCCATTGGGGCCAACTAATCCAAAAACCTCATTCTCTTCAATTTTAAGATTTAATCTATCAAGAGCTTTGAACTCTCCAAATATCTTAGTTAGATTCTTGACCTCTATCATAGTTTATACCTATTTCATAAATTAATATATCTCTATCATAATTTTTACTGATTCTCAAAATTTTTTTAAATTTAATTTTTTCTTTATCAGATGAAATAGAAAATTTTTATAGTTACGATATCCTTTTTTTCATTAAAGAAATTAAGGAAATAGAAGTAAGGTGGTGAAAAATGAGAAAAATATTGAGAGCAATCACTTTATGTTCAATGATATTGGTGATAGTGCCAGCAATTGCGAGTGCAGCGGAATTACTGGGTAGATTACCATTTTTATAAGGCATATGAGCCAATTGCTGACCCGGGTTATGAAGCGGCTGCCCCCGGATACAGGACTACGGTTATGAATGGCCAAATGGATACAAATTTTGGCTCTCTGGTTATGCAATAGCAGAACTCGGGTATACTGTCGCTGAGAGAGTCAAGATTGGGACTGTTAATGATGACACAAATGAGTTGTTAGAATCTGTAGAGGCTTTTGCAAATCTGTTTGATACTTATGACTATAAATCCTACGGTAATTACCATTATATGCCCAGTTCTACTCCTACATTCGAAGTAAGGGCATATATGTACCAATCTTGGGGCGTTATTTGGCAGGAGGATGACGAAGTTGATACAGTGCACTTCTATTAAAGACTTCTATTAAAGAAGAGGACTAAGATGAAAATATGGACTGCATTAAAGAATAAAAATGAGAAGCTGGAACATAGCCATCCTAGTTTTCTAATAACTTCAGAAAATTATTTCTATTTTATTTTTCATAGTGATTGAATGAATGGGAGTGAATGGTTTTTTGTATTGGCTTGGCTCATCGTAGCAATAGCTTGGTTCTATGCATACAAAAGGACAAAGACGAAAGGATTTGGAATTATGGGCTTGGCTACCCTTATCGTGGGGTGTGGTCAACTATACATGAATATCTTGATAATTTTTACCGAAGCAGTTCCTCAGATGATACATTCATCTAAGGGAATCGTTGCTTATATTATTCAAATTGGCTCTGGGATGCTAGCTCTATATGGAATAGCAAGTCTTATCAAATACTTTGAGAAGGTGAAAGAAATATCAGGTACAAATTCGATAATAAAGTAAAGGTGATAGAGTGATTTGGCTCATTGTACCAATAGCTTGGTTCTATGCATACGGGAGAGTGAAGCTGAAAGCATTTGGAGTTCTTGGGTTGGCTACCCTTACTGGATTGATTGCTCAGCTAATAACACCCATTTTGATGGGTTTTACTGGAATAGACACCTATGTTATACTTTCCTATACCAATATCATCGTTCCTGTATTAGCGATTATATATACAATTTTAGCATTATACGGAATAGCTGACCTTATTAAAACCTTTGAAAGGAAAATACAATGAAAATCAGCCATATAATCTTTCCAATAATCCTCGCATTACTGATAGCTGGATGCGAAGTAGAGTCTCAGCCCGAAGTGGAATCTCAGCCAACAGTTTACTTCTATTATGATCCAGAATGTTCCAGCAGCAATCTCATCATGCCTTATATGCAACGTTTGAGAGAGGAAACTAAAGGTGCTGATTTTGACTTCTGCGATGTATCGAATGCCAGCCTTTGTTCAGAAGAGAGCGTAAAAGCTGGAGTTAAGGTACCTGAACATCTAAAGACAAATCGCTACAATCTCTCAGGTAAATAGCCTGCAATTATTGTACTTACTCTGACCATAAGCAAAGTGAGGATAGTTGTGATTATACCATATAAGAAATTGGTAAGTGTTAAATATTTCCAAATACAATTCATTACCATGAAGCAAAAAATGGAAATTCGAAAAAAATTGGATAAACAGGGAAGACTGGTATTACCGAGAGAATGGAGGGAAAAATTTCTTGAAGGTGATGAAGTCATATTGAGGTTTAAGGGAGAGAGCATTGAGATTATACCATCAAAAAAGCCTGATTTGACAAAATATTTTGATTCAGTCGAAGTTGATGTTGAAAGTGATTTATCGGACTGGAAAGCTTTGAGGAAGGAGTTACATGAGATTCGTTGACGCAAGCGTATTTGTGCACGCTTTCATTAAACCACGGAGGAAATTAAAAGAACACGAAATAAAAATAAAGGAATCTGCTAAGAAAATCGTACAGAGAATTAATGATGGAGAAAAGGTTGCAATAACGACCACCCAGATAACGGAAATATCAAATTTACTTGAGAGCTATATGCCTCTTGAACATGCCCAAGAAATTCTGGATTTTTTACTTAACAGCTCAAATGTCAGGGTATTCAGTGCCACAAAGAAAAATTATCTGAAAGCATTGGAGATTGCCAAAGAGAAAAAAGCAGGATTGAATGATTGCATTGCTTTTGTAGTAATGAAAGAAAATGGATTTGATGAGATTTATTCATTTGATTCGGATTTTGATAGGCTGGGTCTAAAGAGGAATTGCCATGAAAAAATGTGAAGACTGTACAAACTACACAATGCCTGGAGTGGAACTGTCTCAAGAATCCTTCCGAATGCTCTTACTTCTCTCCAAAGCAGCCCTCACAAATCCCACAAACGGGGGAGAAGGGGCATAAGGTCGGGACTTGAATTCGGGATGGAACTGGGTTGCAAGGAAAAACCTGTTTTCTGGATACTCAAGAATTTCCATTCTCCTTCCTCCGTCAGAATATCCTGAGAACACGAGTCCATGCTCTTTCAAATCATCTATGAATTCTGGATTCACCTCATAACGGTGTCTGTGCCTCTCAACAACTTTTTCCATCCCGTAAAGGGTGTGAGCCAATGTATTCCTGACAACTGTTACTTCTATGTCCCCCAGTCTCATCGTCCCGCCCATCTTATCAATTTCCTCTTGCTCAGGAAGAATATCAATAACAGGATGTTTAGTCTTTTCAAATTCACTGCTGTTTGCATCACTCCATCCCACCTTATTCCTTGCAAATTCAATCACGGCAAGCTGAAAACCAAAGCAAATACCGAGGAATGGAATGTTATTCTCCCTTGCATAATTTATAGCCTTAATCTTTCCTTCTGTTCCCCTGATGCCAAATCCACCGGGAATAAGTATTCCATCCACATCAAGCTTTAATTCAGACTTTTCAAGGTCTTCGCTATCTACCCATAATGTAACCACCTTGCAGCCATTGGTAATCCCGGCATGCTTGAAAGCTTCTATAATACTCAGATAAGAATCCTTAACGTCAATATATTTCCCCACAATTGCAATTCTGACAACATCTTCTATTTTTCTCAATTTATCAACTATTTCTGTCCATTCTTTGCGTTCTGCCTTCCTGCTCAATTTCATCTTGTTTATCAGGTAAGTGTCAAGTTTTTCATCTTTAAACTTTAGAGGGACTTCGTAGATATCGCTTGCATCGTCTGCACTTATTACAGCCTCTATAGGAACATCACAGAATAGAGATATCTTTCTTTTCGTAGATTCTTTTAATTTTTCACTGCATCTACAAACTATAACATCTGGCACCAAACCAATGCTGCGAAGCTCCTTAACACTGTGCTGAGTGGGTTTCGTCTTCTGCTCTCCACATGAATCAATTGGCACGAGTGTAACATGAATCAGAGCAAAATCTTCCTCTCTTTCCTCGTTCTGCATCTGTCTGATTGCTTCAAGAAATGGCATGCTCTCTATATCACCAACAGTTCCTCCAATTTCAACCAGACAGATGTCTGCTCCATTCTCGTGTGCGATTCTTCTTATCCATGTTTTTATTTCATCTGTGACATGAGGAATGATCTGAACTGTCTGTCCGAGATAATCCCCTTTTCTTTCTTTCTCGATGACTGCCTTGTAAATCTTCCCGGTCGTAATATTGTGGTTTCCGGTGACCTCAACCCCAAGAAATCTTTCATAATGTCCCAGATCAAGGTCGACTTCTGTTCCATCTTTGAGGACGAATACCTCACCATGCTGAAAGGGGTTCATTGTACCTGCATCTATGTTGATGTACGGGTCAACCTTAATCGGAACGACCTTGTAACCCATGTCAACAAGGAGTCTGCCAGCTGATGCAGCAGTAATCCCCTTGCCCAGACCACTCATGACACCCCCTGTCACCATGATGTATTTCATTCAATCACCGTAATTCAGGGGGGAGCATGTTCGGTATGCCCTCTTCAATTAGATACTCAACCGAGCATTTCTTGCATATCAGCTTCCCGGCTAAAATCTCCTCGTCTCCCTCCTCTTCTACAATTAAATCCAGATCTCCTTTACATATTGGACAGGCAAGAATATCAAGTAAACTCCTTTTCATGAATCAAGATAATTTCTTGAATTTATTAGCTTTTCTAATCTTTAAGTAAATTGAAAATAATTTTGGTATAAAAATCAAGTAATAATATTGTCCCTGAGGTCAATGATGTGTTCAAGGCCAGGTCCTGTCGAAATAAGAGTTACAGGAATTCTAACATCTTCTTCTACCCTTTCCAGAAAATCCTTAGCTCTTTTAGTCAACTCATCCCACTTTGTAGCACCATAACATTCTTCATCAAGCTTATCTATACCCGTTATTGCTATCTGAGTTGCACCATTGATCATCGCTGAGTAACGTGCATATTCGCCGTCCCACAGTCCAATTCGCCTTCTTCTTCCGGTAACAGTACCATATTCCACTATTCCAAGCTTTTCTGCCTCTTCCTGAGAAATCTCAGTGGGAAAGGGTCCGCTCCCAACCCTTGTGGGAAATGTTTTGAAAACCACTATCACTTCATCAATTTTTGTGGGTCCGATGCCAACATCTGCCGCCATCATTGATGCAGTCGTATCCTTTGATGTTACGTATGGATAAGTTCCATAAAAAAGGCTGAGTCCGAATCCCTGACTTCCCTCCACAAGTACCATCTCGTCTCTGTCAATTGCCTCATTTATCTCGAGGGGGACATCAGTGACAAAAGGGCCGAGTTCTCCTATGTCTTTTGCCTGTTTTGCAACTCTCATGACTCTGTCTCTGTTAGCTGGACCACACCCCGTCCCTGTACTCCCAATTTTCTCTTTCAGGTGTGAATCTCCCTTATCCTCTTCAATATGAATGTCCTCAATTATTGAACATCTCTTATCAACCCCCATTCTTTCAGACAGGCCAAGCGTCTCAACCTCATGCAGGAAAACAGCAGGATTTACAAGAACACCCGCACCTATTAAGAGTCGTGCATCTTCATAAACAAACCCGGAAGGAACCATTCTAACACCGTATTTTTTCCCTTTTGCTTCTACTGTGTGGCCTGCATTAGGTCCAACGCCGCCACGAGCTATAATTTTGGGTTTATCCGAGAATGCGATGTGCGATACAATTTTGCCCTTCCCTTCGTCACCCCAAAAACCACCAACCAGTACTGTCGCAGGCATGTCAATCAGGACAAGTTTTGATAACATGTATTTAAGATTGATGAATTTTCTTTTTGATATTATGGGTTTAATATGATTCTAACGTAGCAAAAATAGGTTTTAAGTAAAATAGAAAGATTATAATGTATTCATAATTTCCACAACCGTTTCAGCGAATTCTTTTGTACCTGTAAGGTTTCCACCTGTATGGCGATGAATATCGTATGTTACAACACCCTGCTTTATTGTCTCTCTGACTGCTTTTTTAATCAGCTTACTTGCCTCTCTCCATCCCATGTATTCAAACATTAAAGCACCTGTCAGAATCTCTGCAGTTGGATTGACTTTATTCTGACCTGCATACTTTGGCGCTGAGCCATGTACAGGTTCGAATACGCCCATTCCTTCTCTCACATTTGAACCGGGGGCAATCCCGAGTCCTCCAACCATTGCAGCTGCTGCATCACTTATATAATCTCCATTCAGGTTCGGAAGTGCAATAACATCATACTCTGCTGTCCTTGTCAGCAGTTGCTGGAACATGTTATCCGCTATTCTGTCCTTGATGACAATTTTATTTCCTGCATCCCCCCCATATTCATTCCATAATTCCTCTTCAGTGATTGTATATTCTGCAAACTCCTCCTTAGCAACCTCATAACCCCAATCCCTGAAAGCTCCTTCGGTGTATTTCATTATGTTGCCCTTATGGACAAGTGTCACGCTCTTCCTGTCATTCTCGATGGCATATTTTATTGCAAGCCTGACAAGTCTTTTCGTTGCGAATTCACTGATTGGCTTGATACCAATTCCTGAATCTTCTCTTATTTTCACACCAAGCTCATCTGAGACAAAATCAATCAATCTCAGAGCCTCGTCACTCCCCCTTCTCCACTCGATTCCTGCATAAACATCTTCTGTGCTCTCCCTGAAAATAACTAAATCAACTTTTTCGGGGTTTTTGACTGGACTTGGTACTCCTTCAAGATAGTAAACGGGCCTGACATTTGCATAGAGATCGAGGGTTTGTCTGATTGTAACGTTGAGACTTCTGAATCCGCCACCAACTGGAGTGGTCAGTGGACCTTTAATGGTAATTTTGAACTCTCTGATTGCATTCAGTGTGTCTTCAGGTAGATACTTGCCATACAACCTGTTTGCGTCCTCCCCTGCAAAAATCTCAAACCAGCTTACCTCTTTCTTTATTCTTGAAGCTGCCGCATCCAGTACCTTAAGGGCAGCAGGTACGACATCTTTACCGATACCATCCCCTCTTATATAGGGTATTATCGGGTTATCAGGCACAATTAGTTCATTATTCTCGTAAATAATCTTTTCTCCTTCTTCCGGTGGTCTTATCTTCTCATATTCGAACATCATAAGCTTAGCCTTTCAACATGGGATTTTTAAAAATTTTGCATGAGTTTAATGAGATAACAGATAAGGAGACTGTTTATAGAGCTTTGAAAAAGGCGGAAACAGGTATCAAATAGAGGAGTTACTTGCCTCTTCTCTCCTTTGACTTCGGTCTCAATCCTTTGTAGCCACACTTTCTGCATCTTGTTGCTTTGACGGGATTTCTTGCATTGCACTTCATGCAAATTTTTACGTTAAAGAGCCTTGCTTCAGCCTCTGGAAATCTTGCCATGAACTTCACCTCTATGCAGAGTTGATTTTATCTGCATGGTGGTGAGTTATTTAAGTGTTGTGTAAGTAAGAATAGCTGATATCCGTCAACCTCGAGAGTAAATTTTCTCTGCTTCACTCAGTATAAAGACGGATGAAGAGATGACAATAATTTCCAGCCAGATTGTGGCATCTATTGGAGTGAGTCTCAAAATACCGCTGAACGGTGTGTAAATGGCAATGAGTTGAAGAAGAATTGTTAAGAGCACTCCGGGCAATAAAGCTCTGTTCTTCATCTTTACTGTTTCCAGAAAACTCATTGTCAGGCTTCTTGAAGTTAACAGGTAGAAAATTTCAAAGAAAACAATTATGTTCACTGCTGCAGTTCTTGCAATATCATCTTCATATCTGAAGAACAGGAAATACGTGCCAATGGTAATTAGCGCTGAAACCCAAAAAATTCTGAAAGCAATTGTTTTATTTATTATTTCGCCCCTCGTTGGTTTGCCCTTCAACAATCCCGGTTCTTTTGGTTCGAAGACGAGTGTAGTGCCAAGAAGTACAGCTGTAACGGTATTTATCCACAGAATCTGAACTGGAAGTATCGGCAATGCCAATCCAAAAAGGAAAGCTGTTAGAATTACTGCTGCTTCTCCCCCATTCGTTGGTAGTGTCCATGCAAGAACCTTCTGTATTTTTCTGAAAACATTTCTCCCCTCCTCTATGGAGTCAACAATTGTTGCAAAGTTATCATCCAGAATTATCGTCTCCGCAGATTCTTTTGCAACCTCAGTTCCCGAGCCCATTGCAACTCCAATATCTGCTGCTTTCAGGGCAGGAGCATCATTGACCCCATCTCCAGTGACAGCAACAACCTCTCCTCTCGACTGCAGAGCTTTTACAATTCTGAACTTTTGAACAGGGAGAGTTCTTGCAAATACGCCTGTGAAGTTGAGAGCCTCGCTTAGCTCTTCATCACTCATTCTGTCAAGTTCCTCTCCCGTCACCACATACCCCTCAATGCCAATCTCTTTTGCTATTGCAAGTGCAGTACTCGGATGATCCCCAGTGACCATTATGACCCTGACGCCTGCTTTCTTGCAGTTCTTTATAGCTCCGTAAACCTCTTCTCTTGGAGGGTCAATCATGCATTGAAATCCGAGAAAGATTAAATCATTCATCTGCTCCCACAAATTTTCAAGCTTATCTATGCTTTTATACGCAAAGGCAAGAACTCTGTATCCCTCTTTAGCATATTCAGATGCGATTTCTTCATAATATTCCCTACTCAAACTCTTTTTCTTGTTTTTTATTGAAACAAGCGAGCACATTGAAAGAATTTTTTCAGGCGAGCCTTTCACGTATATTCCAGTTCCACTATTTTCTTTTATTGCAGTAGCCATATAACGTATAGCCGGGTCGAAAGGTATCTCATCCACAACTTCAAAATCCATTTTTATGCCGGCGATTGCAGCAGCCTCAAGCAAAGCTACTTCAGTCGGGTCACCGCTCACAATATATTCTCCATTGTCAACCCTATAAACTGCCTTATTGCAGATGAGTCCCGCTTTCAGAACGGTTGCCCCCTCTTTTAAATCATCTATGCCAAATTCCTCATTTTCTGCGTAAACCTTCACCACTCTGACTCTGTTCTGAGTTAACGTCCCTGTCTTATCAGTGCAAATTGTTGTAACGCTGCCGAGCGTTTCCACCGCTGGAAGCTTTCTGATTATTGCTTTCTTTGAAGCCATATCTCTGACTCCGGTTGCAAGAGTTATTGTGATGAGAGCAGGTAAGCTTTCAGGCACAGCAGCAACCATCAACGCAACTGATGCAAGAAATGCAAATTTCAGCTCGTACCCCTGATAAACTCCAAAAACAAAATTTATTGCAGAAATTATCATAATAGATGTCAGAAGAAGTAACCCCAATCGCCTGACTCTTTTAAGAAGGGGTGTCTCAATTTTTCTTTCCTTTTTTACCGTTTTTGTTATCTTACCAATCTCTGTTCTCTCTCCGGTTGCAACAACAACTGCTTTTCCATCTCCTGCAGTGATAAGCGTGCCCGCAAAGACCATGTTGTTCTTCGCAAGTGTTTTTTCCGGTATTCTTTCAGTGAACTTTATGACCGGGAGAGATTCCCCTGTCAGCAGAGATTCATCAACTCTTATTGCTTTAGCCTCAAAAACCCTGGCATCTGCTGGAACTTTCATTCCCGACTCAAGAACGATAACATCTCCGGGAACAAGTTCTCTCGCTGATATAACAACCGACATTTTTCTGAGAACTCTCGCTCTGACTTCCACTATCTTTTTCAATGCCTCAATTGTCCTCTCTGCACTCCTTTCCTGAAAGTATCCTAAAAAGGCATTGATTAGAACAACTGAGAAAATTATCGTCGAATCGATAACATCATGCATGAAGATTGTTATTATGCCTGCGGCAACAAGGATGTATATGAGGGGGTCATGAAAGTGATAAAGAAAATTTATTATCTCACTTACTTTCTTCTCTTCTGGCAGTTCGTTGTAGCCGAAAGCTTCAAGCCTTCTCTTTGCCTCATTCTCATCCAGTCCGTAGGGTGATGTGCTGAGCAATTTAAATACTTCATCGACGGAGAGGTTGTGCCAGTCGTTTTTCAGCCCAGAGGTTTCTATAGTATCACCTCTTTATTGATAGCTGCTATTTCATAACCTATTAATATTTCCTTTTTGAAGTTTTACTATTAAGAATAATAATACTTAGCTGAAAAATAAATATAAGTTATTTATTACTGAAAAGAAAACTGATTCAGGGTGACAGGAAATCTCAAATATTTTATATAGAAGTGGTAAAAAATTGATGTATTATGCAGGATAACATCAAAGCCAGAGTTGTAATGATTCCCGTAAAGGTACTTGCAGTAATTATAGCATTCATGATTCTAATGAGATTCGGTTTTGTATTCTATGATTTTCTGCAGAATCCCTTTCATGAGCCAATTGCCCTTACTGAGGAAGCAGTTATTCATGTAATGACAGGTTTAATTCTTCTCGAGCTTCTCGCACTGACTCTTCAATTCCTTGTTCATGAAATTATTGACCCAAATATCATCTTAATAACAATTCTTACTGTTCTGGGAAGGGATATCATAGTTACAAATCTCCATACTGCTGACTTCAAAAATCTGATTGCAATAGGGATTTTGCTTGCTATTACACTTGCTGGACTGTATCTTTTCAGATTCAGAGAGTGTATGATGAAGATTATGGAAAGAGAATCGTAGAGCTAAGCCACGATTACCTCAGTCTTTTTAGCTCAGGATTTCCCAGTGTTATCTGCATTCACCTTTTTTATGTTTTCAATAGCCCTCTTCGCAGCTTTTCTAACACCTTTATCACTGTCATCAACCAGCTCATTTAAGTACTCAATCGCTCTCACATTTCCCGATTTCCCGAGAGCTATCGCAGCAGCCTCCCTGATACTGCTGTCTCCACTCTTCAATGCCTTAATCAGTGGTTCAAACGCCAGTTCACCCATCCTGCCAAGACCGAGTGCAACACCTTTTCTGACAAAATTAATTTTATTACTCAGAGCCTCGATTAATGGCTCGACCGCCCTCTCATCTCTCAGCTTCCCGAGAGCTATCGCAGCAGCTTTTCTCACACTGATATCCCCGTCCTTCAGAGCCTCGATTAATGGCTCGACCGCCCTCTTGTCACCAAGCTCTCCAAGAGTATATGCCACCTCAAATCTCACATCCTTGTCGTCATCTTTCAGAGCCTCGATTAATGGCTCGACCGCCCTCTCATCCCCTATTTCCCTTAAATCAACAGCAGCATCCTTTCGAGCCCATTTATCTCCATGTTTCAATTCCTCAATCAGCTTATCAAGACTGCCAGCATTAGAAAACTCCATTCTATCTCCTCTCCTATCGTTATAATGTACATGTTGGAACCAGATGAAACCTCAACCGGTATATATCTAAATCTTTTCTTTCTAACTGCTTCAGATTGGTCAAACGAAAAAAATAAAAACTTCAATAATATCTGAGAAAAAGATGAATTACAGGATAATATTTTACTTTCTCTGGCTAACTGGTTTATCCATCTCTGGTTATTTAACCTATATTAATTACTTCGGGGATGTATGCCCCATCGGAATGGAATGCACGGCATACCCCCCCATACTTGGTCTGATGTGGTTTGCAGTTACACCTGTAGTAGTAAAAAGAAGAAGTACAAGAATAGTATGGCAGATGGCAGGGCTAACGGGAATAACAGCCCTTATCACTCTTGAAATACTGAATAACTACTTCTGCCCCTTATGTACAACAGCCCACATAGCAGGATTGTTTATGATATATCTTGCAGGATTTATATCAAAAATAGAAAATTAACCTGGAACAGATATCATCTCTTCTTCTCTTTCTCCGAAGTGGGGTTCTTCTTTCTTTGCCTTCTCTCTCGAGAACTTGAATATATCCTTTATCAGGACTATGTCCCCAACAGACTTTACAAGCCTGTATGGAATAATTATTCCCGGAGCTTTTGAGTCAATCAATACTTTGTTGTAATCACCAAGTGCAAGACCCCTGACCTGCCTCCTGTCCAAGTCAATAACTACGTCTTCAACTTTCCCTATATATCTCCCCTCATCTGTATAGACTCTCAGCCCAAAAAGGGTGGAGATTTCGCTAATCATCACACTCACCAATTTCTGTTAGATTATCCATTATATTAAGTTTTTTCTCCTGAGCGAAATCGATGACATCCATATTTTTATATTGTCCTGTTCAGTATAGATGCATATGAAGTCGTCGTTCAAAATATTCAGTATTTCAGGGATTGAGATCAGAATTCACTTCTCCCTATTCATCATTCTGATACTTTTAAGTTATATACTCTATATACAGCAATATCCTTTAGGATTTGGAAACCTTGAGTATTCCCAATCCATCCGGATGGCGCTCTCCATACTTTCTTCAGTTGGTTTGTTTATGGCTGTTCTTATGCATGAGCTATCACACTCACTCGTGAGTAGAAGAAGCGGAGTAAATGTCAAAGGAATTCTCCTCTTTATTTTTGGAGGAGTATCTCTGCTCGAGGAATTTCCAAAAGAACCGGGAAAAGAAATTATTATAGCATTTGTGGGACCACTGACGAGCTTCATAATTGCCCTCATATCTTACGGAATATTTCTGTCAGGTATTCCTGTAATCGCTGAGTTCTTTATCGTGTTTGCCTATTTCAATGCAGTCCTTGGCGTATTTAACCTGATTCCGGCCTTTCCTCTCGACGGTGGTCGAATACTCAGGGGTTTTCTGGCAAGGAGAACAAATTTTTTGAAGGCTACACAGATGGCCGCTGGAATTGGTAAGAGTCTGGCAATTTTTATGGGTATCTTTGGCCTTTTAGCCTTTTCACCCTGGTTAATACTTATAGCATTATTCATATACATGGGTGCAAATGAAGAAGAGAGAATGGTTGTAGTAGAGAATATACTGGTTGGTTCGAAGGTAAAGGATGTTATGACTCCCAACCCCGTAACAGTCCTTCCTGATACAACAGTGGAGGAGGCTCTTGAACTGATGTTAAGGACAAGACATCTTGGATATCCTGTTGTGGAGAACAACAGAGTAATAGGTATCATCACCCTGCAGGACATCAGCAGAGCACCGAAAGATAAAAGAATTGAGGATTTGATGAGCAAAAATGTTCTTACAATTAAACCTGATGTGACAACATTTGATGCATTCAAGATAATGAATGAGCACAGAATTGGGAGACTTCCAGTAGTCAATTACAATGGTGAGCTGATTGGGATCGTGTCAAGAACGGATTTGATGAGAATACTTGAGCTCTTAGGGGCGATGAGCATTGGAGAATAAAAGACTTGTAATTGTAGGCACAGCTCACGTATCTCCAAAGAGCATCAGAGATGTTGAGGAGACTATCGAGAAAGAAATGCCTGATGCAGTGGCAATAGAGCTTGATGAGAGGCGATTTTTAGCACTTACCAAAGACATAAAGCAGGATATCCCGATAATGGACATAATAAAACGTGGTGAAACACATCTACTTCTGTTTCAACTACTCCTTTCCTATTTTCAGAAGAAGATTGGAGATACCTACGGTGTCAAACCGGGAGATGAGATGCTTGCTGCATTCAGGAAGGCTAAAGAGATTAATGCAGATATTATTCTGATTGACAGAGACATATCAATCACATTGAAGAGATTCTGGACTTCTCTTTCGTTTTTTGAGAAATTAAAACTTGTTGGTCACCTTATAATGGATTTTATCAGGAAGGAGGAAGTCGAACTTGATGAGATGCTTGAAGAGGATGTTCTCGACATGCTCGTGAAAGAATTCAGAGATATAGCACCTTCCGCTGCAAACGTTCTCATTGATGAGAGGGATGCTTACATGTCCTCAAATCTCCTTAAATCCATGCATAAATATGATAAAGTCGTGGCTGTGGTCGGAGCAGGACACAAAAGAGGTATTGAAAAATATATGCTCAATCCTGAGTCAATACCAGACGTTAAAGCACTTGAGGAAGTTAAAAAAAGCGGATTCAATGTGTTCAAACTGTTCAGTTACACTGTCTTTGCAGCTATCATCCTGATTTTCATAATGCTTTTCATGACCCTCAATTCCGAGCTTATTGTCAGAGCATTCATATACTGGTTTCTGATTAATGGAGTTTTATCTGCAATTGGTGCTGCCATAGCCCGTGGTCATCCTTTCTCAATCTCATCTGCATTCTTGTTTGCATGGTTTACCTCGCTGAACCCAGCAATAGCTGCTGGATGGGTATCAGGGGCTGTAGAGGCATGGGTGAGGAAACCTACAGCAAACGATTTGAGAGAAATTTCACATGCTGAAAGTCTGAAAGACGTATTCAGGAACAAATTTTTCAGAGTATTGCTTGTAGCAGCACTCACAAATGTTGGAAGTATGCTCGGAACATTCCTTGGAGCTTATTACGTCCTGCAGATGACGGGCATAGATATCACAAGCACTCTGAAAGAGAACTTCGGGAATATGATCGCCAGTATCATGGGCAGCATATAATTTGCGGTTACCAAAGGCTTTATACTCTAAAGTTAAAAATCTTTTAATGAGAATCGAAGACATAAACAGTATATCTGAAGCTCTGAGAGCAGGAATGGTAAACAAAATTCTGGTGAGAAAGGATTTAAGGAGTTCAAGAATCAGGCGAGTAATTGAAGAAGCCAAAAAAGAGAAGATTCCAGTTTCATATATTCAGGATAAAAAAATCAGAATTTCAGCGGATGTGTCTCCGGTAAAGTATGCTGATCTTGACGAAATAATTCAAAAGTGTACTGCCAGTAATTCTTTTATGGTTTTTCTGGATTCCGTGGAAGACCCCAATAATCTCGGGGCAGTTATACGGTCTGCAGAGTTCTTCGGGTGCTCAGGAATTATAATACCGAAAAGAAGAGCTGTACAGTTATCCGATACAATTGCAAAGGTCTCAGCTGGGGCAGTCTTCCACATTGCCATTACAAGAGTCAGTAACCTTGCCATGTCTCTGAAAAAAGTAAAAAAGTACGGTATCTCTGTGGTTGGACTGGAGCTTGATGGTAAGGAACTGATTAATGTGGATTTAAGCCCTCCAGTCGCTTTTGTTGTGGGTGGGGAAGACAGAGGTATCTCCAGTACGACAAAAAAACAGTGTGATTCTTTAATAAAGATTACAGGTAGAGGTAAAGTGAGCAGTCTGAACCTCTCTGTTGCTTCGGCAATAATTATGCATGAATTTGTGAGGAGGAATGAGTATGAAAGGTGAATTTCTTGCGCTTTTAGCTGCATTGCTCTGGGCAATATCGGCAATCTTCGATAAAGTAGCAATAACAAACAACACCGTTCCAATCCCTCAGGCAAATCTTATCCGAAGTTTTGGTGGTTTCATATTCCTGTTGCTGATTATCTTAACAATGAGAGATTTCGACTTCTCAGCATTCGATAGCAGAAGAATCTCCCTTCTGCTTATAGCAGGTTCAATAGCTGGTGGTATTGCGATGATAATCTTCTACTTCGCATTAAGGCAGATTGGAGCAGCCAGAACAGTTCCTTTAAGCTCGATATACCCTCTTTTTACTGTTCTATTTGCTGCTCTGTTTCTCGGGGAAAGCATAAGCCTCAGGACAGTGGCTGGCACCGTTCTGATAGTTCTGGGAGTGATATTCGTAGTCGAGGGATAAAATGGACATAGAAGGTTATGCAAGAAGGATGCTGGCAGAAAAAAGCGAAGATAAAGTAAAACAACGACTTGCAGAAAGAATTTGTGAAATTAAAGGCTGGAAAAAAGAGGATGCCGAAAAATGGGCTGAAGCTGTCATTCTGGAGGTCAGGAATGCTTACTCAAAGAAGCTGCCAGTTCTCGAGTACTACAAATCCGGGATAAGTATGGGAGAATTTGGGGTAGGAAGCAGAGGTAAAGGAGATTTTTATGTTCACAGAAAGCTTGCAGAAATTATTGGAGAAAGTAGCGCTGTCATATCCACTGAAGACCTTGATGATGCCGGGGTTGTGAAGCGTAGCGGCAAGTTTATCTCGGTTGCGGTTGATGGTATCCACTCCCGTCTTAGTGAGTTCCCATTTGTTGCGGGTTTTCATGTTACGAGAGCAGCGATGAGAGACATTTATGTTATGGGGACTGAACCCGTGGCTGTTTTTTCTGACATACATATCGCAGATGATGGTGATGTAGCGAAAATTTTTGACCATATTGCAGGAATTTCTGCAGTATGTGAGCTTACAGATGTGCCTCTCATAGCTGGAAGCACTCTTCGCATTGGAGGAGACATGGTTATCGGGGAGAGGATGACCGGCTGTGTTGGATGCGTTGGTACAGGTGATTACATTACGCCGAGGAAAAATGCTCAGACAGGAGATGTGATTTTGCTCACGGAAGGTGCAGGAGGAGGAACGATTGTCACTACAGCTATCTACTACGGGATTCACGAAGTGATTGAGGAGACGTTGAACACTGATTTCATCACAGCATGCAAATCTATTTTCAAATCCGGACTTCTGAAGAAAATTCATTCAATGAGTGATGTAACGAATGGTGGAATCAGGGGAGATGCAGAGGAGATATCAGGGGTTTCGGGTAATTCCCTTGTCTTTGAGATGGAGAAGGTTCGCAGTATTGTCAATAAAAGAGTTCTCGAAGTGCTCGAAGAACTTGAAATTGACTTCATGGGGCTGTCAATTGATTCCTTAATGGTTATCTGCCCAGAGGGTGTTTCAGGTGAAGTTAAAAAAGCTGTGGAAAGTGCTGGAGTACAGATAGAAGAAGTTGGGTGGATCGAGAAAGGAGGGGGCTGCTACATAATTGAAGATGGTACTAAAAAACCAATCAAACCAAGATTCAGGGAGTCAGCATACACTCCCTTGAAGAAAGTTGTTGGAGAGAGAGAACCAGCAGATTTTGAGGAGATGAGAAAGAAGGTTGATGAAGCTGTCTTAAAGGCTATAGAGAAGAAAAAAAAGGTTGTTGAGCGGATTAAAAATAAGTAAGTAACCAATTTTCTGCGTGCCTATGCTGTGCCAAAGCTCGCTGTGGAAAGTATTTTTCGATTCCCACAATTTCATTTTGATATTCAATAATTATAGTTTTAATTTATCATTCAAAAAAGATGTACTTGAGCCCATTGTCTCTCACAAACTTTTTCAATTCTTTGTCGAGGCTAGCAAACTTCATGTTGTTATGCAGGGCAGTTGAATAAAGTATGCAATCTATGAGGTCATTATGCCCCATTTTGTAAAGCTCAAAGGCTTTAATGAAGACCTCCGCATTATCTCCAGCTTTCGCGTAACCTTCAAATATACTCTCCAGTCCTACATCGAAAATTTCCTGCACGAACTCCCCTTTCCTTTCAAGTGAGCTTGCTACCCAGAGACACTCAAGAATGCTAAAGTCAGAATAGTAGACTTCATAATTACTCAGCTTCTCTAAAATCTTCTCTGCTCGCTCAACCTCAATTCCGAGAGTAGGAAGAAGTAAAGAAGTGTCAACCAGAACTCTCATGTTTTTCCTGCTCCTCTAGGCTTATCTGCTCAACCTCTTCAGCCGAAATTTTGGTGAACTTTTTCCCGTGTAATGCGAGTTCGAGCGGATCTTTAACAATCTCCACAACTATTTTTCCTTTCTCGATAGACAATTTTACTCTGTCCCTCTCTTTTATTCCAAGCGATTCTACTATTTTTTTCGGCAGATATATTGTATACTTTCTTCCGACTTTACTGTGTATAGTCAGGCTCACACAAAATCACCAGGATAACTTATGGATTTCCGGTTATAAAAATTTTTCCAGGTTTTCCTTAATATCTCTTGCCGTAAATCTGAGGATGATTTCAGAAATAATTAGGATCTCCTGAACTTATTCAGAAATATTCAAGTGGACAACCCATTTTTCTGTTATCAGGTTCGGTAAACTGCTTTTGAATGTGCATGTTTTCATATTAATCTCAATAACACTCTGATAGAGTAATTTTGAACTCCGGGGTTAAAGTATTTGGATTTTCTGAGTTATCTATTGTTATCTCTGCTTTATTTGACCACCCGGGGTATGCCCAATCAGAACACTGAGCAAAGGCAAGTGTTGAGAACATAGAAACTCCTCATACACGCATATGCAGGTTTTGGCAGAACAGTAGTATTCAACAAGCGTTGTTGAATCCTTGCAGTAATCTTTGTTTGTCGTTCCCGTATCCGCACATATGCCCGGTGTTTTGTAATCCTTTCCGCCATCAGAATCTGCACACCCTTTGGTACACCTGCCCAAAAGGCAGACATAATCAGAACCGTATTTACTCTTGCAGTCAACCACATCATTTGAACAGGTAAGAGAGCCTTGCGGACAGTAATGCTCCATTAAATTCACTCCATCTATACATGTATCACTGTTGGGGCCAGAACTGTCAGTACAGGTACCATATACCTCCGGGTTGTAATATTCATATGATTCATAACCAGTGATAGAGGAATCCTCTCCAATATCCTTACACTTCGCACAATCCTCAGGGCAATTTTCAATTGTTTCAGCACACTCCCCGTATTTACCGGCATCATCTTGACATTCACCATCTCCGCACCAGAAAACATCAAACTTCCACTCCGCAAAACACCCCTCCGCGTCATCATCTTTTATGCCGTAAATTGCGAAATTTTCCTGAACACCCGGAGCCATGCAGGCAGGTGCCGAAGAATCCCTTTCTACTGATGGGCAATAACTAAAACTTACGAGCCTCACATCCCCCATTCTGCACCTTTTGTTGTTCGGATCAAGAACCTCTATCCAGAAACCACCCTCAAGCTCGTGGCTCGAATCGTACTCCTCTATAGATGTCCTTACCGTAAGGACATTTGTTCCATCACTAGTTGATGTGCTCCACGAATTCTTCACCATCAGATCCATCTCGCAGTCATTCCCCAGCCAGCCCCCGCCATCTTCAAAAATAAACTCATAAGAGTCTGTGCCTTCAACAAGTTTTCCGAAATCACAGCAGTCATTGTCTGTGTAGTCCCACCCCTCCTGATAAATCCTCACCTCGCACGCTGTTTCACCTTCATCCTCATCCTCATACACAACTCCCTCAGAGTCAGTATTCAACACACCTGTGAACTGCGAATAATAATACAGCTTTCCCCTGCATGAATGACTGTGATGGCTCGCTGTGCAGTCCGAATCACTGCAGCAATAATATTCCCTGTAATCATCAAACTCGCTGGAAGAGGCATAAAAACCATCGCAGTCAGCAGTGTAAGTCTCATCAGCAGGGAAGGTAAAGGTTTTTTCACATGTCTCTATCGCCTTTGCAGGGACAGATACTGACAGTAAAAATGCTAGAAGAACCAGTAGACCTTGTATTCTTTCTGAGGGCATGATAAAATTATAAGGAGGAGATATATAAAAGATGCTCAGATTACACATGGAGATAAAAAATATCCGTGATTGAGAAATTGAAGAAGACTTTTTCAAAAGAACAAATTTTTATTGTTTTTAGGCAACTTGACAAAATGGAAATTGAGATAAGAGAGGGGGAAACCAGAGAGATTGATGGATTAAAGATAAAATTTGAAAGAGTAGAGTTTGAGACGATACCTGAAGAGGTTGAAACAGACAGCAGAGGAATAGTTGTTCATTTGACAGTCTCAACAGGTGGTAAAACAGAGAAAATAATATTAACGGACATCTCTGAGAGTGAATGTGGAGGTTATACCATAAAATTCCGGGAAAAGCGGAATAAGTATTTCTTTACCGTTTCACATGGAAAATAGTAAGATTATCTTCCAATTCCACTTCTTTTTCCCCATCCTGAGGCGTTTATATGAAATAGAATACACAGACGATTTTCATACTTTCAGGAATGTTTTTGAGAGAGTTCCCGTCAGCGAGGAGGCTCATACTCCATTTTATATCTCACACTCCATAGTTTTATATTAACCTCAGCGAATCAACCTTCAATGCCAGAACTATCATCCAATCTGAAAGCTTCCACATTGATAATAGCTTCAATATTAATGGGCTCGCTTGCAATCTTTGTCAGGAATAATCCCCTCCATCCCCTGCAGATAGTATTTTTCAGGACTTTTATCGGCTTCCTGTTTTTGAGCATACCCGTCATTCTTTCCAAGGAGAGATTTGAGATAAAAATGCCGGGAAAAGTCATTGCAATAATAGTCGTGAATTTGCTGACAATAACGACATACATTGCAGCCATTCAGCAAATTGAGGTGGCCACAGCGGCTTTATTATTGTATATGGCACCAATATATGTCCTCCCCGTAGCTTATTTTCTGGGGGAGAAAATCAGTAAGACGACATGGGTTTCACTCCCTGTCGGACTTGCAGGTCTTTTTTTGATGCTGACACCTTATGGTGAGCTCTCTTCCGGAATAGCTCTCGGTTTAATGTCGGGAATCTGCTACGCTGCAATGTTTTTCCTCATGAAGAATATAAGGAGTTATATGTCTTCTCTTCACATCACTTTTATCTTTCTGGGTGCGAATGCGCTTATTGTATCGCCCTCGCTCGTTCTTATTCCTCTCGAAAGTGTAAGTCTGTGGTGGCTTCTCGGTCTCGGACTGATTCCAACCGCAATTGCTTTTACACTGTTTTACTACGGATTGAAATACTGTCGCGTTGAGCAGGCACCTTTATTCGCTCTTGTCGAGCCGGTTTCTGCAGCAATTTTTGGATATGTATTTTTTTCGGAGATACTCGCTGTAAAGCAGATTGCTGGAGGAGTCATGATTTTAATCAGTGTTCTTCTTGCGTGGGAGGGAAGAAAGTAGAATTATTACGCTATATGTAATACTGTATGGCTTTTAATGATGATTATAACTTGTACATTTTTGAATATACTTATCAATAATTGAGAATTCAGTAATATTCAGTTCTGACGGGTCACCCACCACTCCTACCTCCAATCCAACTCACCTCCAATATGATGAGAAGGGTGGCCCACCTTTATTAACTGGAAAAATATATAAGATAAAAGTTCCAGCCATCTATCATGACTGACTGCCCTTATTATAAAAAATCAATTCAAAAAATCTGTGAAAGTGTTGCTTCTCTTGAAAAAATGACTGACATCGAAGCAGTAGCGAAATTCCTTGATGCTCTTCATCAGATAGATGTTCAGGACAAACACGTTTACGTTTTTGGAGTGGGCAGGTCGGGAAATGTTGGGAGAAGCTTTGTGACAAGGTTGACGAATATGGGTTACCACGCTCACTTTATTGGAGAACCTTCCACACCAGCGATGAGAGGTGGAGATGCCCTCGTTGTAATCTCAGGCAGTGGCGAAACGCCAGATATAATAAACAGAGCTAAAACATCCAAAGACCTCGGTGCAGTCGTATTTGGAGTTACATCGAAGCCAGAGTCATCTCTGGGGAAAATTGCTGACTACTTGCTTTATGTTCCGGGAAGGACAAAGGCAGATGAAGACTATCCCGTACTTGAGGATAGCTATGAGAACGGTCAGTTGAGAGGATTCATAACCCCACTCACACCAATGGGGACTTTATTTGAAATAAATGCAGGAATTGCTCTTGATGCTCTGATACCTGAACTTGCATACCGTAAGGGGATAGATGAAAAGTTTATGAGAGAACTTCACTTTGACTAAACACTATCCATTTAGCAATGTTCTCGGCAAACTTCTTATTGTCCGCATGGTTTATCAGACCGTCCATAATCAAGGCATCATCTGTGATTACGAGAACTTCTCCCTTTCCAATCTTTCTGTATCCAACAACCCCATATTCGCCTTTCTCTTCCCTATCTGCTACCTTATCACCATCTCTGTCAGCATAACACTCGCATTTTACAATTGCATTATCTGTATAATAGCAACCAAAAAAGACGAGTCTGTTCAATCCATCTGTGAGAGTTGACTTCTCAAAGACATCTGCAACAACAGAAGTGCTGTTACTCTCGTTCAAAAGAATATTGCTGCTGACATTGAAGCCCAGTTCATTTAACAGTGGATTTAAATTCATTTTTGGGGGGATATGCGTCATTATGATGACCTTCCCTCCGCCATTAACATATTTCAAAATCCCATTAATCTCATCAGCGCTGTACATATGTGTCTGGCCCACTATTATCAACGCTTTACCTTTAACATCAGTCAGAACTTCATTGCTTGATTTGACACTCAGACCCTGTCCACCAAGAATTGTAACAAATTCTGTAAAGCTATCAATGCTGAAGACAGGCATGTGTGCAGAGTCCCAGATGACCGTCTTCTCATCGCTTACTCCTCCTCCTGCACAGCCGCAAAACGGCAGTGAAATCATGAAAATAATGTAAATAACCTTCATTACTGAGGGGGAAGGAAGAGAAATATAAATGTATTGTGGTGTGATGAGGATTCCTTTTTCATCATAAAATTTAAAAAATAGAAGTCAAAATAGAATTCATGAAAGGCAAAATTTCGGCTCTGGTTATTTTAATTGCTATTTTTGTAATCTTTCTTATTTATTTTACGCCTATCGAAGAAACAGAGAAAGATAAAATTGCCATCATCGAAATACACGGAGAAATCGTTTCTGCAACTGCAAGAGATGAGATAGTAAAATTGCTTGATGAAGCAAAAAGAAATGAAAGTATAAAGGCAGTAGTTCTCGAAATAGACTGTCCAGGTGGTGAGGTCAGTGCAATTGAAGACATATATCTGAGCGTATTGAATCTAAAAAAATCCAAGCCAATTGTGGCAGTAATTCTGGGCATGGGGGCTTCAGGCGGATACTTCATTGCAACTTCTGCAGATTACATTTTTGCACTTCCCACTTCAAATGTCGGAAGCACGGGTGTCATTGCATTCGTTCCAAGGGGTGAAAAAATAGAGGAAAATGTAATTGACACAGGCAGATATAAAAGAACCGGATACTCTGAGAAAGACTTTCCATTCAAGGTTCAGATTGTCCTTAACAGTTTTCTTGATATTGTTGAGAAGGAGAGAGGTGAGAGGCTCAAGCTCAATCGGTCTGAACTGTCAAAAGCAATGATTTACTTCGGGAGCGAAGCGGTTGTTTACGGGCTGGTTGACGAAATAGGTTCCACATTCGATGCTGTAGAGAAAGCAGCTCAGTATTCGGATATTGAGGATTACGATGTTATCAGATTGAGCAGCCCTATACTAAAAAGAAAGGTGTTGAGCTTTCATCAGCTAAGAGAACTCTCATCTGCTCCATCTTTCCACTACATGTATCTCGTTGAGAGTATTAATGCGACAGAAAATGGAGGTAATAAAGATACAAAGCCATCATACAGCAGTGAAAATGTTGTTCTGTTTGATTACTCGCACAAAAATGAATTCATAATGGATGAACTTAACCTTCTCCTCTCAAAGATTGTGGAAAAGGGCTATTCTGTAAGATACAGTGACAATTTCACAGAAAACATCAAAAACTCCAAAGCTCTGGTGGTTATTTCCCCGAAGAAGAATTACAATGAAGATGAAATTAAAGCTGTTAAAGAATTCAGGAAGAACGATGGAAGAATCCTGCTGATATTCGATACCACAAAAACAAATGCAAGTACAATTAACACGCTTGCAAATAACTTCGGGATAGTCTTTGCAAACGGTTACCTCTATAACACTCAGGAGAACTATGGAAACTACAGAAATATCCCGGTCACAGAGTTCAACACCTCAGCCATTCCTGACGTTAAAAAGGCAGTCTTTTTCACCTCAACCTTTATCTACGGTGGCGAGAGTCTGGCTTCCACCCCCGAACATACGTATTATTCTGAGAGTGACATGGCTGACAGCTTTTCAGTTGTGATACGTACTGACAATGTGGTGGCTGCTGGTGATCAGACCTTCCTTGAGCAACCTTATTGCTACATTGAGGATAACTATCGTCTTGTGGACTGGTTTGCAGATTTCCTCACAGGAAGAGTGGGTTAACAGTAAAATAACCCATATTTTCTTTTTTCAAATAAAATAAAGTATCAATTATGTAAGACGATATTTCTGTCTGTCTTCCTCAAGTCCTGTCTTCACAAAGTAGGAGATCAAAACTGCGTTTACTATAATAAGCCAAATTACAAATGAGAAGTACAGGAGGTTTTTTTCAGACATGAAAACCGCGTAATCCCACAGGAAGTGTAACATTATTGCAATCAGGAAGAAAAATAGCAAACCATTCCTCCCTTCAGCTTTCAAGCCAAAACCAACTCCGATGGTAGCACTCCAGACACCGTGTGCAATGGGCGTTAACAGAGCACGGATAAGGGTTATTCCAACCCCAAATCCGAGTCCAAAGAACAGATTTTCGGTAGCAGCAAATCCCAGACCAGCTGCAACCCCGTATACGACTCCATCCATAATTCCATTCATCTGCCCGGCATTATAAGGAACTCTTATAACATAAGCCTTGGCGGGTTCTTCAATGAGTGCGGCAACAAGAGCAATTGTTAAGGCAGTACTGGGAATAAAGCTCATAATCAGCGTTTCAAGAAAAATTGCAATAATAACAGAGTTCAGAGCCCCGTAAAAAAATGTTATAATCACGTACTTTTTTGGTTCAGGCTCGTATTTGTCCTTATGGTAAAAATACCATAGCAGAGCTAAGCTTGGTGCATACGCAAGAATAAATATGGTGATGAGATTCATTATCCAGATGAGGTGGAATACTATATTAATAGGGTGCTTACAAAATTACCAACAAAATACCAATTCTAACATCTCAATACTCTAAATAACAAACCCATATAACTCCCTACAAAAAGATACATAGCCAAATACGTTTCTACAGGGAACAAACCTGAA
>Ga0209426_1000753_pt1 | contig 27411 bp, 29 predicted proteins | sample Deesub1362B_J571_FD_187697 | JGI IMG/M metagenome (GOLD analysis project Ga0209426, IMG submission 187697) | Deep oceanic, basalt-hosted subsurface ecosystem from Juan de Fuca Ridge flank, Pacific Ocean, CORK Borehole 1362B_J2.571 (SPAdes)... ...
TAAACAAATAAGAAAAGCTCCACACACTACATTTGTTAAAGAGAAGACAATAAAGTTATTTACATAATTTAAATATTAAATTCATAACCAAGAGGACTAGTATGTGGCATCAAAATTAAAACATCAATTGAGATGGTCGTATGTTCAAAAACAAAATTCCTTTAATTGTTTTATCTCTTTTAGCATTTCCTCTAGCCTCGATATTTGGATATTTCACTTACCACTATTTTCACCTAGCCGCATTAAGCATACATGAGGCTATACCTGATGAAGCTGTCCTTTTTCTCCCAGTTTTCGCCACTTTGTGGCTTATTCCAACATCTATTGTTGTTCATTTTTCAGCTAAACATTTACATGGAAAAGGAAGCTACTTGCAAGACCTTGCTGCACTTGGCTTAGCTTTAGCTTTTGTGGACTTACTTATGTGGTTTGGCTGGCTTGGAGGACCATTAACCTTCTGGTTAGCGCTTGTAATATGTTTTTTCCCATATGTGCTACTACATGGCTGGTTGTTGAAAAATATTCATGAACTAGATTTATATCGTGCTATGTTTGTAGGCATAGCTGTTTTCTTAACTACACTCTTTGGTTTTATGGTAGCAGTAGAATTGTTAGGATACTTGTACTGGTTATAGGCAACAAGGCATGTACTTTCACGCTTTTATATTTAAAATTTTAAGGTAATGGATACTCCTCGTATTACTTAAGCTAAGTTATTAAGTTTTGTGAACAGCTTCATCAACATTTAAAATATAAGCTTAAAGAGAAATAAATGGATGTTATCTTCTACTAAATGTTTAAAGTTATTTCGTTTTACATTTTATGTTGGTGGTTTGCTATGGCCTTGGTGCTAAATAACTCTGATAATGTTGCTGTTGCTTTAAGGGATTTGAAGCCAGGAGACGTTATTAACGTATTCTTAGGGGACATGGTTAAAGTTGTTAAAATCAGAGATAAAATTCCTAAAGGACATAAATTTGCAATTAAAAATATCAAGAAGGGTGAAAAGGTTTTAAAATACGGTGAGATTATTGGCATCGCTTCTAAAGACATTTTAGAGGGAGAACATGTACATGTTCACAATGTTATAAGTTATTATAAGGTCTCTATGGGATAAGAACATGAAGTTAACTAATATGGAAAACAAGTGCAAGAGGGAACATCATAGTTCCGAATTGAATGATCAGTTATCAATAGTTTCTGAACTATCTCTTGAGGATGTAAATCTTGTTAAGAAGATGTTTATTGAACATAAAGATGAGGAATTTGTTTATCTTCAAAACATTTACTTATATGACGTATTTTATCACGCTAAATCTTCTAGCCCCCTCATAATAAAAATTGGAAACAACATCGTTGGAAGCTTATATGCTGCCAAATTTTTTTCAACTCAGGTTACATAGGTGGAGTACTTATACATCGAAAATATAGAAGAAAAGGCATCGGAACACTACTTCTTAAAAAAGCTTTAGAATGGCTAAAAACACCTCATACATTCCTTTTCGTCGAACCTGAAAACATCGCTGCACAAAAATTGTTTAGGAAATGCGGATTCAAAATTCTCTATAGAAGAGTTATATGTCAAGGAGTATACAAACCAAGCAAAGCTCATGAAGATATTAAAACCTATGTCGATTTAAATGAACTTAGTGAAACTAAATGCTTTAATAAAAGACAAGGTGTCATACACCTAGGATATTACCCTGTTAAACTGAGCGAAAAAGCATTAAAAACTTTAGAAAGCCAAGGTAAAGTCCTAAACTACAAATCTACCACCCTAATTTATGAACTTTCTAAAATAGTTAAAATGGGAGAATACGAATTCACCTTTAACAATTATATATTAGAGGAAATTAAAGATAAAATACCTCTTACCATAATGGGAAATGTTATTGAGATAAACCCCTTCCATAAAAAACTAGTCAAGAAAGATTTCTCCAAGTTATTAGAACACTTAAGACATTTGTACGGCAATATCCAAATGTATGTGTTGACCTATGAAAATGATCCAATCATAAAAGTACTAAAAGAGCTAGGTTTTAAATGTAGACTAGGGGCTTACGTAATGTGCGCCAATACCGTTAATGTTACATTATGAATAAGGTAGAGAAAAATTCCAAAAATGTATGTGGTGATCATTTGCCTAGAAATATTGATTTTGAGGGTTATATTAGACCTGATGGAAGTGTTGGCGTTAGGAACCATGTTCTTGTTATTCCTACTGTTGTTTGTAGTGCTCATGTTGCTGAGAAAATTTCCTGTAGTGTCAACGGTTCTACTTGTATTGTTCATCAACATGGTTGTGCTCAAGCTGGGGAAGATCTTGAACGAACTTTTAAAATTCTTTCTGGCTTTGGGAAAAATCCTAATGTTGCAAGCGTTCTTATCGTTGCCTTGGGTTGTGAAGCTATTTCATGTGAAAAGCTTGCCGATGAGATTTCTAAGTCAGGTAAACCTGTTGAAACTTTAATTATTCAAGAAGAAAAAGGGCTTAAAGAGGTCATTGAAAAGGGAATAAACATTGTTAGAAAACTTGTTGAAGAAGCTTCTCATCTTAAAAGAGAAAAGGTTGACTTAAGCGGCTTAATTGTTGCTGTTGAGTGTGGTGGTTCTGACTGGACTTCTGGTCTTGCTTCAAATCCAGCTGTTGGGTACGCGATGGATCTTATAGTTGATAATGGTGGTCGTATCGTTTTTTCTGAAACAACTGAAATTATTGGTGGAGAACGTATTTTAGCTAAGCGATGTATTAACGATAAAGTTCGAGAGAAACTGCTAAAAATTGTTTCTAGAGTTATTGAAAGAGCTAGATGCGAAGGTATCGACTTAATTGGCACTAATCCTGCCCCAGGAAACATTAAAGGAGGTCTCTCTACTATCGAGGAAAAATCTCTCGGAGCTATTCTTAAATCTGGATCAAAAACCATCATAGATGTTTTAGAATATGGTGAAGAAATTCCTAGTAAGAGTGGATGCTATTTTATGGATACTCCCGGACAAGATGTAGAATCTATTTGCGGCATGGTTGCTGGAGGAGCCCAACTCGTTGTCTTTACCACTGGTCTCGGTACACCAACCGGAAACCCTATTGTCCCAGTAATTAAAGTCACTGGTAATCTTGATACCTTTAAGAAAATGCCAGATATTATCGATATTTATTTGGAAATTATTGAGGAAAAAGAGACTATCGAAGAAGCTGGTAGAAGAATTTTTGGAAAAATTCTCGAAGTTGCTTCTGGCGTTAAAACTTGTTCAGAAATAAATGGAAATAAAGAATTTGCTATTTTTAGAACTGGATACACTTATTAACATAACTTAACAGTATTTTTAGTTCATAGAAGAGATTTATGTTCAAGCTTCTGTTTTATTTTTTCTATTATGTTTAGTTCTTGAAGCATATTATGTGTTTTCGTGTTTTTTCCAACCTTGATAAACTCTATGAGATCTTCCGGTTTATCTATATCAAGAGCTATCCTTGGATTTTTATAAACTTTAAAATGCACATTATTCGCTAACGCTATCTCTCGATGTTTCTCAAAACTTCCAACTCCGTATCTAGGTGAAATTATATTTGGCGGCTGTCTAAATAAAAGATTTGTACCATAGCCGTCTTTTGAAGGCGAAATTACCACTATTTCTTCAATGTTTTTTCCCATAGATACTGCTTCATCTATATCCTCCGGTTTAATTAATGGAATGTCCATGGGAACTATTGTAACATTTTTTGCACCCATTTTCATACAATAATTGGTAGCTATCATTAATGACTCATTTAACCCTTTACCACTGTCATGTAGTGCCCTTATTCCAAAATTTTTAGCTTTTGCAAGAACTTTAACATCATTGGTAACCACGATTGTGTAATCGAGTTGTTTTGAACGAATTAAAGCATTTACAACATCTTCAAACATCGTTAGGCAGAGTAAATGGCGTTCATGTTCCTCTAATAGAGGCGCTAGTCTATGTTTTGCTTTATCTAACACTTTTACAGGAACTATTGCAAAAGACAAATTACCACAACTCCCTTACCATTATTCCACTCAATGTTAGGCACTCTACGGCATCTTTGCAAGTTAATTTTTATCTTTAACCTGTATAAACTTTTATTTGAAGCTTCCGTATCCTAGATTTTAAGTGTTTATTAACTTTATTTTGTTTCTGGCATCTTTAGAACAATTAACAGAATACTGTATGCTATAGTCAAAGTGGCGACTAAATACGGTATATTAGGTCCAATAAATGAGTAAATTGCACCAGCTGCTAAGGTAGTAATACTAGCTGTTATGTTAATTATTAGTCCGATTACGGAATTTATTCGCCCTCGAAATTCTAAAGGAGTAAGATCTGTAGTTATTGCATTAATAACAATGAACCAAATGGAAAAACCTATTGATGTTAAACTTACAGCAACCAAAGTCAAGATAAATGGATTAGCTGTTACATAAGGTGTTATAAAAAGAAGGAAATCACCAAATAATTGGGAAATAGCAGAAACTATGATAACAGGTTTTCGACCAATTTTATCAATAAAAAATCCAGAGGGCAAAGTAACGAGGATGCCAAGAAAATTACTTACTATGAAAATGTAACCCCAAGTGATTTCATCGATTCCAAGAAAATAGACAGAATAATAAGCTGTAAGAAAGCTCATCGAGGCTGCTACACTAATAACAACATCTATTAGAAGAAGATATTTCAAATTTTCCTTTATGAAGTTTAAAGCTTTCTTATATCCTTCTTTAAACGATAATTGCTTATTTTCTAACGATTCTTCTCTAAGCAACGTTTCTTTAAGAAATACTGCCCTAATTATAACAACAGTCATACCGCTAAAGAAAGTTAAAAGATAGGCAAGCCTAATTGCTGGGACCAGTGTATATCGAGAGATCAAGTAAATAGCTAAAGCGGGTGAAAACGATGCTATAATACTCGGCAAGAAATTATATAGTGAAAATATTTTTCCACGTTTTTCTTTTGGTGTAGAATCTGACATTAAACTCCATAAAGCTGGTTGATACATCAAAGCAACGCTTGATAAAAATGCGCCAATAACAAGCCAAGTCCAATCTGGTGAAAAAGCATAAATCAAATATGATGAACTAACTAATGCAGTCATATAAACAACGATTTTCTTTCTGCCGTATTTATCTGCTACATAACCTCCTATAAGTCTTGAAAAGCCAAGAGTTATTGTTGAAACAAAAGAAATCACTGCAAGAATTACAGGAGTAGCCCCTAATTCTTTTGCATATAATTGAAAGTAAGGATGAGTCATATATTGAAAAGGTGCCCAAATAACCCAACTTAGAACCAGACCAAAAACATTCCACTTATAAATTCTTCTAAGATGTTCTTCGTAGTGTTCATCGAATTCTTTCATAGCCCTTGTTAAATTAAATATGCTTAAAAATATTTTGCGTCTTACTCTTCTCCCAAATTTAACAAAGCTTTGCAACACACCACTTAAAAACTTCATATAAATAAAATTGTTAGAGACTCAAACAGTTTAGAGCTTCTTTTGCAAGTCTTATTTTGTCTTCGAGTGTTTTCATTATGGTGTTGGTTACGGAAACTTTTATTCCAAGTTCCTCTATTCTATATTTCAAGTCTTTATCAACGTTATCTATAATTAAAACATCAATAATGTCTTTATACACTTTAGCTACACCGACCGCTGATACTTCGATTCCTAATCCTCGCATTAATTTGTCAGCTGGACCTTTTATAGGTGCTCCACCTACAATGGGACTTATAGCAACAATTTTTGCTTCTGTTTTCTTCATAGCTTCTTTTACACCTTTAACAGACAATATTGGGCCTATACTTACAATGGGGTTACTTGGACAAATAATAATTCCATCGGCATTCAATATAGACTCTATTACTCCGGGAGCTGGTTCAGCTTTTTCTATACCCTCAAATTTTACATCCAAAACAGGGTCCTGGGCCTTTCTTTTAACCAAATATTCTTGGAAATGCATCTCACCAACGTTAGTAACTATCTTTGTTTGCACTCTATCATTTGTCATAGGAATTATTTTCACCTTAACTCCCAAGGTTTTTCGAATATTCTCCGTAACTTCTGACAGTTTCAACCCTTTTTTCAACAATATTGTTCTATGGATATGAGTTGCTAAGTCTTTATCTCCAAGCATAAACCATGTTTCATAGCCATACTTTCTAAGCATATCTAAACAGTTGAAAGTATCTTCACGGATCCCCCAACCTTTTTCTTGATCAACAATGTTTGCAAGAGTATAGGTAACTATATCAACGTCAGGAGAAATATGTAGTCCATAAAACTCGATATCATCTGCAGTATTAACTATTGTAACTATTTCTTCAGGTGGAACAACATGAACTAGTCCTTGTAGAAATCTTGCAGCTCCAACTCCTCCAGCTAATGTAGTTATCATTTACCATCCCTCCCAATGTAAAATTTCTTCAATAGGCTTTCTAGGTGGAGGTAAAGGCTGTTCATCCGGGTAACCCACTTCTATTAATGCTTGAGGTTCCACGTCTTCTGGAATATTTAAAACCTTCCTAACTATTTTCTTTGCGAAGAGAGGAGCACATCTCCAACATGCACCCAACCCTTCAACATACGCAGCTAGCAATAGGTTTTGAATCGCCGCCGCAACACTTTGAACAGCCATAACATACTCCGCCTTTTGTCTCCTTTCGTCAGGATATTTATCCATATCGCGCATAGTTAAACAAGCAATTATTAAGACCGGTGCACTAATCATTCTCCTAATAGAGGTTTTAACCCTTTTCTCACATTCCTGTTTTGAAAAACCATTAGCCAAAAGATCTTCCCTAAATTTTTCACCCATACTTATTGCAAGCCTTTCTTTTACTTCACGACTTCTTATTATGATAAAATGCCACGGCTGAGCATTATGAGCTGATGGTGCCCATATAGCCGCTTTAATCAGCCTTAACAAAACTTCTTTTTCAACAGGCTTATCTTTAAACTTCCTAACGGTTCTCCTGTTCTCAATTACTCTATAAAAATATTCAATGTCCTCCATGAACCATCATCCCTTCGTATGTAGTTCTGTTCAATAACTAACTACTTGAAACTTTAGCTAAGCTTAAATTTAAAAGATACGGAAAATAAAACTGTAAAACTGGAGAGATAAAAATTCACATATTTGTATCTAAAAAAACTCGGAGATTTCATTAATATTAGTCTTGGTTCTTAACATAAAATATTCCTATCTAAAGCTTTTAATACAAATTTAATGTATTAACAGTATTTTGTCGGAAAATTTATTAGAAAGTTAAGAAACCAATTTATCACATGAGTGTCCACAGAACGATGGGTACTATAGGATTTATTTTGTCAGCTATTGTGGATCTCTTAGTCTTAGGCAAAATAACAATATTACATGCGCTTCTCGTATACCCTGTAAACATTATATGTCGATCTGTTAGCTGGGTAACCTTAGGTAGAGCTTTTAAGAAGGGCTTTTACAAATTGACAGGATTAATCGTACTAATATTAGGCATATTTGTTTTTCTGATGTACACAGTAATAGGAAGGGTTCTGGGAGCCTTAGAGACGGTTATTCTTATGGTCCTATTGTTATGGATAATATATTCCCTTTTTGAATTCGCATCCTACCACAAGCTCAGGAATTTCACCAAGAAGTTTAGTCTTGCCAGAATAAGTCTTATAGGAATAATACTAATTACAATTGGAATACTTAGCCAACTTGAACAACCTATGGAACAATGGATATCAGGACCCGTAACCCTTGGTTTCCTGTTCCTCGTCGTATCCTCCGTCCTAGCGGCTTCGGGTTTTAGAAAGCTTCCAACAAAGCTAGAAGTGTCAACCTAACAATCGATTAAACGAAATAAATGAATTAACAGTAAAAAATAATTTACCATGAAATTAAACTATTAGTCAGTAGTAACGTGTTTGAACTGTTATGTTATTTTTTGATGTTTATTAGCATTTCTTTTACATATTCGACGTTTAGTACGAGTGATACTATTATGGCGGAGATTATGACTTCTATGAAAGCCTTTCCAACGATTTGCAGCGCAATAAAGATCAAGCTTAATTGAAATGGAGCTCCACCAACGATAACAGCCCAGAAAACGACCACTAGAATTATGTATGGTGCTTCAACGATTTCCCCAATTATTGCGCAGAGTACTGGCCAAAAACTTGGTTTTCTTTCCATAACTCTAAGCTTCTTTGCAACAATACCTGTTACTCCTGCCAATATAGCGTTTCCAATGGGTATAAAAGGTCCTGCTCCACCGTAGGACCAGATGGTATATGCCATGATTAGTGAACCTATAGCTCCAGTTATTGCTCCTTCTAAAGGTCCAAGTCCTACTGCTAGGAGAAAATAGGGAAACTGAACTACCTGAAACACTATTGGAACTGGTCCAGGTATAACTATCCTGAAAAACGATAGAACATTGCTGAGAGCCGCCATTATTGCTATCAAAGATAATGTTTTAACATTTAGTTTTTCCATGTTAATTCACCTTTCCCCGGAGATTTGAGGTAACACTTCCTCTCAACCTTTAGCTTTAAATTTTACTACTCAATTTTGAGAAACTTCGATAAATGGACCAGCGTCAATTCATGTTTTATAATGTTTGTAGAGAAGAGTTAAATTCTGTAAATGTAACCATAGTATTGTATTATTAACAATAGCTTGGAGGAATTACATGAGTGTTGAGGAAAAGCTAAAAGCTATGGGTTTAAGTTTACCTAAACCGCCTAAACCTGTTGCCGCCTATATACCCGCAGTTAAAACTGGAAATCTAATTTTTATCTCTGGGCAAATCCCTGTTGTTAACGGTGAGCTAAAATACAAAGGAAAAGTTGGTCAAGGTCTCAGTATCGAGGATGGCTATGAAGCCGCTAAAATCTGTGTTCTAAATGCTCTAAGTATAGTAAAAGATATGGTTGGAAGTTTAGATAAGGTTAAACGAATTGTAAGAGTTGTGGGTTATGTTAACTGTTCAGACGACTTTGAAGAGCCACATAAAGTTGTTAACGGAGCTTCTGAGCTTCTTGTAGAAATTTTCGGTGAAAAGGGTAGACATGCTAGACTAGCACTAGGTACAAATACATTGCCTCTTGGAGCCACCATAGAATTAGAAATGATTGTCGAAGTAGAAGAATAATTGCACAATATAGTCGTTCCTAATGTATTAACGAATTTCCATTATATTCACTAACAACTAAACTAAAGAATTAAAAATATACGGGGAGAGGTGTCTTCTCTGAAAAATTCTAATCTTTTAAATTTTCTAATCTCTCTGATAAAAACACCAAGTCTATCTGGACAGGAAGAAAAGGTAGCAAAAATAGTCTTTAGGGAAATGAAAAACTTAGAGTATGATGAAGTGTTTACCGATGAACTTGGAAGTGTCATCGGCATCATAAACAGCAAAAGAGGTAAAGTAATCTGCTTTAATGGTCACATGGATCATGTCCCTGAAGGTGATTTAAACAACTGGAAATATCATCCGTATAGCGGAACGATCGATGGAGATTACTTATATGGACGTGGAACAGTTGACATGAAAAGTGCACTTGCAAGCATGATCTATGCAGCAGCAAAAGCCCGAGACAATGAACTATTAAACGGAAGAATTATTGTCGCAGCTGTTGTTTTCGAGGAGTTGCAAGAAGGAATTGCTATGAAAAACATAGTTGAAAATCACAACATAAATCCTGATGTCGTAATTTTAGGTGAACCAACAAATCTTAACTTAGCGATAGGACATAGAGGTCGAGTAGAAATAGAAATTACAATACATGGGAAAACAAGCCACGCAAGCATGCCTGAACTAGGTGACAACGCAGTTTTCAAAGCACTACCACTCTTACAAGTTTTGAAGAATATTAATAAAGAAATGCCAGAACACCCCGTTTTAGGAAAAGAAACCTTAGCCTTAACCAAAATAATTTCAGAGCCACCAGAAGGACCAATAATACCTGACAAGTGTAAAATATTTTTAGACAGAAGAATATCAGTATTATCAACAAAAGAAGAAATTCTCTTGGAAACACAGAAAATTTTAGATTCCATCTCAGACAAATTATCAAAAAATGATGTAGAGTATAAAATTATAGAAACAGAGTTAAAATGCTACACAGGCTACACTCTAAAGACAGAAAGATTCTTCTACAAATGGATACTAGATAAAGAAAACCCTATAGTTAAAAGGGCAATCAAAGCATTAAAAGAAATAGAATTATCACCAAAAATAATGATATGGCGTTTCGGAACAGACGGTTCCTACACAGCTGGAGAAAAAGGAATTCCAACCATAGGATTTGGCCCTGGAGACGAAAAATTAGCACATCAACCGAATGAACGAATTTCAATAAAGGATGTATACAAAGCGGTAAATGGCTATATCTCGCTAGCAAAAAATCTGTTAAAGACGTAAAAAGCAAACTATCTATGTCATGAAATTGGAGGTAAAGGAGGTAGGTTGATGTATCTTGTTCCAACGTTTAAAGATGTGTTAAATGCTAAAAAGATAGTTTCTAAGCATCTTATTAGAACACCGCTTCTATATTCTAAGCAGCTTTCAAGAATGCTTGAATGTGATGCATATGTTAAATGTGAAAATGTTCAGATCACTGGAGCATTTAAAGTTAGGGGAGGAGTTAATTTAATTTCTAAGTTATCGGATGAAGAGAAACGTAAAGGTGTAATTGCCGTCTCAACTGGAAATCACGGCTTATCAGTTGCTTATGCAGCCTCACTTTTCGATGTAGATGCAACGATAGTTATGCCTGAAAAAGCTAATCCATTTAAAGTTCAAGCCATAAAAGATCTAGGAGCCAAAGTAGTTTTCCATGGAAAAGACTATGATGAAGCAAAAGAATGGACCGAAAAAGAAGCTGTCAAGAAGGGTTATCGATACATACATTCAGGAAACGAACCATATCTAATAGCAGGTGTAGGAACACTATACCTAGAAATACTTGAAGATTTGCCAGATGTAGATGTAATAATAGTTCCAGTAGGTGGAGGAAGCGGAGCTTCAGCAGCATGTATAGTAGCTAAAACAATAAACCCAAAAATAAAGGTTATAGGGGTTCAGTCAAGCGGGGCACCAGCAGTTTACCTCTCTTGGAAAAACAAGAAAACCGTGAAAATGGACAAAATAAATACCTTTGCAGAGGGTCTGGCTACAAGAGCCCCCTTCGAACTGACACTAGACATCATGTGGAAGTACTTAGACGATATGATTCTCGTGGAAGACGAAGAAATAGCTAAGGCAATAATATTACTGCTTAAAACAATTCATCAAGTAGCTGAAGGAGCCGGTGCAGCCGCAACAGCAGCAGCCCTAAAACTCAAAGAACAAATAAAAGGAAAAAAGGTAGCATTAATTCTAAGCGGAGGCAACATATCCTTCGACAAGCTAAAAGAAATAATCACAAAATACAGCTAACTAAAACAGAATACACCAAGGATGCGAGAGATAGTAATTGCGAATTCATTTATTGCTCCTTTAATCTACGCACTTCTAGTAGAAGCTTTAACACTTCTAGCTTTTCCAATAAATGGTCTAATGACATTTCTTATAATAGCAACAATAGGAGCATACATCACATTCTCTAAGCACTAAAATAAAAATAAATACGACAATATTTTTTCCAATATTAATTATTATTAAATTAAAAGAAAGTAGGAAGACATTGGAAGCTTTTAAATATCTTTTGGAATAAAATCTGATTTACCAAGCTTAAATTTCGTGTAGGAGGTGGGAAGATGCATGAAAAACATTCCAAAAAAGAACATATGAATCATGAACACCATTTGCATAAACATGAGGAAATTACGGCTCAACCTAAACCACATGCCCATCGTGATCATCATGCTCATATGGCTGAAGAATTCAAGAAAAAATTCTGGATATCACTTATCCTAACTATTCCAATACTTATTCTCTCACCAATGATACAATCCCTAATGGGCATACAAATAAGATTTCTAGGAGACATGTACCTACTTTTTGCTCTCTCGAGTATAATATATCTATATGGGGGATTACCTTTTCTCAAGGGAATGGTCGACGAGTTACGTAAGAAAAGTCCAGGAATGATGACCCTAGTTGCAGTAGCAATCACCACCGCCTATGCATATAGTAGTGTTGTTGTCTTCGGATTGCAAGGAAAAGTATTCTTTTGGGAGCTAGCAACACTAATCGATATCATGCTTCTCGGTCACTGGATTGAAATGCGCTCCGTACTTGGGGCATCCAAAGCACTAGAAGAAATGGTTAAACTGATGCCATCAGAAGCTCACCTCTTAATGGAAGATGGTTCAACAATGGACGTACCGATTGAGAAAATAAAGCCTGGTGACCGCGTACTAGTTAAACCCGGAGAAAAAATACCCGTAGATGGCATTGTAATTCAAGGACGTACAACCGTTGATGAAAGTATGTTAACGGGTGAATCAAAGCCTGTTGAAAAGAATGAAGGCGATACTGTCATTGGCGGAGCAATAAATAATGAGGGATCAATAATTGTTGAAGTTCAGAAAACTGGTGCTGAAACATATCTTTCACAAGTAATTGAACTTGTTAGAGAAGCTCAGGAAACTCGTTCAAAGACTCAAGATTTAGCGAATAGGGCTGCATTCTGGTTAACAATAATTGCTCTGGGAGGAGGAGCAATCACTTTCTTAACGTGGATTCTAACAGGGAAAGATGTTGCATTTGCATTGGAGCGCGCTGTCACTGTAATGGTTATTGCTTGTCCTCATGCATTAGGCCTTGCAATTCCACTAGCTGTAGCAGTTTCAACATCTTTGGCTGCTAAAAACGGTTTACTTATTCGAGAACGTAGTGCTTTTGAACGTGCTAGAAATTTACAAGCAGTTGTATTCGATAAAACTGGAACACTAACCGAAGGTAGATTTGGTGTAACAGATATTATTTCCCTTTCTGGCAAAGATGAGAATGAAGTTTTAAGTCTTGCAGCTTCCTTAGAATCACGTTCCGAACATCCAATCGCTCTAGGAATTGTTCAAAAAGCTCAAGAAAGAAATTTACCACTTAGAGAAGTAACCGATTTCAAAGCTATTACAGGGAGAGGCATAGAAGGAAAAGTAGATGGAAAGATCGTGAGGGTTGTTAGTCCAAGTTATCTAAAGGAAAATAATATAAAAATCAGTGATGAAAGGGTTGAAAAAGTTTTCAAGCAAGGAAAAACTGTCGTATTTGTTTTAGAAGACAATCAGGTCATCGGAGCAATAGCATTAGCGGATATTATACGTAAGGAATCTAGAGAAGCTATTCAAAAACTAAAAGAAATGGGATTAAAATGCATGATGCTTACTGGTGACAACAAATATGTTGCAAAATGGGTAGCAGAAGAATTAGGTCTAGATGACTATTTTGCTGAAGTACTTCCCCACGAAAAAGCAGCGGTTATTCGAAAAATACAGGAACGTGGCTTAATAGTAGCGATGGTTGGAGACGGAATAAATGATGCTCCCGCCCTAGCACAAGCAGATATAGGAATTGCAATCGGTGCTGGAACTGATGTAGCTATAGAAACAGCAGATATAATCTTAGTTCGCAATGATCCTAGAGATGTAGTTGCAATCATTGGTCTCGCGAAAGCAACCTACAAGAAAATGATTCAAAACCTACTTTGGGCAACAGGATACAATGCCATCGCAATTCCACTCGCAGCAGGTATCCTCTATGGAATTGGAATACTCTTAACTCCAGCAATAGGCGCTATACTAATGTCTTTAAGCACATTTATCGTTTCCGTCAACGCACGACTACTTTCCCTGGGATAACAATTTCATTATTTCATTGTTTCCGGAGTTTTTCTTTTGTTAGCAGATCTACGGTTTATCTCATTTTCCCATTTATTCTTGACAACTTAAAAAAATAAGTGAAATAGGAATTATATATCTGATCTGAGTTTAAGTATCTTTGCTATATTTGCATCCGGGTTTATTACTGGTTTTATTTTTCCATTTGGCGATGTCATCAAAGTTGTTACACCAGGGCCATGACCAGCTATAACACTAATTGTGTGAACAACAATTCCTATGGAAACTGCCCCAGTTTTATATATTCTTCCATAACTGTGGTCTGCGTTTAAAATAGCTACTAAATCTCCCAGTCTAAGGTCCTCTAAATGATATTTCTTAACATTCTTTTCGTCGAAGAACTGAATATCATAGTCACCACGATAAGTGTTATCTGCTCCAAGACCGGAACCCATAATTTCTGCTGGAACAGTATGCGTTACTGGCACCTCCAAATAATCACTTGAAGTCTTTATGTCTATTGCTTTTAGAAATTCTGGTGAAATATTCATCAACTTTATATCAGGATAATCTAAAAGCTTTAGCCCTACACCGTAAGCTTTTACTAGGATTTTGTCTCCTGGCACCAGTTTTTCAAGTACTTCCCAATCAAAGTCTACTAAAACATGTTCTATTCCGCCATGTTTACCAACTACAACACCCTTCTCCCCTTTTGCTTCTCCTGAAATAACAACTGCTTCGTTGCCCACACATGCTAAAGTGTTTAAAGCATTGTTAAAGTACCGTCTACCGTCAACTCTTTCATAATTTGCAATAGATACACCGGGTTCAACGTGATCTGCTTCCCAATCTACTGCTGAATCACCCACACGAACATTGTATGTAATGCCTCCAACACCTGGTCTCACAACAGGTGCGCCATTAGCTCCTACATTGTAAACTCTATCACCCTTTAAAGCGCTTAGAACTTGCCCTACAACACTAATTTTGACAAGTCTGTTCTCATTTGTTCTTAACAAGATTTACACCTCTTAGACATATAATGTTCACAAACATTATAAATGGAGCACTTACTTCCGAAGACAGCTGACTTACACCAATAGATACTTAAAAACATAACAATTAGTGTAAAGTCACTTCTTTCCTCTTGGTGCTTAGAAATAATAAACCTATTTTATGATCCCAAAAGATTGAACAGCAGAGTAATTTTAACAAGTCTCGAAAATACATAATAATCTCCATTAACACAATAACTTTTCTCACTAAGCTAAATTTAAATTTAGGTTTGAGTTCAAGCTTTAAAATTATCAATTATCCTCATTAATTTATCAGTTAACTTTTCAACGTCATTCAGCCTAATATTTTCTAAAGATTCGCCTAAAAAATTCTTTTTGGTTATCTCTGCATTGTAACTTATGCTTCCAAGTACTCTCTCTTCTTCTAACTGTTCTCTAAGAATGTTCACTGTTTCGTTGTTGACTTTATTAAGTATGAAGTAGAGTGTTTTGTTTATTTTGGATGCCAGTTTCTTGGATTTATCAGCAAGAACTATGGATTCATAGGTTGGATCTATAATTAAGAGAAGTAAGTCACATGCTTCTTCAACTGCTCTTCCAAAATGTTCAATTCCAGCATCAGTATCTATAAGAACAATTTCTTTATCTTTTAACACCAATCTTTTGAGGAATTCTCTTGCAAGTGCATTAAAAGGACATGCGCAACCAGAACCATAATCTCCTACCTTACCTATAATCAAAAGTCCCAATTTATCTTTCCAAATAGTACATTCACTTGGTAAATCGTTAAAATTGAGTAAATCAGGTATTTTCCAATCTAACTCATCTACTCCTCTGAACAAAGCGTTAGAAACTTTTTTACGACCGCCCATAAAATCAACTAAAGTTTTCACAGGTGTATTTAAACCAAGCATCCTGTAAAGAGTGGTGTTAGACTCGTCCGAGTCAATCACCAAAGTTTTAAAGCCTCTACGTACAAGACTATGAGCTAAAAGCGAAATAACAGTACTTTTACCAGAACCTCCTTTACCAAAAAATAAAACCTTAGGCAAGCAGTTCACCCTAAACCTCTTCAAAACAAAGAAATATAAACCTATTGATCCCTAGATTTCCTTACTGTTTAATGATTTCAAATGATAAACTCATTTTTCGTATACTTCCATGAAAATACTTAATAACCAAAGCTCATAAAATGATACTGTTGGTGTTATAGAAAGATAAGTCAGGCTCTAAAGTTATCTACACAGATTATATAGGTGATGTGGTGATTCCTATGGCTAAAATTAAGGTGGGAGTTATTGGGGTTGGAAATGCTTGTTCATCATTCATCCAAGGCCTACAACTCTGTAAGGACATGGGAGAAAAGGTTGAAGGATTAATGCACTGGGATCTCGGCGGCTATACACCCATGGATATTGAAATTGTTGCAGCGTTTGATATTGATAAGAGGAAGGTAGGGAAAGATCTTTCAGAAGCAATTTTCTCACCACCAAATAACATGCTAAAACTTTGCGAAGTACCAAAACTTGATGTAATCGTTGAAAAGGGGCATCTACTTGACGAATTTAGCCCTGATATAAAAGAATTAATTCAATTCGATGAATCTCCGCCAGTAGACATCGTTGATTCTCTTAAAAGCAAAGGTGTAGAAATACTTGTTAATTTAATTCCAAGTAGCGCTGTTGAAACAACAAAATTCTATGCTGAAAAAGCTATTGAAGCAGGTTGCGGCTTCATCAACTGTGTACCAGCGTTCATTGCTAGCAATGTTGAATGGGCTGAAAAATTTGAAAAAGCCGGGCTGCCAGTTGCTGGCGATGATCTAGAAAGTCAAGCCGGCTCAACGATATTACATAAATGGATACTAGAGCTTTTAACTAGACGAAGCGTAAAGATACGTGAAACGTATGCATTAGATGTAGGAGGTAGCCCGGAGTCTATTCATGCTCTTGACTGGGAGAAAACATTGGCAAAAAGAATGGTTAAAACTAAAGCAATAAAATCAGCTTTACCTTACGAAGCACCTGTGGTTGCCGGATCTTCTGACTATGTTGATTTCTTAGGAGACTTTAGGGACACTCTAATTTGGATAAGAGGAACAATTTTTGGAGGAGCACCCATAACAATCGACCTAAAAATTAAGGTTCCTGACGGTGCCAATGCTGTAAGTCCATTAATGGATGCTATAAGAGGAGTTAAAATAGCAATGGATAGAGGTATCTCTGGAGCTCTTGAAAGTGTTTCAGCATATGCATTTAAGCATCCACCAAAACCAGCTTCTCCTAGAACTGCAGAGAAATGGATGATGGAATTCATTGATGGTAAAAGAGAAAAATAAACACATTTTACCACAACTATATTTATTTTAACATCTCTTTCAGATACCTTATTTTTAACTCATTTTATCGAAGCTGGTGGCTATTTCATCTTGTATATTTAAATACGTGGTTCTGGCTAATATTTAATGTGAAGTAGTTATATCTAAGGGAGATATAGGAGGCTTAAGCTATATGGTTTTAGATTTAACAAGTGAACAAGAAAAATTGAAAAAAGAAGTAGCTGACTTTGTTAAAGATAAGGTAGAACCTATTGCTTCCGGATTAGATGAAAAATGTCAATTCCCTATAGAATTGTTTAAAGAAATAGGAGAAAAGGGCTGGTTTAAATTTAATGTCCCAGAAAAATATGGAGGAGAAGGGAAAAACACCACAAATCTCTTTATAGTATTTAGTGAAATAGCGAAAGGTCTTGCGTCGCTTTCAGTTAGCTTAGATACACAATACCTACTAATGGAAGCATTAAATCTCTATGGAAGCGAATATCTAAAAGAAAAATACATTCCACCCTTAGTTAAGGGAGAAATCATAGGGGCATTTGCAATAACAGAACAAACAGCTGGCTCCGATATAGGTGGAATTACTGGAACAGCTAAGAAAAATGGAAATGAATATGTTTTGAATGGTGAAAAATGCGTTGTGGTAAGTGGAGCAGTTGCAGATGCCTTTATTGTTTTTCTAAAAACCGATCCTACAAAAGGTGCTAAAGGATTAAGTGCTTTCATGGTAGAAAAAGATATGGATGGAGTCGTTGTAGAACCTCTTAATCCAAGTGGTTTGAGAGCATGTGGTCTCGGAAAACTTGTTTTAAACAATGTAAGGATCCCTGTGGAAAACTTAGTTGGAAATGAAGGTGACGGAGCAAAAATAGCTTTATCCGTTCTTGATTTCGGGAGAATTGGAATAGCATCCACCGCGTATGGCATCGCTCAAGCAGCCTTCGAATCTGCGGTCAACTATGCTAAAGAAAGGAAGCAGTTTAATGTTCCCATATCTAATTTCCAAGGTCTTCGCTGGATGCTTGCAGATTTAGCTGTGGAAATTGAAGCAACCAAGCTATTAATTCTGGAAGCAGCCAAAACAAGAGATAAAGGTTTAAGATATACTAAGGAAGCTGCTATGGCTAAGCTTTACAGTAGTAAAGTTGCTGTGAAAGCGGCTTTAACTGCGATACAAATTTTCGGGCACTACGGATACTTAAAAGATAAACCTCTTGAAAGATATTTGAGAGACGCTAAAGGTTTAGAAATAGCTGAAGGAACAAGTGAAATTCAAAAACTAGTAATTGCAAGACATATCCTAGGTTAACCGCCCCATAGCTTTAAAACGGAGTGACAGTGCTTGAAGAGTTACAATAAAAGTAAAAGTAGAGGGATAATTCTTACCTTCATGGCTGCTACACTCTGGGGTACTAGTTTTCCAGTTATAAAATGGGGTCTAACCTATATTTCAGCATATAATTTTGTTATGCTAAGATTCCTAATATCCATCTTAGTACTTGTCCCCATCGCAATAATAATTGATAGAAAAGACTTCTTTACCCATTTCAAAGAAAAATATATAATTCTTCTTGGACTTTTAAATTCACTAAGCTACTTTCTACAGTTTGTCGGGCAGCAATGGACAACAGCCACTAAAACAGCTCTACTCACAAATTCAAGCGTTATTTTCGCAGCTATATTATCTTATTTTTGGTTAAAAGAAAGGTTGAACTACTTTAAGGCTTCAGGAATTATTATGGCATTTTTAGGTGTTTTTCTAATCGTTACAGGTGGAAGACTAGAAATTTTGCAAAGTGGCACTGTGATAGGTGATCTTTTTTGTCTCGTTTCAGGAGTATCTTGGGGATTTTATATTGTAATTTCTAAAAAGATTTCAAATCAAGAAAGCAATTCTCTTTCTTTTATTAGTGCAATGCTCATGTATACATTTCTTTTTACTTTAATTTTTTCTTTTCCTCTACTTGTTCCTGTTGATTTCAGCTTTGAAGTATATTTTGCAATTTTATATACAAGCATCTTTTGTACAATTTTACCTTTCCTCTTATGGTATGAAGGCTTAAAAACGATTCAAGCATCTTCCTCTGCTACTTATCTCCTTTTAACAATAATTGTAGCAGCAATTATTAGCATAACACTTCTTTCCGAATCTTTCACCTTAACATTGGTGTTTGGGGCTATTTTAATATGTGTAGGTATCTGGATAGTTGAAACAAAATAAATATTAGCAGTGCTAATGTCATTATAGGAAATTACGCTTTGTCTGTTAAACGTTCTAAATTTTTAGGATTAAATGTGAAACTTTTGTGGAACCTTAATAAAGGCGAAAAAATATATTTTGGAAAAATTGTTGTAATAAATGATATAACAATTATGTTCTCTACAACATCATAGCAACTAATATGGGGTAGTCCCATTTGCAAAGAATTCCAAATGAAATAAAAGATTTTTTTAACATAAAAAGAAATAATATACTCTTAGTAAAAGGAAAAGCTGGTTCTGGAAAAACAATATTTTCTCTTGAATGCCTTATAAATCTGGCAGAAAAGGGTTGTGGATTCTATTTTTCAACAAGAGTAGACCCAGAAACTGTATTAACTCAATATCCGCAAATAAGTGAACACGTTCCTCCGCAAAATATAATTGACGCTACTTTAACAGCAATTCCTCAAAGCTCAGATATTTACGAAGCAATCCAATATTCCACAGTCCCCGAATTTCTCCGTGAACTATATGCGAAACTAGATAAAATTAAAAACCAAGGAACTCCTGTTATCGTAATTGATTCCATAGATGCTATTTGTGAGACATTAAATATTTCTAACACGAAATTCATGCACACTTTTGCTGATTTTACACGGAAATCTGGAGCAAAAGCAATTGTGGTAACTGAGCAATCTGGAAGTACAAAACTGGATTATTTAGCTGATGGAGTAGTTTACTTAACACATGATATGATTGAAGGCAGAATATATCGTGAAATGTACATCGAAAAACTTAGATCTGTGAAAATAAGGAACCCAATTATTCCATTTACACTTATTGATGGAAGATTTACCCCAACACAATACGTTTTTCACACTGCAAAAGACGTTCTTAACAAAGGACAAAAATATTTTAAAAGATAATTTCCAAAATTCAACTTCCACCAGGCCTATATTCAACTGGATCTCTTTCACTTGACAAAGTAATCGGTTATGTTCGTGGAGGAAATCTTGTTTTATACGAATTAGAACCTTATGTTCCAACTATTACAATTATAGGGCTAGTGACACTTCATTCAATAGGATTCATCAGCAGAGGATGTAAAGTAATTCAAATCCCACCAAGCTACAGTCATGGTGAATTTGTATTAAAGTTCCTTAAAACAGTCTTAGGAGACAACATTAAGAATATAGAACTACTGATACCAGAAACATGTTCTATAGACAGTTTTTCGAAAAAGTTTCTCGAAAAATTGAACGAAATTAATAAAGATGGAAATTTATCCGCGATAATATTCTCTATTGATGCATTGGAAAGCGCGTTTGGAAGCGATGAAGCATTTCATATTGGAGCAAGAATCGTGGCAGAAGGAAGAAAAAATAACAATGTGATTATAGCATTTGGCCATGAAAGTTCAAAAACAAGAGTTTTATTTAGAGATATGGCAGAAAAAGTCATAAGAATATTTTATAAACATGGTTACGTTTTTATTTACGGTGTTCGTCCAAAAACACCTATTTACAACGTCTACTATAACCCAGAATCACAATATGTTGACGTAAGCCTTCTTGAAGTAGTTTAACAATTTTATCTCACATGAAAGTTAAAACAATAAAAATACCTGATATTTTCGATACTTTTTTATGAAAATGTCTTTTACTTTAAATATAATGATGCGTATTAGATCTATTCTTAGAAGGATAGTGCTAATTGTAACAGGTACTGTTTCTCTTGCAATAATTGTATCGTTAATTATTTCAGCGATTTATAGAATGCCTTTACGTGATGCTCTTGGAATAACTTTGATGGTGGAAGTTTTCTTATTATTTCTCCTATCTCTCGCTTTATTAACTGGAATTTCAGAGCGCATGGTTATCCATCAAGCATATACTAATCCCTTTATCCCCAAAGAAGTAAGAGAAAACATCATGAAAAAACATGGAAAAGATAGAGATACAGGAATCTTTGTATTCGTACTCGCACTAATTTTGCTCCTTATACTATTCCTATTAACACAACTTTGATACAATCCAGGTTCTAAGTTACGATACTCTCTCTAACAATTTTGAAATATATTGGTTGAAGGCGAAATGCTTGTTCCCCGTTTTTTCGATACATTTTTATTTAAAAAGAGTATTAAAACACTTGGGGAAATATATGAAAATTAAAGTCAGCCCTAAAAAAGTTGGGTTAATTGCTGGGGGAGCCATTCTCTTTACACTCTGCATAACATTGGCGATCTCAGCTATCTCACATGTATCTTTGTTAGATGCTTTTAGAAAAACTTTAGTCGGAGAAATAGTTGCGCTCTTTATTTTGGCCTACATTTCAATGGAAAAAGAACAAAAAAAATATTTACGCTCATGGATATATTTACGTTTACGGTTTTGAGCAAGCAGCCATGGGTAATCCTACCGTTACTCGTGAATTAATAAAACAAGCAAAAGAAAGATATAAACGGGAAAAACAAATTGATACAGGAATTTTCTTTGCAATATTGGCAATCGTACTACTATTCATTCTATTGTTGACAATACTGATTTAATAAACCTTACACTAATTTTTTACTTTTTCAACACATTTTAACAATCAGTTATGTTATAATTTGGACTTTTGTACTCTATTTTTCAAAGGGTATCGTTAAAGCGGCTGGTGCACCTATTCTCTTCCTAAATTTGCCGCTACTGGCAACAACTAGCACAACTATTGTGCAAACATATGGCAAGGTCTTTAATAGGGGTACTGATATGCCTAGAGGTTGAAGTCTGTATTGTAAAATTCTTATTCCTCCAAAAAGATAAGCACCTACAGTTGCATATATCGGGTTCCAAACAGCAAATATGACAAGTGCTATAGCAATCCATCCTTGACCAGCAGTCATTCCCTCTATCCAAGTAGGTGTGTACACAACTGATAAATAAGCACCACCAAGTCCTGCAAGAGCACCACCTATAAGCGTACAAAGATAACGGATTAAATAAACATCTATTCCCGCAGCATGAACAGCTTGAGGATTTTCACCACAAGCCCTGATAATAACTCCCAGCTTAGTTTTAAAAAGTATAAACCAAAGCAACACAACCAATACATATGATGTATATGTAACAGGATCCTGATTAAAGAAAGCACCAATAACTGGTATATCAGAAAGCAAAGGAACAGGTATTTTTCTTATTGTTACAGGAAGCGGTGTACCTATCAATCTTCTACCAGCAAGCGAACTTATACCAAGACCAAGCATTGAAAGAGCTAAACCAGATATAACTTGATTAGAACGTATAGAGATGCTGAGAAACGCATGTACACAGGCCAGTAAACAGCCAGTTAAAGTAGCTAGTAAAAATCCGAGAAGTGGATTACCAGTTACAAGTGTAATACCAAATGCAGTTACAGCTCCCACAGCCATCATACCTTCGACACCAAGATTAAGAATGCCACTTCTCTCAGCGTAAATTTCGCCCAGTGTAGCCAAAAGTAAGGGTGTTCCAGCACTTATCATCATAGTTAACAAATCAGTTACCCACTCCATGATACTACCTCCAAGAAATCTTGTATTTTGCAAGAAACTCGCTTGTAAGTAAACAAGCCAATATAATTCCATTGAAAATGTTAACTACGCCGAAAGGCAGTCCCATAGATACTTGAATAGCGTCACCGCCAACAAAGAGAATTGCTAGGAAAAACGCGGTTATAATTGAAAGAATTGGATTATTTCTGGCAAGTAGCGCAACTATTATTCCAGCGTAGCCATAGCCTGAGGAAATACTAGATGCATAGCGAAGTCTATGATGAACTCCAGCCACTTCGCCAACACCTGCAATTCCAGCTAATCCACCACTAATAATCATAGCTAATATAATTGCTTTTTCAACACTTATACCAGCATACCTAGCTACACGTTCATCTTGACCAGCAACCCTTAATTCAAAACCAATTGTTGTTTTAGTAAGTAAGAAATAAAGTAAAACAGCACTTACCAACGCAATAATAAGAGTAGGCCAATGTATACGTGTTTTAGGAATAGTTGGTAACCATGCTGAAATTGGAAATTTATTAGTGTAGGGGAACCCCCATTCTTCAGCTCCTTTCCAGGGTCCATATATGAGGTAATCAACGAAACAAGCAGCAATATAATTCATCATAAGAGTCGTTATAACCTCATTTGTTCCTAGTTTGCTTTTCAGAACAGCTGGGATAAAAGCCCAGGCTGCACCTCCGACAAAACCCAACAAAAACATTAGAGGTAATCTTGTGAATTCTGGAACGCTTAAAAATAGTGCTACCCATGTTGCAAGTATAGCACCAATAAGTAGTTGCCCCTCTGCACCAATATTCCATGTATTTGCTTTAAAAGCTATAGTGAGACCAATACCACAAAGCAAAAGCGGTATAAGCTTTGTTATTATCTCTCCCAATCTATGAGCTTTTCTAACTGTTCCAAAAATTTGAGCATAAGCATAAAGTGGATTAATGCCATAAATAAGAAAGATGAAAGCAGCTATTACAAATGCCAGTAATATGGCTACAATAGTTGCAATAAGTTCTATTTCAGGTGTCACCTCTCTTCTTTCAAGTCTCAGGTTTAACACCTCCCATCATCAAACCAATTTCTTCAACCTTTGCCTTCTCTGAATCAACAATTCCCATAAAAGTACCCCTATACATAACGGCAATACGGTCACTAAGCTGCATAATTTCTTCCAAATCTTCAGAAACAAGTAATATAGCAACACCTTTTCGACGAAGCTCAAGAAGCAATTTTCTTATTTCTTCGGTTGCAGCAACATCTAAACCAAAAGTAGGATGGAACGCAATAAGAAGCTTACATTCCCCTGAAGTCTCCCTAGCTAGTATAAGTCTCGCTATATTACCACCAGAAAGCTGCTGCACAGGCACATTTACGTTTGGCGTAACAATCTTATATTTCTCAATTAATTTTTCTGCAAGTTCTCTCGCTTTTCTTAAATCTAAAATCCCGTTTTTGGAGAAATTTGTATAGTTTTTTAACATTAAATTATCCATAACTGATAATGTAAGAACAGCTCCAACCCTACGATCATCAGGTATGTGAGCCACACCAAGCTTTATAATATCTGCTGAAGATTTATTTGTCACATCTTTACCTAAAATCACAACTTCTCCATCTTCAACCCTTCTTAATCCAGTGATAGCTTCAACAAGTTCTCTCTGCCCGTTTCCTGCAACCCCTGCAATACCAAATATTTCACCAGCTCTAATGGAAAAGCTAACTCCTTTAACAGCCAACAAACCTCTATCATCAAGAACACGTAAATTATTAACCTTTAAAACCTCTTCACCAAACACTACAGGCTCCTTTTTCAACTCAAATGTTACAGGTCTTCCCACCATTAACTTTGCTAATTCTAATTTTGTTATTTCCTTTGCAGGAACAGTTGCTATTTTTTTACCACGTCTAAGCACAGTTATACGATCAGCAATAGCAAAAACTTCTTCAAGTTTATGAGAAACAAAAACTATACTCTTCCCTTCCTCCTTCATTCTTCTAAGGACTTGAAAAAGCGACTCTACTTCAGAAGGAGTTAAAACTGTTGTAGGCTCATCAAGAATTAAAATTTCCGCACCTCTACATAAAGCCTTTATTAACTCTAATCTTTGTTTTTCTCCCATTGATAATTCATATACCATTGCATCAACATCTAACTCTAGACCATATCTTTCAGCTAACTCCTTAATCATGGATTGTATCTTATTTTTTCTCAATATTTTTCCAGGAAGTAAAAGAGCAAGGTTTTCAGCAACACTTAAATTATCAACCGTCTCGGGAAACTGTGGAACCCTTGCTATTCCAAGCTCCATAGCATCTTTCGGCGATCTTATCTTAACCTCTTCTCCTCTTACAAATATTTTTCCCTCATCTGGTCTATATAGACCATATAAAATATTCATTAAAGTGGTTTTTCCCGCTCCATTCTCACCAAGCAACGCATGAATTTCGCCAGGTTTTAAGTCAAAATCCACATGATCATTAGCCACCACGCCTGGAAAACGCTTCGTTATCCCTTTCATCTCTACAACTGTTTCCAATTCGTTTCCTCCCATGGATTCAGTCGCATTTTACACTGATGCTGACATCATACATGATAAATTTCCTAAATGACATATAAAAAAGAAGTTAGAGATATGTTTTTCGCTTTGTGAACTGCTATGTTATTTTGGAACGGTTGCAATTATGTTGTCAACAAACCAGTCGATTGTCCATAGTTCGTCGTGAGTCATTCTTCTACCAGCTTCAACTCTTAGGTTACCTTCGTTGTCGTAGATTGGCCCGGTGAACGGATCAAAGACTACGGTGTCTTCACTCATTTGCTCTAATCTCTTCATGACTAGCTCATAGACACTTATGTTTCCAAATTCTGGGTGATCGATGTAAGTGCTATTTAGTATAGGAATGAACTTGGGGTTTATTGGGACTCCAAATTCGCCACCGAGTTCAACAGCGCCTTCTCTAAGCATCCACCAATAGTCAACGTCTTCAAGGTTTGTTGAGTTATAGTAACCAGCATATATCTTACTTAATATGTCGGCGTAGATGACTTCCCAGTGAACTAGTTGACCACTTACACAGACATCGGGTCCAAAGCTCTGCATGGGGCTATAGTGACTGAAAACGTAAACAGGTTCACCAGCATCGTAATGTTCTTGAGCCACTTGAATTACGGTTGGTGAGTCTTCTGTAAATGCGAGAACGTCGCATCCCTCAGCTATTAAGGCTTCGGCTGCTTCTCTTGCTGCTGATGGGTTATACCAAGCATAAAGCCATCGTACATCTACTGTAGCATTCGGGTTTACTTCTTTTATGCCTAGAGCAAAAGCGTTGATATGTCTGACGACTTCAGGAATTGGGTGAGCAGCTACATATCCGATTTTGTTCGAGTTTGTTAGAGCGCCAGCCATAAGGCCATTAAGATAGTAGAGTTGATAGAACTCAGCAAAGTAAGTGCCAACGTTTGGAGCCCTCATGTAACCTGAACAATGGAAGAAGAGCTTATCAGGATGTCTTTCTCCTGCTTCAATTGTAGCATCCATGTAACCAAAGCTAGTGGTGAATACTACATCGCATCCCTCTTCCGTGATCAGGCTGTCTATGATTCTAGGTGCATCTGCTTCTGACACCGATTCGACATAAACTGTTTCAAGCCATGGGAATATTTCTTCGCAAAATAGCCGTCCTTGATCATGAGCATGTGTCCATCCATAATCTCCAATTGGACCGACGTAAATGAAGCCGGCTTTTATTGTCTTTCCAACTATTACCTCTTTTTCAACGACTCTCGGTGTAAGGGTATAACATACTGCATAACCCACTATTACGCCAATTATTAACGCTACAATTATTACTGTGGTTGCTTCCTTTTGCATGATTTACCCACTCCCCTTTGGCATGATAATGTTAATTATTTTCTGATATTTATACTTTATTTGACATAAAAATGTATATAAATGATCTAACATAAGCTACAAATCTTAATCGAAAAAACAAGTCAAAAATACTCGTATGTCATAAACTAATTTCAGCTTTAATTTTTTTAAAATTTTCTAAATACCAATTTTTCTTCTTCTAATGTTTGCAATGTTAATAACAAATTTAAGTAAACGAAGTTATTATCAATTTATACTTATAAATTGTCCAACTAATTTTTTCAATTTTTAATAAATATATTTTTGTCAAAACCCTTTACCTGATTGCCTGTTATTGTCGAAAACGCTACAGAAGACCGTCTATGCAATTTCATGTGTAAATTATGTATGAAAAGATGTTGGTAAGAGAAAATTATTACAAAAATATGATTTGAAGCAAACTTTAATTTATATCTCTCCTAATTTACTTGTTGTTAAAATGACGGGGAAACCGATGTCAAAAAGAGGATTAATATTTAACATACAAAGACTCTCAATTCATGACGGCCCAGGAATTAGAACACTTGTATTCATGAAAGGATGCCCTCTACGATGCTTATGGTGCGACAACCCTGAAGGACAACTAATGCATCCAGAAATACTTTTCTCCAAAGCAAGA
>Ga0209426_1000755_pt1 | contig 27263 bp, 32 predicted proteins | sample Deesub1362B_J571_FD_187697 | JGI IMG/M metagenome (GOLD analysis project Ga0209426, IMG submission 187697) | Deep oceanic, basalt-hosted subsurface ecosystem from Juan de Fuca Ridge flank, Pacific Ocean, CORK Borehole 1362B_J2.571 (SPAdes)... ...
GGATGTAGCCGAGCCGACCAGCCAGAGTGCCCTCTCGCCGAAGGCGGTCTCAATGTCCCACAGAAAGAGCGTCTTGGCCAGTGCCGGAGGGCCAGCCAGCAAGACATGCACTGGCTTCTCTGCGGTGAGACACGCCCTCACAAGCTCTTTGACCTCATCGTGCCCAATGATGTCCTCAAAGAGGTCGTCGGGGAGGGCTATTCTTGCGTCTTGGGGCGTCTCAGGGGCCTTCTCCGCACCGGCGACAACCGCTCTCCCCAGCTCACTCAAACGGTATCCGGTGTAGGAGTTGGACCTGAAGACGTTCTCCAGGTAGCCGTCCTTGAACAGGCGATTAAGCGTAGACGGCCATATCCTGACATGCCGCCAGGACCAGCCGATGCGAAACTCCCTCTCCATGTCGTGGGAGTCCTCAAATTTGGCTATCTCGTGCAGCAGTTCAAGGTCGCCTTCTTTCATGGTCTACCTCCGCTTCTCTCTTAATTATCTCATAGGCTTGGCCAGCGCAAAAAGTAGCTCCCATTGCCTGATGAAGGTCTCCCCCGGTCCTCAAAACCTGCGCAGAAAGCACCAGAGTTAGCTTTCGCCACTTTTCCCCGGGAGGCTCCTTCCTGACTCGCTCAAATGCCTTCATAAAGGAATCGTACTCCTCAGCCACTAGCCCGCTTTCAAAGCACCACGCAGCCGACTGAACAAAGAAGTCCTCGTCTTTCATCCTCGTCACACCCACAAGCTGACCGATAGCGCGTGTCACATTGTCCATCATTGCCATCCCCTTTCCCTCTTTATCAGTTCATAGGCCGTCAGAACCAGCTGCAGCAGAAAACTGGTTCCCTCAATGCCTGCCGTATCCGGATGTAGCCTCTTGAGTAGCTCGTGGTATCGCTTCTTTATCTCCTCATCCGAGGCTGACTTGTCTAGCCCCATAATTTGGTAGGGGTCAAAGCCCGCGACCTTGCTCTGGCTCATCATGCCCGATAGCCCAGAGAGATCAATTCCCATTGCCCTGGCGAATTCCGCTATCCTGGACGGGTCCAGGGTGCCCTTCATCAGGTCATCCATGAGTTCCTTCAGCCCCTCCTGCATGCCGGCTGCCATTCCCCGGTGCATCCCGAGCAGCATCCGCCGCAGAATTCTAGTTGCCCAGTCCTTCATTTCCCTTTCTCCTTGAACCTTAGCAAGAGCCTGCACGGCTTATCCGAGCTGCAATTGTGATACACTCTGCCATCCCGCTGCACAAACCTCTGCGTCGGCACCATCACATCCCCAACAAACCACAGCGTCTCAAATGTCTTGCAGCCAGGGCACGATGCCACTACTTCTCTATCCCTCCTGTTCCTCTTTCCCATCGGAAGTCTCCATCATCAGCACCGAGCTCCACGGGCAGAAGACCCGGCTCTTGTGGTAACTCCCCTTGCCGTCCTCTGAGATGTGCCTCCAGTCGGAGAGCCAGAAGCCGATGCCACGCCTTTCCAGCTTGTCCCCGGTATCACTGCGCCGGTCAAACCACACGGCATCGCCTTCCAGCACGGTTTCCCTCTCGCCGATGGTCAGGGTCACAACCACTCTCATCTCTGCCCTCCGGATAAGGCTCACCCGGGAATCGCGTCTCCCAGCACTCCCTGCAAATCCCGTGAGTTGGTCTCCTATCATCACGCGGCAGCTTCTCGCCCATATGCTTTCCACACCAAGCGCAGACCCTCCTCATCTTCCCCACCCCTTCCGCCTCAGTATCTCCTCAATCTGCTCGGCCAGTATCCCCATCGGCTTCGCCTCAAGAATCCGCCTCCAGCGCAGAATTTGTTTCATGGCGTGGAGCTGACCCGCCAGGAAGCCCTGGTCATACCCCTGCTTATACGTCACCTCCAAAAGCCTCTTCAGCCTTTTCGGTGATATCCACATGCCTCCTACCCCCTTTGCTCCGGCGCCAAAAAGGGCAAGCCAAGCGCCTCAAAAATCGACTCCTCGCTGTCGCCGGCGATCCTCCGGCCGTTCTCATCGAACAGCCCATCGCCATTAGCGGCCAGGTGCCACCCTCTCTTCTTGGCTAGGGCGCACAGGCGAATGTTACTCTCCCTGGGTCCGGTGCGAATCAGCAGCAGGGTTGCCCATGTCGCCGGCGACGCGAAGTAGAGATCCACCTGGACGCCGCCGACCATGACTCGCGTGAGCTTGTCGCCGCTCATCCTCACATGACCCATGCCCCGTATTTCGTGGTGGAGATTCCAAGGGTCAGACGGAATCAGGACAATGTCTACATCTCTGACCTCGGGTTTTCTCCTCCGCACCGAGCCGGCCACTTCAATTCTCCCGCAATATGGCGAGAGCTTGCTAACGACGTACTCAGCTGTCTTCAATGCCTGCTCAAGTTTCATTGTTACCCCCACAAAATCGATTATTCCGCTGATCTGATAGCTCCCTGATGACCAGTTGTCTCCCTTCCCTGTAGGCAATTATCGGTACGACTCCAAGCTCCCTGGCCACTTCAACAAAGCCGATGCGCTCAACCGGTGCCATGTACCCATTAAGACGGCACTGGATGAGCCAGACCTCTCCAGCCCTCAGAGCCACGAGGTCGGCAACACCGTGGCTGCCTGAGCTACGGAATACAAGCCAGCCACGCCTGGTCAGATGGCTCTTTACCCGGTATTCAAATGCTCTCCCTTTGCTGTAGCTGGTCATTCGGCGGACCTGTTGCTTCTTCTAGTCTTCGGATCAGATCCTGCACATCATCCAAGGCGTCGCAGACATAATCAAAGGCCAAGTCAACCCCGGCGTGAAATCCGGCGATGTAGTCTTCGGACTTCCCCTCCAGCAACCTATCTACTTCCAAGAAAAAACTTCCTTCGCGCATTAGCCATTTCAAATCTCGCCTACCCACTCCTAGCTCGCCTCCTGTTGCCTCATCCTCGCCTTCAACTCGCGGTAATCCTTGCCCTTGAGCACAACCACAATTCCCTCCTTCAGGCGACTAGCGATCCTGGGTTCCAGCCTGGAAGGCTCAAGGTTTGTCGTTACCACTGTCTTCATGTTGCAGATATAGCGGTGGTCAATTATCTCATCCAGCTTGGCCCGGGCCCAGGGCGTGGACTGCTCAACACCGAGGTCGTCCAGGATAAGTAGCGGCACAGATTTGATGCGCTTCATCTGCTCGTCGAAGCGGTACAACTTCTCCTCGGTGTCCAAGTGAAAGCCCCGCCTCAGCTCATCCAGCAGGGACTCCACCTGGTAGTATTTGACCAGGCCCATGTCATTCTCAAGCCAATGCCAGCCGATACCCAGGGCGAGGTGGGTCTTGCCCCGCCCCGTCTCCCCGACAAAGGTCAGGAAGTGATGCCCGGCCTTGCCTGAGACAAAGTCCAGCGCTGCCCGGTAGGCCGCCTTCACGCCGTCGCGTTGTGCGAAGTTGTAGAGCCTGTGGGTGGAGTAAGTGTTTGGCGGCATGTTTGACCAGACGGCCATCGAGCGGAACCGCCCATCAGCCCCATCAGCCGCTATCTTCTCTTCCCACGTCTTTACTTGACTTTCCATGCCATCCTCTCTCCAGCTCTTCAGTCGTGGGCAGACCTGTGCCACCAATACGGCCGGCCGGCCTGAGCTTCCCCGCTGCCCACTCCGGGTATTTTGCCGGCAGCATCATGATTACCGTCGGCGAGTCCCGGCTGCGGCAAAATGGGTCGTATTGCTTGAGCCATGAAAAGCACTCGTAAAGCCTCTCCGGGGTAAGATCAGGAAACTTGCTGAAAAGCGCTCGCACCCGCTGAATGAGCTTGGGACGTTCCACCAGTTTTGTTGCTTGCCTTTTCTCTACCAGGTCGAGAAATATACCGGCCTGAGCCTGGTAAGGTTTTTGTCTTGGTTTTGTTTTTCCTGGAGAGTCCCCTGCGGTTTCGGAAACCGCAGGTACCTCGGGTACCGTAGGAGAGGGGGGACTATAGGGGGGTGAGGTCCCTAACCTAACCTTACCTAACCTATCCTGCGATGGAATGGTTCCTGCGGCATTCTGGAATGATTTGGGTTTTATTTCAGAATTAGTCCGGAATGATTCCAGAACATGAGATTCTGGTGGTTTGGGGAGTCTGGACGGTTGCGGGTGGGATGGCTTTTGGTAACGCGACCACTTTCTGAGGTAGATATACTCCTCACCCGCATTTGTGTATAGCTGGACATTAGGATTGACCTCTATGATATGGTCGCGCATATTCCGAATGTCCTCCAGAGTGAAGTCATCATAGGGAAAGATTTGAGACCTGAGGTATGCCGGGTCAGCCGGCAATCGACCCTCATCATCGGCCCGGCTTATCATGCCGATGAAAAGAAGCCTTTCGGCAGGTGATAGTTCTTTGATGCGGCTGTCAAGCCAGAAATCAGGGTCGATCATCCTGCGTCTTGGCATGTTATTCCTCCTCTATCCGGTTTGACTTTGTAGCCGGATAATCTGCTTGATTTTCAGATTTTCAATCATGCTTAATTCCTGACGGCAGCAATGCGCCGGTAGCACTCGCTCGGCAACTCGGTTATTCTGCGTCTGGTTCCAGTAATGGCAATGTTGCTTGTATTTCCCTCGTCAACTCCTTCAGGTCCAGTTGTATTACTCTCTGCCGTGCCTTTCTACCTACACCATTCAATATCTTCATCTTTTGGAAACAAAGTTCTCTAAATTCCAATTGAGTTCTGGTTAGACGCCGTCGTCCTGGTTGAAGCCCTCTCCTGAATTGCAGTGCCAACTCTGCCTGCTCACGCTTGCAGTTTAGATAAGGCAAAATTAGCTTCAAGCAATGCTCTGTTTGCCTATCGCTTAAGGACAAGGTGTAAGCATTGCGGCGATTGCCCAATATTTTCGCATGGCGAATGGCTCCCTTAAACATTGACTGCAATCGCATAAGCGGTTGCAGGTTTGTGTTTGATACAGTCAATATAAGGTCATAGGATGGTGAAGCTTGCCTATACCTCTTTCTAGGCGGACGTTTCACAATATCGATGCAGCCTTCTCCATCTATGAAACCAGCAGCCCATGCCAATTCAGTTTCCTTCGCAGGCATTTTTCACCCCTGACGAACCGCTTGTATCTTCCTATAGCACTCTCCCGGTGTCTCGCTTATCTCAGCCTGAGAAGAGTACCCCAACTCTTTGAGAACCTCTTTAGGTTGCAGACCCCAATCGCTATAACAAGCACGGAAAAGCTCTTGTAGTGTTTTAATACTCTCCGGGTCTCTTTTCGGCTTACTGGGCGGCCCCACCCCCGGCTCAGGCGATGATTTTGCTTTATTTGCCTTTTCCAGGGCGTCGTTGATGATATCCTCGGCCTCCTCCAGGGTCCGCCCTTTCGCCAGCCAGTCGTCCCTGAGGCTGCCGATGTTCAGGATGCCGTGTACATCGTCCGGTGTAAGTCCCTTCTCCTTCTGCCTTGCCCAGAATTTGGGCCAGTCAGGCTCGCCGTTCTTGGTGTATGCTGCCGGCAGTTCCCCCTCTGGCATCTCCTCAAGCTCCGCTGTGGTCAGTGTCCCGGCAAACCGGTTGGGGAAGGCTTCTCGAAGCGCCCGGGAAAGAGCTACCTTCCTCACCATGGTAGCCGGCATCTCCTGCCAGAAGCGAGTGGGCTGCTGCTCTCTGGTGTACTTTCTGCACTCCTTGATGTTGACTGCGGCGTAGATGGGCTTCTGACGGTCCCTGCGGTAGACTTTAGCCCAGCCGCCGACGAGCTGCTTCTCTTCCTCTTCCAGGATGAACGATCCGTCTCGGAACTCCAGGTGATGGTCTTCCTTCCTCAGGATGATGCCGGCCTCGTGGCCGTCGTATTCCTCGCAGTTCTCTGCGGCGCGCAGGAACGCCTCCACTGAGATGATTATGGCTGCCTTCTGGTCCTTGCGATACTTCACGAGGAAGCAGTCGCCGCGGAAGGGATTGAGGTTTTCTGAGGCACATACCTTCAGGAAAAGCCCTATCTCGGCATCCGTGGCATCGGGACACAAATACCGCTTCACATCGTCGAATGTGATGGCGACCTTCCTCTCCTCAGCTCCAACCTGGACAATTGCCTGTTCTGCTTCCTTTTCCTTCACCGCCATGTCAGCACCTCCTCGAGTAGTCTTCAAGGCAATCAGTGTGCACCCGGTCGGGAAATTTGAGCCAGCCCAGTCCGCCCCCGCCTTTAACCACTGAATAGTAGTTGCTGCCCAGCTCGATGGGGTATCCACAGGCATGGCACTTATGCCCCTTCCTTGCTTTGCGCAGCGTGGCTATATATCCCTTCTCCACCAGCGTTCTGTCCATTACTCCCTCCTCTGTTTTCCACGGGATAGCTTCAATTGGTTCTCCCCTCAGCATCTGCGCTATGCGTCCTTCCTTCGGAGTATTTCTTCCGCTTCCCTCAGTGCCGCGCTGGTATCAAACAGGTTCTCCTGGGCTGCGGCGTGAGCCGCCCGTAGCGGACTGAACTTGCGGTGCTTCTTAATGATGTCGGTCAGGTTGAGGGTGGCGTACTTCTCGGTCGTCTTTACGTCGGCGTGCCCCATTATCTCCTGGAGTGAGCGCAGGTCACCTCCCTCCACCAGGTAGTTCTTGCCGAAGGCATGGCGGATGCGGTGTGGCCCCAGTTTGGGCCCCTTGATGCCCGTCTTTTCCATGTGCCGACGGACTATGGCGTAGATGAGATGTCTGGTGATTGGGCCTTTGTGTCCATGAAACACGTAGTCGTCCGGGCTGTCGGCAGCAACCTGGAGCAGGAGCCGCCTGGTCTCAGCGGAGATGGGAACCTCGCGCCAGCCCGTCTTGCCGCAGACCACTATCGTTTCCTCTTTGATGTTGTGCTTAAGGAGGGAGCACACCTCTCCGGCCCGAACTCCGTTGTCCATTATCAGGGTGAGTATCGCCCTGTCCCGCAGGTCTTGAGCGGACTGAAGGAGTCTCATCAGCTCGTTGGGCTCAAGGGTCGCCATGAGCGTCTTCGGGCGGCGCGGCGGCTTGATGGCGTCCATCGGGTTGGGCAGCCGGTGGCGGCTGCTGATGAAGCGGAAGAATGTCTTGAGGGCCCGGTAGCAGTCCCATTTGGTTTCGGGGCTGCCTTGGACCGCTGCCAGAAACGCTTCAATCGGCTCAGGCCGCCGGGGAAGAGTGGGGCAGGATTTGGCGAAGGGTAGGAGCCTGTCTTTGTACCATTCGATAGTCGCAGGGCTCAGGTTAGCCGCAATTCGGCTAGCAATGAATTCACGGAGTGCGAGCTCCGTCCTCATGGTGGAACCTCCCTAACAGAGACATTAAGAAGGTTACCACCGCGGTGGGGAGCAAACTAGGCCAAAAAGTGTTGACACTTTCGGTCGGGTATCGGATGCTACTGACACTTTCGTTGGGGGTGGCGGCGGGCCACTGCGGGTAAAAATCTAGGACCCTATCACACTTTTGTTCCTGACACTTTAGTGTCGATTTTCCGACACTTTCGTACGGGGTTCTGGTTTGTTGACAGGGTGTGGGGGCTCTGGTAAACTTCATATAGGCCCCGTGGTGTAGCGGACTAACATGCCACCCTGTCACGGTGGAGATCAGGGGTTCAAATCCCCTCGGGGTCGCCAACCAAGCATAACCTCCGCAGTAACCCCTAACTTTGGTTATGGAAAACACTTACTAAAGTTATACCCGCTAAAGTTAGGAACTCATCCTCCGGCTACCCCTAACTTTAGTATCACTGTCACTCCCTACCCTATCGAAAGTGAGCTAACTTTCGGTAGTTTCGCCCCCGCTTGGATACGGATGGGGAGAGCAGCTATTAGCTCTCTGTCGTCAATATTCATTCCTTCAGCCATTGACAGGTATTTTCTCGCGCGCCACCTGAGTCGTTCTGTTCTCCACGATATACCTGAACTCCTGATATAACTTCCTTACCGACTCAGGGATATCCGATAATACCGTAACATCATGGAATAACGGCTGGTAATTCGCCACTATGGTTCTGGTCGTCCTCTGGTAGTGCACAGACAATTCGCTGAGAGCATCGGTATCAATTGTTTCTGTACGTGCATTGCATTTACCTTCGGCATCAAACGGAACCTCATCAAACAAGCCCAGCAATCGGTCAAGTTCGTCCTCCTGAAGCTGGCCGGTTCTCGTTGTCCTGATTCGCTCACTTCCCGGTAACATAATCCGCGGTCCCTCTTCCATAATATAGACGATTGAGCCGTCTGTAGAGATGGTCAAATGTCTTGCCACCCCGGCCATGGTCGTTTTGGTATGCATTTCAATGATTGGATTCTCGGCGGGCGATATAGGAATCTCTGATTGAGGTAGCTGCGGCTTTGGCGCTGGTGCCGGCGGTGCTTTAGCGCAGGAAGCAGGCACCAGCAAGCATATTATCAATGTCAATCCTATCATCAGCCCTTTCACTAAACGAACTCCTTTTCTTAATCCGGTCCCCCGATACTAAGGCTGCTTACCGCCTCTCCGTTAACAATCACCCACTCGTCACTGGTTACTCCGTAGAACTTGAAGCTCTCCGAGTAGCTTTCAGCTATGCTATTAGCGAAGTTGATTGCCATGCTTCCGTTACTGCGATTCTCTAGCCGAACCATGACCTCTGCCTGTTTACGAGAGTTGACCTTTAGCGGAACTTTGAATTCCTCCACTGCCTCGTTCGCCCTGACCCTGATTGGCCCCAGGAATCGTTCAAGACGCACGATTTTAACCTCCTCCGCCTCATACTTAGGCAGAAATCGCAGCTTTTCATGGCCAACATTCGACTGCTTAAAGATTATATTTCCAAAGTAGGGATAGTTGTGTTCTGGTGGCAGAGGGCTAAGAGGCTTCGGTGCCGCCGGCGGAGGTTCCGCTCCAGGAGGCGCTACTGGAGGTGGCCTATCCTTCCCCTGAAGTCTGGAGATACCAAGCTTCAGCATCCTGCCGTGCTCAGTGTCCACTACCTCGAGGGAGTAATCTTCCGTGAGCACCCCGGTTATCTGTAACGGATAATTAAATAACTCCGTGTATGGTTTTTGGGAGATAGCTACCAAAGGTAAGTAAAGCTCAAGGTCATCAAGATCCTCCGAAGAGTGGATTATAACCTGGTAATAGTATCCATATTTGGGCAGAGACAAGTAGCCACACCAGGAGACTAAGAGCGCCAGAATAATCAGAACTATAACGGCTTTAAAGTTCCTGACTCCTTTCTTAACCACCGGCGCGGCACCACCGATAAGACAAAGGGCAAATCCTCCCATGAGGAAATTATAGAAGTAGTCTACCGGCTCAAAAGCTGTGCCGGGTCTCATCAAGGAGATGGCAGATGTGTAGCCTAGAAAGAGGAGGAAGCCGTTTAGAAGCCCTATTCTCCAGGAAGAAAAATAGCCGAAGGCAAATGCCCAGAGTGGAACGAGACCAAAAAGCATGCTGTGGAATTGAAAGGCGAGAAAGGCATTAACAAAACCAACAGCCATGGCTATGAGAGGTATGTATATCCTTTTCATTTTTCTCTCCTATAGGGCTAGGGCTGAGCTATTCTGCCCTCTTTCGCCGACGACGCCACCACCAGTAGAGTATACCACCAATAACTATCCACACCGGGCTGAAGATGCCCACCCAGATGAAAATGTTCGCCAGCGCATGACCAAAGGTGACCAGGCCATTCCAGGCGCTGCTGGCAACACTACCCGCACTCCAGCCGGGCAGGACAGTGATATAGTCCTTTCTAATCTCGGTATCGAGGAAAACCGGTCTTAAGTCCACGCCAGCCGCCACAGGCTTCTAATCCGGGGCGCGGAAGTGTGTGGGAGCAAGGGCGATATCTACCGCCCATCTGCCTTGGCAGTCTTCTTCCGTAAAAATCTTTGAGCTGCCATCGGCATATCGTATCTCGGCATAAACGGAATCAAAGTGATTCCTAGCTTCCTCTCCGTAAAGCCCAAAGCGAACGCCGCCGGCTGGCTCCCCTTCTACCCTCGGAATGTCACCGCCGCTAAAAGAGAGATAAACCTCAGCATCCGGCCAGGGAGATTCATCCTGGTAGGTAGCAGCTATCTCAAAGCTGATTACGCGGCTTAAGGTGGGGTCAAGGGCGACCGTGATGCTCTCATAGCCGGTAAGATGCTCCCGCCGGGCGGTGAAGGTATTTCCCACCACCTCCCCCTCCATATCAAGAAAGGATAGCTCAAGGCCAAGCGCCTCATCAGCACGCAGCCACACCTGAACGTACTTTAGCTGCGATAGCTCTATCTCCGGCGCGGCATCGGTATCCATCCCCGCTCCCCCACCGGAGCAGGCGGTGAGATACATCCCCGCAAGGGCCACTGCCAGCAACAGCCAGAATATTCTTGAGCGTGTCCCTTTCATCCCCATATTACCGTTATTCGCCTTAGCATGGCTGCTATGAGACCCAGCTCAGGCTGCTAGAGATTAATCAACTGACACAGTGCCAACAGTCAGAACCGCTTCCCCGAATGCATCAAGCGCCGGAGCTCTAACAGTGACCTTGTACTCTCCCTCCGGTGTCTGAGGCGGAACCTCAAAGCCGCGTAAAATCGGTCCTATGACGCCAGCACGGACAAGATAAGGTCCGTAATCCTGACCCATCCAAGATATCCAAACCTCCGTGTCTTGCGTAAAGCGGTCTGCAAGCTTGACTAAGAAGACTTCCCCCGGCGGCACCACGGGTGGCAGCAACATCACAGAGAGTTCCATCTCAACCTCAGCTGGTGGCTCAGGCTCAGTGGTTGGAGTCGGCGTAGTCGCCACCACGGTGAAGCTGGCGCTGCCGGTAAGTCCCAGCTCAGGAGCCTCAACATTTATCACATACTCCCCCTCTGAAGCTTCAGGGTCAACGGTAATGGATAGCTCGTGTACTCCGCTCTCCCCGGTTTGCGTGGTGTAGGGCTCGGCAATATCCCCGCTTATTCTCAGCTCCGTCTCCTGGGGCGGCGAGACCTGTACTGTTATCAATACCTCGCCTCCGGGTTCCACTGCCTCTGGGGAGGCGGTTACCGTCATCTGCGCCTGAGATACCACCGTATAGCTGGCAGTGCCGATAATACCCAGCTCAGGAGCCTGGACAAGCACCCAGTACACCCCCGGCTGAGTCTCCGGATCAACCAGAAGCGGGGCCGCCACCACTCCATCCTCATCGGTTAAAAAGCGCCCCTCCAAGGGGTCTATGGTAACCGTGGTCACCTGTGGCGGGGAGAGGACCACATTCACCATCACCAGGTCTCCCGGCCTGACCTCCTCCGGGAAGATATCCACGTGGAGCTGGGCTTCCGCTGTGGGGGCAGGTGCAGCTTCCGGCGCGGCTTCCACCACATAGTTCTGGGGGGTGATGCTCACCGGCTCCGGCTCCACCCGCAGCGGGTTCTCCTGGGCGGCTGGAGACACGCTCTCGGTGAGCGATTTCACTGCCGGGATGATGACGTTATTATCAATCACCCCGGTAATCAGATTCTCCAACGTGGCCTGCTCCAGGATGGCTTTGATCACACCTTTGCCACCGCTGTACTCCTTGTAGAGCCTGTTTAGCACGTTCTTCCCCATCTCCTTAAACCCCTTGGGCCAGGCCTCGGCGGCGGCCTCAGTGACATTCCGGGGGATGTTTTTAATGAACTGCGCCATGGTATCCCAGGTTTCCCGGCCAAAATCTCTGGCTATGTCCTTCCTGAACTTGGACATGAGCGTCCTGGCCGCCTTACTAGCGCTCTCAATCAAACCCTCGCCACCACTCCCCAGAAATCTGGAGAGGTTCTTTATGCGCTGGCTGAGCAGACGCTGCACCGTGGTCTTCTTGGCCAGATAGGCACCGATTTTCTCCAAGGCGCTACTTTTGATTGACTTGAGCACCTTCCCCGCCGAGCCGAGCAGGCGCTGCACCGGCTTACCCACCACCCCGGTGGGGGCGATGGCGGAGGAACCGCCGATGATGGAGAGAATGATGTTGGCTGCCCCCTCGGCAATATCAACATTGCTCGCCTTCGGGTTGGCAACCTGGGCGATTCCCTTCCCCAGCCCGGTGAAGATGCCCACCGCTGCGGTGGCCAGCTGTCCTGCCCCCCAGCTAATCCAGCCCTTCCCGGTGAGATGTTTGGCAAGAAACTCCTCGGTAAGCTCCTTGGCCCCCTCCTCCACCGCCTGAAACGCATCCACCACGCCGGTGAGGGCACGAGCCCCAGCATTGCCCGACTTCCACTCCCGGTAGTGCTCATCAATGGTATTCAAGGTCAGGTCTCGCCTGTCCTCCTCGCTCAGCCCGTAGTAATACCCGTAGAACTCATCCGCCGCCAGCTTGGTCGCCAGGCTTACGGCGTGGGCAGCATGCCCCACCGTCTTCTTGACCACATACCGGGCCCCCTTGCCCACCCATACCACCGGCTTGGCCACCGTGGCCACAGTTTTCTTGGTGATGGACCATAGCCTATCCAGCGCGCCGGGGTTGGCATAAACCGGCTTTGCCGAAAAGAAGAATGGCAAAGCAGCCACTTTTGGGGACTCCACGGCCAGATTGTCCGCCAGCCATGACGGAGTCCCCGCCGCGGTCAGTGCCTGGTCAGCGTTCTTCAGCGCCAGCAGAATCCCCCGATAAAGCTGGAGTCCAAGGACAGCTATCTCCGCCTCCTCCAGCTTATCCGGCTGAGCCTGCAGCTGCTCCAGCATCGGCGCTGCCTGCTCTATCTGCCTCTCCAGCTCGGCGATAGATAGCTTCAACACCTCATGATGGAATTCCTTCAGCCCCTCCATACCATAGGCGATCTGCCTCTCCAGCTCCTGAATCTTTCTATCCGCCTCCAGAAGCTGGGTGATGAGCTCTTCCTCCCGCTCAAAACTGGGACGGAGTTGCTCAAGCAGCTCCGGAGGTAGGCCACTATCCAGCTGCTGCTCCTTGGTGTGGAGAATCATGGCTTGAGGAAGGAGAACGGTATATTTGCCGATGTACGTCCGGCTCATCTCAGCGTATCTCCCCAGGAGGAGGAGGAGATATTCAGATTGGGTGAGAGACCAGTTGGGCGCCAGTTCCTCTTCCGCCTCAACTGAAGCCAGAAGCTCTCTTAGCTTATCAATATAGGCTCTATCCACCAGCTCACAGGTCTTGAGCGCCAGGTAGTTGTTGTAAAGCTCCTCTTCTGCCTCATACCACTCCTCAAGGGACTCCGTCTGTGGCGACTGGGAGAAGTAAATATGCCAGGTGGCAAACACCTCGTCCAGGTTGGCGTCAAACTGGCTGCTCAGCTGGAAAAGGCTCTGATACTGCAAGTCAAGCTCTTTTATCTTGTCAATCACCGCCCTGGCTATCTCATCATGCATCAGGGTTATCTCTTTGCCTTCGTCGGTGTAGGTGCTGAATCCAGGGGTAAACAGGATGTTGGAGGCATTCAACATATCCATACTGGGAGAGGCGGCAAATACCCCCTCCATCTCCAGCTCCTCAGCGGTTACTTCAACCGCTGGAGTGACGGCGGTTTCTCCTTCATCCCCTGGCCCGGCGCAGGTGCAGCCGGAGAGAAGCGTGCCCAAGAGAACCGCCACCAGCAATATGGAAAGCGCCTTAAACCATCTGCCTTTCATACTCGTTGCTCCCTAAATATGTAGAGCTTGCCCGTCAGAATTCGGGCACAAAAAAGAAAAGGCAGCCTCCCGCAGTTGGTGATAATCACTCAAAACCTGTGGGAACAGCCTGCCTTTCACCAGTATAACAGCATAAATCCCGGTCGCCGGAGATGTCAAACCGCCTAGACGCGCTCTCCCTGATAGTCCTTGCGCTGAATCCACCTCGGCTCCCTATCCGGGGTCAGCAGCAGCACGTCAATGGGCCCGCCCACGGTCTTCGGCACCGCTTGAAAGCGCATGGTATCAATGGTCGTCCGTATGGCATAGATGGCGAAGTCAATGGCGTCCTGAACTGTCATCGTGTCCCAAGAGATTGAGGCTGGCTGACGGATGATTCTCTCCCGGCCACCTTTCTCCTCAATCACCACCGGATTGATGATTGACTCAATAACCTCGGTGGCGCCGGACCAGGTCGCCCCGTAGACTATCTCCCCATCCTCAAGGTTGGTCCTCTCCCTGACATTGTCTCCCACGTGGCAGTAATAGACATATGGAATGCTGACCCTGCCCTCTTTCTTGTATCCCGCCACATGAAAGCCAGCGTCAGCATCAGCAAACGAGCCGCGGAAATGCTTCAGCAGCTTGGTGGCGATAGCCTCTACGTTATCAGTATCATTGACCTGCTCCTCGGCAAATCTCTTGATATGGCTCGCCATGGGCACCCCGCCGAGCATGGCATCCCCGAAGTGAGAAATGCCCACCCGCTGCTTTTCCAGGAGAAAGGTCTTGGTAAGGTAATCAGAGCCCACGGTCTCAACCTTATAGCTCTCCCCATCCGGCGTCCTAGCCTCGACTTCCAGTGTCTGACGGCTGTCCGAAGCCATAACAATGCCTTCTGGAACATAAACCACCACGGCTAATGACACTTGAGGCCTCCTCTGCTATCTTCAAAATTACAAAAATTATAAAAAAATAACGTTGCCTGCCTCAAGGTCACTATTGCTGAACCTGCCGCCTATAACCTAAAAGCCAAGCGGTATGGGAGTTGACACCAGACAGAGCAACGGCTTAGGATATATCCCGAAACTTCGATCTTGGCGCAGCTGATGAAGATCTGTGGCATTCTGTCAGATAAAGTAAAACTTGATGAAGGTGAATCGGTTCTCAAGGAGTCCAGAGCCAGCCTACAGACCGACTTCATCATTCCCCTGGGAGGCAGGCTGTACCTGACCAGCAGGCGGCTCATTTTCATCCCCTGCAAATTGTCCATTTCGCCGGATAGGCTGGAGACCATCGTGATAAACCTTTCCGAGGTGAGCGCGGCGGAGAAAAAGAAAGGGGACATGTCCAATCTTCTGGCGGGTAGCTTCAGGAGCCGTCTCCACATCCGGGCTGGGGATAGGTCCTACATCTTCCAGGTCTGGGGGCTCGATGACTGGCTTGAGAGAATCAAAGAGTCCATAAAAAATGAGCTCCACCAGTAGACGAGGACATTAAGCCTCGTCAGGCTCTTGAGTGAATCTTGCAATTCTTTCAGCTAGGTATCTGGCTCTATTCTCCTCGCTGTCCCGGTGTAATATGAGCTCCTTGCCTGACCATGTAGTTACCTTCACCTGATAAGATGACCAGCCTTCGGCGAAACCACTGAAGCGCGCCGCTCTTGTGTGAACACCCACAGTACGCACCTCTTCTTTTGAAATGCGTGCCGTTTTTACTATGAACGGCCAATACCTGTGTGAGCCCCATTCCAAGGTAATGTAACCGGGGGGTTGACCAAAAATCACTTTCTTGGTCATACTCAGCATCCACATTCCCAAGAGAGAAAGGCAAAAGCCCGGTACAATGACCCAGAATTCAGGCTCACCGATCAGCAATAGGCCTCCAATAAATAAAGGAATACCCACCACCTCCCACCAGGCTACTATCTTAAACCAAAAGGGCATCGGCAGAACTATTTCTGACTCAGTACCTCTGGTAAAACCAATGGGACGTTCTCCTGGGGCAGACTCTATTATCTGTTTGCGGTGGCGGTCTATGTTAGTATCTGATAAGCGTTTCTCTGTTGATGCCCTCCTGCCGTGTATTATGCAGTATAGGCCAATGGCTACCGGGATTATGGAGAACGCTAGTCCGCTGCCAATACTGCCCGCCCCTTCAGGTGGACCAAAAATCGCTATGACTATTGCAAACCAGAATAATGTGCTAAGAGAAAGCAGGGCTACTCCCACCCAAAACCAAACACTCCTGCCCCGTACTACGTAGTAGAGGCCAGTGGCCACTGGGATCATGGATAATGCTAGCCCGCTGCCAATAGTGCTACCAGTCCCTTCAGGCGCACCCAAAAACGTAATGGTTACTATAAGCCAGAATAATGCGCTAAGAGAAAGCAGAGTTACCCCCACCCAAAACCAAACATCTCTTCTTATCTTGTCTCTGGTAGGCTTCACAGCGAATGCTTCTGAAAGTCTCTAAAGTGCTGCTCGTGGTCAAAGAATACCCCTACGAGCCACCACTAATTGAGTTTAATCTTTACCCCTGTTGGCGTCAACGGGCAGAATGGACCATACGAGGAATCCAGCCTTCCCTTTACTAGAGGTTACTTTCCAAGCTACTGTGCAGCGGGAGAGAATCTTCCTACGTTCAGCAGAGCAGGTTATCCTGAAAGGAATCCCCGAAGTCAGAACAGTGATACTACCATTGAGAGCAAGGATGTATCCGAGGTAAAATGCAGAGGCTAAAACCAAAAGAAAAGAGACCGAGGTACCATAATGCCCAAGACACACATTTTAGCAACTCTGATAGTGATGGCTTTGCTTGCGTCACTAATCTCCATTGGCGGGTGTGCTACAGAAGAGGCTTTGCCAACCCCACCCCCGCCTGCTCCGGCTAGTCCAGCCCAAGCCGAGCCTCTGTCCCCGGCTCAGATTGATAGTTCAATGATGGATCAAATTATTGAGGTGGAGGGAGAGGTTGTTTTTGTAGATAAAGGACCTGACGGTTTATTTATAAATATCGCCGGTGGAGGGGAGGAAATAGGCATCTTCATAGAGAATCGCATCTATCAAAGTATGACCGAAGAACAGAAAGCGCAATTCAAAGAAGGGCAGATAGTGGTAGTGCGGGGAGCCCTAGTGCTTGAGCAAGGAGAATTGACCGTACTTATGGGAGAGGAACCCCCGCCTGAGGAGAAGCCGAAGGCAGTGGTCGCTTCACCTACTAGGGAACCCCCCGCTGTTCCGCCTGCCAACGTATCCTCTCCCCCACCAGCGGAGAAAGTTATCGAGCTTTCCTACGATATTACCGCTAACCCAGATTCCCGCTGGCAGGAGATAACCTTGACGGTAAAGGATCAGGATGGAAATCCAGTTGCTGATACCGTAATTAGCTACGAACAGAAAGACATAGACTTCATTTATAGCACCTCGGCACCAGCAATATCTGCTTTCGGCAAAATAGAAAATGGTGAGTGGATACCCTACCCTGACCGTGAGGAGCAGATTAAGAGGTATAACGATCTGGGGGCAAACAATGTTGAATACTACCCATGGTGGTTGTGGCAACAAGCTGAACCAGAAGATAACAAATGGAATTTCAAAGGAGCTCCCGGTGCGCCAGATGATGCTACAGTAATAGATGACGGTCAATTTACTGATGCGGAGAATTACTATATTGATTTTCCAAATGTCAGGTTCAACACTTTCTGGGTTGGCCCACAGTTCAATGAACCCACCATGGTGCCCCCCTGGATTAACTACAGAGATATGGAGGAGTTCAAGAAACAGTTTGCGGAATACATTACCGCCGCTTTCAACCTAAACCCAGCCAAGCACTTTGACCTATATGAACTCACCGTGGAGATAAATGATTATCCAGTTTGGAAGAAAGGCGCACGGGAGATAACAGATGAGGAGTGGCAAGCAGCTATTGATTTCATTGGATGGGAGGCAGAATTGATAAGACAGCTCGACCCTGATGCCAAGATTGGCATCGATTTTGACCCTGTCGTGTACTTCCCAGAAGTGCCAGCCTCGCATATGACTAACTGGATTGACAAAATAATTGAGGCGGGGATTGATTTTGATGTCATTGGGTTGGAAATTCACCCAGCTTCATTCCCGAATAACCCCAATGATGCGGAAGAACTAAAGAGCTTGCTAAGTTCTCTGAACGTTTATGAGAAGGAGATCTATGTTTGGGAATATGGTGTGAGGTCAAAAGGCGTTCCAGAGACGCCGGAATTTCCTACCGATTGGAAGGCTCCAGTAAGCGAATACAGCGAAGAGTTTCAGGAGAAGTTATATCTTGAAACCTTTAAGGTATTTATTGAGAATCCAAAGGTAATAGGTGTGAGATATCTTGTGTACAAAGATCCCGTGGAGCCGACCGATTCCGAATATCACAGTCATAAAGGGAAGGGTTTTGGGCTGTTAAAGGAAGATAGGACACCCAAACCATCCTACTACGCTCTCAGAGATTACTGGCATAGCCTTATGGTCAAGGGGTCAGCAACTACCAATCAGGATGGTGAAATAACTTTCAAAGCTATTCCAGGTATTTTCAAGGTTACTGTGGGTGACCAGACCAAAATCGTTCATATTGCAAAATAAGGAGAGCACACGGGTCAGGAATACCTACCATCGCAGGGACTAGCGTGCCAGCAGATTAGAGCTATATACACTTCGCCCAAATGTTACCTCGATCGTCAGGCATTCGGAATATATTGAGCTACAAACCTGCGTTAAGTGAGGTCCTGCTCTGCCTCACTTGAACTTAAATAGTCGTTTTTATGCCCAAGGTTTCAAGGTTAATCCGCAGAGTATGCCAAGTATAAGCATTTCACCCAATCCAGTGAGAAGCATATAAAGCAACGTTCTAATGGGCACCTTAAACATTATCCAGTTTGAGGCTACAGACATAACGACACGGAAGAACCATACCAAGAAGGCGAAGCTTATTCCTTTCACCAAACCTGCCTCACCAGGAAGACTTCTGTAAAGAAGCAGGAAGGTTCCAGCCATAACAAATCCATAAACAAGGTCAATCACAACCCCTGCGGGAACATTCACGGATGTTCTTGCGATTGGCTTGTAGACTTCGTGAATTTTCTGAGCAAAAGGATTAGCATTAATCAAACCATCCAGAACAGCAAAAAGGATGCCGCTGACAAAGCTTACGATTATATAGCTACTCATTCTCAGCTCCCCCGTTGTAGCCCTATGCTAAGCAAGAGAGAAACTCAACGTAACGGCGGCACATACAGACTTTATGTCCGCCCAATCCACTTTCGTCGAATGGTAGCACCTACAACAATCATCGGCAACCCCAGTGTCCCGGTTCGTACCCCATCAAAACATCAGCTCAGGCATCTGCCCTGAGCCTGCATTAGGTGAAGCCGAAGATATCTGAACACTTCCGGTCTTCTTCAAGAGTTAGCCTCCATACTCTTTGCCAGGCGATGCGCATCGGCAGCCTGCCAAATCCAGAAGATGATGCCGTAGAAAGCAAAAATATCGTGCAGCAACCTCGGCAGGGTGGAACCATAGAAAGTTACAGGGGCTGTACTTGAGGCAGCAAAGATACTCAGCCAGATGGCATTGAGATTGCCTATGATGATGAAGGCCAACATAATGGCTACGCCAAGCCCTCTTTTCCCTATATAGACCTGCCCCAGACCCACATTGACAGCCACATAGATTAAAGACTAAACTCAGGTTCAGGCAAATACCCACGCATCGTGGCGTAGGAAACACCGCACGCCACCAGGCTCCCCTGCGGAAGCAAAAGAGATTTACGCAAAATCGTGCTGGAGGAAGGCTCTGTGTACAGGTTGATAGATACCCATGCTCACTTGGAAGAAATAGAAAATCTGGAACAGGTTGTCAGTGAAGCGAAGCAGGCCGGCATTATAGCCATAATTGCGGTTGGGTCTGACTATGAATCAAATCAAAAAGTATTGACCTTAGCCCAGGTCTATAAGGACTTCGTTTATCCAGCGTTAGGCCTGCACCCCTGGAGTCTGAAAGATGCTGATATAGACCGTGACCTGGAGTTTATTGAGGCCAATATACATACAGCCATAGGAATAGGTGAAATAGGGCTGGATTATGATAAGAGGGTGAGAGCGCGCGCCGAAAAAGAGCTGCAGAAGCACGTGCTTAGGCAGTTGCTGAGGATAGGCAAAACCTACAATAAGCCGGTGCTGATCCATTCCCGTTATGCCTGGCGAGACTCTCTGAGTCTGGTTGAGGAGGCACAACTGGAGAAAGTGGTATTTCACTGGTACACAGGGACCTCCAGTGTGCTGCGGGAGATAATCGGTCAGGGATACTTTGTCTCCGCTACTCCAGCGGTTGAGTACCATGAAGAACACAGAAGAGCGGTGAAGGGAATCCCGCTGGAAAGATTACTGCTGGAAACGGATTCTCCGGTGACCTACCAGCGGGGCAGCAGTTCTGAGTATGAAGCAAGACCAGCCCACATTTTGAGGGTGCTAAAAGGGGTATCCCAGTTAACCGGAGTGGATGAAGCTCAAATTGCGGAAGTAACCACAGATAACGCCCTGAAACTTTTTGGCTTAATAAAGTGACCCGCCATCTTTATTCCGCAAGTCCCTAAAAATCACGAAAAAACCCAGATTAAACTCTTGACAAGTTGCTTTTTAGTGTTATCATTCTGTTTAATCGGCATAAAAGTTTACCCCGGTGCCGAAGTAAGTAAAAGGAGGTGAAAATGGTTTTTTACCTGATATGATGAGATAAATAAAAGGAGGTAGAAACGACAATGTCAACAACGGCGATAATTATAATAGCAATCGCTATTTACGTTGTTGTCTATTTCCTGTACGGAAGAAAGGTAGCCCGTCACGCTGTAAAAATAGACCCCAAGGCAGAGACTCCCGCACACAGGCTTTATGACGGGGTGGACTATGTGCCAGGAAGGTGGCCAGTGGTATTTGGCCACCATTTTGCTTCTATCGCCGGTGCTGCTCCCATAGTGGGGCCCATTGTCGCCCTGGCATGGGGATGGCTCCCCTGCATTCTGTGGATATGGTTTGGCAACGCGTTCATCGGCGCTATACATGACTTCCTGGCATTGACATCCTCGGTCAGATATGACGGCAAGTCCATACAGTGGGCCTCGGGTGAGGTGATGAGGCCCAGGGTCTCCTTCATATTCTCCATCTTTGTTTATCTGACCATGCTGCTTGTCGTGGCGGCATTTGCCAGCGTTATAGCTGGCCTTTTCGTCAGCAACCCGGCCGTGGCAACCGCCTCCCTGTTCTTCATCGGCATTGCGGTACTCATTGGTTACCTCATATACTGGAGGAGACTGAGCCTAGCCTGGATGACCGTGCTGGGCGTGGCACTGCTGGCGGGGGCAATCGCTGGCTCAATGTACCTCCCGATAAGCCTCTCCAAAACAGCCTGGATGGTCATCTTATTCTTCTACATCATAATTGCGGCGAGCCTGCCAGTAACGATACTCCTACAGCCCAGGGATTATTTGAATGCTTACCTCTTACTATTCTTTCTCGCAGCAGGAGGCATCGCTTTCATCGGTATCAATGCCCCGCTGACCTGGCCGGCATTCACCTCCTTTACCGCTCAGACCATTGGAGGACAGCCTTCGCCATTCTGGCCCGCCGTACCACTGGTGATAGCCTGCGGTGCGCTATCGGGATTCCATGCCATCGTCGGCTCCGGGACGACGTCAAAAATGATTGATACCGAGGCACACGCGCTCAGGATAGGCTATGGAGGAATGCTGACGGAGGGCTTCCTTTCCACCATCGTGGTGGCAGCCTGCGCCGCCTTCGGGCTCAGTTTCCTGGTATCTGAAGGCGGTTTTGCCTCAACAGCTGCCGCCGCCGAAGCGGTCAGCAAGGGGCTGGGTGCCTGGAACGTGCCCAAGCTCGCCATATTCACCAGCAGTTACGCCAAGGGGATTAATGCGCTCTTCGGCGTGCCGATAGCCTTTGGCATGGTCTTTGCCGCGCTGGTGGTCTGCTCCTTCGCCCTAACCACGCTGGATACGACAAACCGGATTGCCAGGTTCGCCTGGGGTGATATCCTCAGCCGTGGCGTACGAACCGAGGAAGGCAGAAATAACCCCGTGTTCAGATTCTTCACCTACAAATGGGTAGCTGCTACCATAGCCGCAGGCTTGGGTATATATCTGGCGACCACCGGTGAGCTCTTCTCAGCAATATGGGCCGCCTTCGGCGGGGCCAACCAGATGCTGGCCGCCATAGCCTTGATGACTTCCGGAGTATGGGTTACCAATGTGCTCAGGGCCGGCAAATGGAAATATGCCGCTTTAATCCCGGCAGGTTTGCTGTGGATAACCGTTGCCGCAGCCTATATATGGTATATCTATGCCATGATTGGCCTAGTGAATCCGCTGACCCTGGTCATAATGGGCATAATGTTAGCCATGTCATTCTTCCTGCTGTATGAATTTATACGTGCCCTAAAGATAGGTGCTGGGCAGTCAGCGTGAACTTCCCGTCCATCTGGCGAGCATTAAAAGATTTCGGGAGGGGGCTAAGATATCGGTCCACTGACTATATTGAGCTTGAGCTACAGGAGATGGAGAATATCTTAGCCCTCCTCCTGGTTGGCTCCTTCATCGGGATACCAAGCCCACCCTCAAGTATCTCGGTGAAGCTGATGCCCTATATCGTGCGCGAGATGTATGTGATGGATAGCAGGGCGGAAAATGCGGCTGATATCTCAGGAAAAATTCTCGGCATCCTAGCCCGCGAGGGATGCTGCCGCAAGGGCTCTGTTCTGCTCTCCTGGTGGCAGGCGAAAAAGTAAATCGCAGGAATGGCTGAAGTGTGAGATGCTCTGAGCGTATCAGCCGAGCACGCGGGAAGGAAACAGCATGAAACTCCAGTCCATCTGGCAGTTTTTGAAGGACTTTGAAGGCGGTATAAGAAGCCGGTCCACTGACTATATTGAGCTTGAGCTGCGGGAGATGGAAAATATCCTGGCCCTCCTCCTGGTTGGCTCCTTCATCGGGATACCAAGCCCACCTTCAAGCATCTCGGTGAAGCTGATGCCCTATATCATGCGCGAGATGTATGTGATGGGCAGCAGGGCAAGAGATATGGACGATATATCCGGTCAAATTTTTGGACTCTTTATCGGTTAGTCTTGAGTTACTATGAAAGCGATTTTTGTCATCGGTAAGGGAGGTGTTGGCAAAAGCACCTGTGCCGCCGCCATCGCCCTCTCCCTATCCAGAGACCAGGTGGTTCTGGCTGCCTCGCTGGACCCGGCGCATAACCTGGGCGATGTCTTCGGGGTTGCGCTATCGGGGAAGGCAAAGGAGATTAAGAAAAATCTCTGGGCTATGGAAGCGGACATGGAAGAGGCGATCAAGAGCTATCTCAAGGAAAGCGCCAGAAAGCTAAAGGATATGTATGGATACCTTAAAACAATAAACATAGAAGGGTATCTTGACATCATTCAGCTATCTCCAGGAATAGAGGAATATGCTACACTGGAGGAGATAGAAAAGATAATCTCCGAAGGCGAGCCAAAATATGAGGTCGTCATCTTTGATATGCCCCCAACTGGGCTTACCCTCAGAGTGCTTGCCTTGCCCAGGGTCTCCCTGATCTGGGCGGAGAGGCTCATAAAGCTGAGGAAGGAGATATTGAGCAGGAGGCTGACAATCGAGAAAATACAGGGGGAGAAAAAGTTCGTGCTTGAGGGAAAGGAATTTAAGCTGGCTACCAAGGAGGAAGAGGACGGGGTGATGAAGGAGCTGGTGAGCTACATGCAGGAAGTGGGTAAGGTGGCTGAGCTGCAGACGGATGCAAAGAGGTCCATAGTCATGCCGGTTATGAATCCTGACAGGCTTTCCCTCTACGAGACCAAGAGAGCCCTGGATACCCTGGAGAAGCTAGCCATGCCGGTTGGTGCCATAGTGCTAAATAAATTTACTGGAAAGAACGAGGAGGTCAATATCGCCGCCAGAGCGGAATCAGAGCTCGGAAGGCCAATCAGAAAAATTCCCCTTCTGGAGCAGGAACCAGTGGGGATGGACGCGATAGCAAAATTCTCCGAATATTTGAAAGTTGAAGAATGGCTGCCCTAGGGCGGAAACGAGAGCCAAACCTAACCTGTGGCCTGCTCTCAAGCCGCTTGAAGTAAGAATGCCATAATTTTTTTCTGGGAAATTGATGATATGAACATTACCTCATGGATGCTTCCCCTGCTGATAATCTTTGCTGTGGTCACCACGGCACAATATTTCCTCGGCAGAAGAAAGAACCTGCTTCTGATTCAGGAATACGCTAAAGCCATGGAGGATGCCCTGAAGCCGGTAGACAAGCAGTATACCTGGGTGGGTGGTTATATTGGGTTCAAGGCAGAGTACAAGGTCAAACAGGAAACGGTGAGGATAGTGAGAGCCACCCTGCACATGATGCCAAGGCTCAGTCTGCTTTACTACCCGGTGGCAAAACTGACCATGCGGCATGACAAACTCTACGTCATCCTAGAAACATCCAAGAACATAGACGGTGAGGCTCACCTTATCCAGAAAGGCTACTACAGGATAGGCCCGGGCATAAAGGATGAGGAAAAATTCCTCAGGAGAGACGTCAGGCTGGGAGATGAGGAATTTGAGATGCTCTATCAGGATGGAAAGGGCGAGAGCCAGCTGCTATCCTGGGCACAAAGCATGCCGGTTGATTTCAAAAGGATAAAACATCTTTCCTTCACCTCCAGCACCAACGTGATATACGCCCTCATTGACCCGAGCCTGGATTTGATTGCTGCTCTGCTTGGCAGAACCCTTGACTTCGCCGCAAGGCTCGTAAAATAAGCTAACTTCATCAATTGAGGCATCTCCTTCCAGCCAGATGCACTCCAGGCTGCGGGAGTCAGCTTATCCCCGGTGGCATCTCTGAAGACAACCGGCTATAATCTTTACTATGGGCTGCCTGGGATTGATTCTGGTAATTCTGATAGCACTGCCGGTTGTTTTTCTCCTTTTTTTCCTCAACATTATCACCTTATCCTTCGGCAAGCTAGGCTTGTCACCAGAGGCGGCGGTAATGCTGCTGCTCGCTACTGTCGTGGGCAGCATGGTGAACATACCGGTTTCCCGCCGCATTGTCTATGAGCAACCGCGGCCTCTGTATTCACGCTTCTTTTTCTATCTACCGCCCCGGGTAAGACATCAAGTGATAGCAGTGAATTTGGGTGGCGCCATAATCCCTGTTGCATTCGCCTTGTACCTGCTGCCACAGTCTCCACTGATGGCCACCCTTGGGGCTACAATTGTCGTGATGATAGCCGCTAGACTATTGGCAAAACCGGTGGCTGGAGTTGGCATAGTCATGCCCGCCTGGATTCCTCCACTCATCTCTGCAGGATTAGCCCTTCTTTTGGCAAGGGACAACCCCGCGCCCGTGGCCTACATTTCGGGGGCACTGGGCACTCTCATCGGGGCTGACCTGCTCAACTGGCCGAACTTCAAGAAGCTTGGGGCTCATCTCATAAGCATTGGGGGAGCTGGGGTCTTCGATGGCATATTCCTGGCTGGAATAATGGCGGTTCTCATTACTTCTCTCTGAGCCCGCTAAATTCCCATTAGAAAGGTTCCCATGCACTCCCGGGACTCAGGTTACAGCAGGTAATGCATCATTATTGTCGCCGCTCCCAGCAGGAAGAGGAACCCGCAGATATCCGTGATCGTGGTAACCACCACAGTTGATGCCAGCGCTGGGTCTATTCGCAGCAGCTTCAAGGCCAGTGGTACCACCGCTCCGCTCAGGCCAGCCACCACCATGGTCAAGAACATGGCTACTGCCAGAATCACCCCCAGCCACAGGTCACCTTTCCAGAGGAAAGCCACCGCTCCAGCTATTATGGCTATCACGAAACCGTTGATGACTGCCAGGCTGACTTCCTTGAACAGCGCTTTCTTTGCGTTCTTAAAGGAGATTTCACCCAGAGCCAGGCTGCGCACGATGATAGTCAAGGTCTGGGTGGCAGCATTCCCCCCTTGCCCGGCGATAATCGGAATAAAGGCAGCCAGCGCCACCAACCGGGCTATGGTAGACTCAAAGAGGTTGACCACGAAGCCAGCCAGGATAGCCGTTCCCAAATTGACGCAGAGCCACAACAGTCTCCTTTTAACGGAATCACGCATGGGGCTGAAGACCCTTTCCTGCCCACTGAGACCAACCATGTGATACATATCCTCGGTGGCTTCCTCTGTAATCACCTCCATAGACTCCTTGAGCTGGATGAGGCCGACCAGACGGTGCTCCTCATCAACCACGGGTAGAGCGGTCAGACCGTAGTGGCTCATGATTCTGGCGCACTCTTCCCTGTCTGTGCTGCTGGTCACCCAGATGACGTCAGGTTCCATAATCTCGCCGATCTTGGCCTGAGGGTCTGCCAGTATCAGTTCCCTGAGGGTCAGCCTGCCCAAGAGCCTCCTCTCCTCATCCACCACATAAAGGACATCAATAGTTTCCCGAGGCGGCTTCAGCTTTCTGAGCAGAGCAATAGCCTGAGCCGCAGTCATCTCTGAAGTGAGTGGGACAAACTCCGGAGTCATCAGGCCGCCGGCACTGTCGTCAGCGTAGACAAGCAGCGGCGCGACTTTCTCTTTCTCCGCCATGTCTGCCAGGACCTCCTGGCTGCGCTGGGGTGGTAAGGCACGCAGCATATCGGCAGCCAGGTCCGGGCTTAACTGGTCCATAAGATGGGAGAGCGTGGTTCCGCTGATATGCTCCGGTAACTGACGAACGTTATCCTTCTTCAGGTTTTCCAGTATCCTGGCAAGTTCATTGTAGCTGAGGTGGGGCAGTAGCTCCTTCTTCTCTCCCAATCCCAGCTCTGAGAACAAGTCAGCCTCATCAGCGGCTCTGAGCTGGGAAAGCAGCTGGATTGCCTTGTCCCACTCCTTCCGCTTAATGTGCTCTCTCAGCACATCAATGAGCTGCGGGGCTTGCGTTGTCATAGCTCACACTCCATTTAGGCTACGCTGCCCTTGACTTTCTTCAACCTCTGCTTCAATTCTGAACCCGCGATAGTCTCCCTATCCTCCAGCTCTTCAGCCAACTCCTTAAGCAGCTGCTCGTTTTCCTGCAGCAAGTTCTTGGCTCGCTGGTAGTTCTGAGTGACTATATTGTGGACTTCTTCGTCAATTAGCCGGGCTGTCTCCTCACTGTACTCTTTTGTCCACAGATTGGGGGCGATTCTTCCCAGCATAGGCTCGCTGCCATCGCTGAAGGTAAGTGGCCCCAGCTTCTCGCTCATGCCAAAGTCGCGCACCATGCGCCGGGCCAGCTGGGTTGCCTGGTATAAATCATTCTGAGCGCCGGTGGATACCCGATTGAAGCAGATTTCCTCAGCAGCCCTACCCCCGAGCAGCACCGCTATCTTATCCTCCAGTTCCTCCTTGGTGAAAAGATACCGGTCCTGAAGCGGAAGCTGGAGAGTCATCCCCAGAGCGGCGGTACCCCTCGGTATGATAGAAACACGGTGCACCGGGTCAGCGTGGGGCAGGAGCAAGCCCACCAGGGCATGCCCCATCTCATGGCAAGCCACCACTTTCTTCTCCTCTTTGCTGAGAGCACGGCTTTTGCGCTCAAGCCCGGTCATCACCCGGTCAACCGCCTCCTCAAAGTCCGCCATCTCAACCACCTGTTTGCCGCGCCGGGCGGCGAGGAGCGCCGCCTCGTTCACCACGTTAGCCAGTTCCGCGCCGGCAAACCCGGGAGT
>Ga0209426_1000756_pt1 | contig 27238 bp, 26 predicted proteins | sample Deesub1362B_J571_FD_187697 | JGI IMG/M metagenome (GOLD analysis project Ga0209426, IMG submission 187697) | Deep oceanic, basalt-hosted subsurface ecosystem from Juan de Fuca Ridge flank, Pacific Ocean, CORK Borehole 1362B_J2.571 (SPAdes)... ...
TCGCCATGGGAGGCTTTATGCCTCTTTCTAAATAAATTTTACGGTTTTATTCAGGTTTGTTCCCTGTAGAAACGTATTTGGCTATGTATCTTTTTGTAGGGAGTTATATGGGTTTGTTATTTAGAGAGTTGAGATGTTAGAATTGGTATTTTGTTGGTAATTTTGTAAGCACCCTAAATTTTTATGTTCCCAAAAACAAGCCTGAAAAAATATACTCCACTATCGAGCTTGAAAAAAAATTATATGTACGCCGGGAGAGGGAGAAAAAATTATATGTACGCCGGGAGAGGGAATTGAACCCCCAGCTGCAGTCAGCTGGACCAACACACCGCAATATCTGCGATATTGCACTATCGAGCTTGAAAAAATTATATGTACGCCGGGAGAGGGAATTGAACCCTCGCATCCTTGCGGACACTGGTTTTCTGTTGGAACAACTCCAGACCAGCGCAGTACCTCTCTGCAATCCCGGCTGAATACTGAAGAATATTTGCGGTATGGGAAGATAAAGTTTCTGGATGGTTTTCATAAAATCAAAAATTTTATTACCTACTCTACTCAATCGCCAAAAAGCCATGATGCATTTACTCTCAATATCAGACTTAACAAAGGAAGAACTGCTGGAAATTATTGATCTGGCTGTAAAACTCAAGTCGGAGAGATACAGAAATGTCGTTACGGATTACCTGAAAAACAAGAGTTTAGCCATGATTTTTGAGCTTCCTTCGACCAGAACAAGAGTCTCCTTCGAGGTTGCAATGGCAGACCTCGGCGGTCATGCTTTATGTTTAACTCCAGAAGACCTTCAGCTCTCGAGAGGAGAGCCAATTAAAGACACTGCAAGAACTCTCTCAAGGTATGTTCATGCTGTGATGCTCAGAGTTAAGGATCATGCAACAATAGAAGAGTTTGCGTCCTATTCCTCCATTCCCGTTATTAACGGGCTGAGCAATCTGGAGCATCCATGTCAGATTATTGCCGACCTTGTCACAGTCCAGGAATATAAGGGAAAACTTGATTCAGTAAACATAACATGGGTGGGTGATGGTAATAACGTCTGTAATTCCCTGATTCTCGCCTCGGCTATTCTGGGGATTGATCTCGTTATTTCGTGTCCTCAGGGATATGAACCTGATGAATTCGTGGTAAAAAAAGCATATGATATGGGCGCAAAGCTCGTATTTGAGTCAAATCCGCAGAAAGCTGTTGAGGATGCAGATACAATATATACTGATGTCTGGATTTCAATGGGGATGGAAAGTGAGAGGGATGAAAGGTTAAAGAACTTTTCAGATTATCAGGTCAATGAGAAACTAATCAGTTTTGCAAGAGATGATGTTATTGTTCTCCACTGCCTTCCTGCACACAGAGGAGAAGAGATTACAGATGATGTCATAGAGGGGACAAGTTCGGTTGTCTTTGAACAGGCTGAGAACCGCCTGCACGCCCAGAAAGCAATACTTCTCAAAATGATTGGCTATGAATATGAGTAAATGGGATGCCATTGTCGGCAAAATTTCGGAATTCATTGGTCAGATGGTTGGTGATGCGGTGGCAGAAGGTGTTGTTGTTGGTGTGAGTGGGGGAGTTGATAGTGCGTGCGTTGTAACCCTCTGTAAGAAAGCTCTTGGAAGCAATAAGGTGACAGGATTGATTATGCCAGAGAAAGGTCTGACACCGGAAGAGGATATCAGAGATGCCATCAATCTCTGCAAAAAACTCGATGTCGAGTATCATGTTATTGAAATAAATCCCTTCATTGAGACTTTTATAAAAGTCGTAGGCAGGGGAAATGAGAGAGCATATGCGAACCTGAAACCCCGTATCAGAATGATAATCCTTTATCATCATGCAAATAACAGGAATCTGCTTGTTGCAGGAACAGGTAATAAAACCGAGCTAACGGTGGGTTACTTCACGAAATACGGTGATGGTGGTGTTGACTTTCTTCCCATAGGTGACCTGTACAAAACTGAAGTTTTTCAGCTTGCTGAATATCTGGGAATTCCTGAAGAAATAATAAGAAAGACGCCGAGTGCAGGACTCTGGAAGGGGCAAACAGACGAGAGCGAGATGGGGATTGCTTATGAAGAGCTTGATAGCATTCTTAAAGCACTGAGTAAAGATAAATCAGGTATCAAAAGCGATTACGAAAAAGTCCTTCAAATGATTGATAAGGGTGCACATAAGAGAGAAATGCCACCATTTGTTGAATTAAGAAGTCTGATTGAATGACTCAAAGACAATCATCTCAATTTCTTCCTTCATTGGAAAATTTTTCGCTCCAAAATGCTGAATGCTGTACGATGCCACAAAATTACCTGCATCCAGGCAAACGCCAAGCGGTTTATTGTTCATATAAGCGAATAAAAATCCCGCAGCAAATGCATCGCCAGCTCCAGTGGTATCAACAGCTTTAACTTTTTCCACTTCTCGATAAACAACCCCTTCCTCAGAAATAGTTCTGCTCCCTCTCTCCCCCATTGTCACGACAAGTAGTTCTATGAGCTCCAGAATTTCTTTTTCATGTCCTTCAAAAAATCTGTATTCCTGCTCAGAGATGAACATGATATCCACATACCGCAGAATATCCCTTATTTTACCGAAACCAGATATTGCGTAAGAATAGCCCGGATTCAGAATAACTTTTTTTGAGAATGCCTTTGCCTTCTGTGCAACCTCCAGATGCAAATCAAAACTATCATCGGCAGGAAATGGGTCAAGATAGAAATAGTCTGACTCTTTGTAATCATCGTAATCTAATGCAACTTCCACTATTCCTGCTGCGTTTGGGTGCACAAAGAATGTTCTTTCTCCCTCAGAGTCAATATAAACATCAACTCGGCCTGTTTCAGGATGTGTAACATTCAATCGCAAATCAACTTTTATTTCTTTCATACTCTTAATGAAAAAATCAGCGTTGCTATCAGCCCCTATAGTGGAATAAAACCTGCATCTGAGCCCAAATTTAGATAAACCATACAATACATTGGAGGCAGCTCCCCCAGCCATTTTTACCCTCCTGTTCACTACTGCATGTCCACCTTTTTCAGGATATTCGTCGATTAGACAGATGTAGTCAATCAATGCAGGACCCACTCCAGCAATCATAAAAAAAAGTAAAGTTTTTACGTTATTAAAATCTAACACCGGCAATGATACTGACAGATGAGAGAATAAATATTGATTTGTATATGGCCGAAGACCCTCGAAGGTTTGAAGTCTTGAAAGCACTTGATTTCGAAAAAAGGATGTCGGTCAGGGAAATCTCACGGAAGATTGGGTTTTTTGTGGAAGAAACTGAGAACGCATTAAAGGATATAGAAGCTGTCGGACTTGCAGATACGAAAGAGGAATTGAAAAACGGCAAACTGACATTTATGGCAAGGTTATCGACAAGAGGTCTGGCATATCTCAGGGAGAAAGGTATAATAGAAGAGGAAGAGCCAGAAGAACCAGAGGTTGCTAAAGAAACAGCCGAAACAGGAGAGCCAGCTGAGGCAGAAAAAGGTGAACAGGCTGCTTAGTTGTTCATCTCGTTTAACATCTCTTCAATCTTCTTGATTTCTTCCCTTATTTTATCTGCCGCAATCGAATTATCGTGATATTCAAGTACCACACCGCATTTAGGGCACATAAAATTAAGTTCCATTGCTTCAGCGTAAGAGACTTTCACGTGTCCATTCTGGCAGATATAATACATTGTAGATGTTTCCGATTCTAGTTTTTCCTCAAGCTTACTCTTGGTTTTTCTCAATTCCTTCTCAAGAACATCTATCTGTCTTTCATAATTGATTCTCCAGTGATATTCCATCCAGCCAGTTTCATCATCTCTGTGCCTTGAGTATTCTGCGATTCCAACTTCATAAAGAGCAAAAAGAGCTTTTCGAACGTCATTTATTTCAATGCCCAGTTCTATAGCAATCTGCTCATCAGTGAATCCTTTCTTGGGTTTAAGGGCAAAGATTATCAACCCGACTTCACCGGCAACCCGTTCTATTAACTCCCTTATCAATTCGTCAGATTGCATCAAATTAACACTCACGTAATTAACTATCTACTTCATTCTTATTTAACTTTGCGATTTCTTTCATTAGGTGAATGAATTAAATAATCTCTTTCATAATGATTTTCTCTGTAAATTTTATACCACTCCGTAAAGTTTTTGTTTCAGATTCCGGTTTAGTTTACCATGAAACGATTACTGTTACTGATTTTTTTCATTCTGATATGCACATATACAGTAAAAGCCCAATTTGTTAATGAAACAGAGGTGACGGTAAAGGCAGTTGCAGTAACAACGGGAGAACAACCGGCAGGGGTTATCATAAATATAACCGCAATTATTACTCCCGGAAATGGTAAAATTTTCGTCTCAACATCTCCCTTTACTCAGATAGATATGCAGGGAAGTGCCCAGCTTGCTGCTCTCACTGCCTGCGATGTTCTCGGAATGGATTTTCTGAGCTATAATTTCTTCTACACAATAGAATCCGGGGCACCCATTGTGGGAGGACCCTCTGCCGGTGCTGTAATGACAATTGCAACAATGGCTGCCCTTAAAAACCTGAAAATTAATGAAAATGTTTTCATGACAGGTATGATTTATCCCGATGGTTCAATTGGGCCTGTCGGTGGCATACCACAGAAATTAGAAGCTGCGTCAAAAAATCAGGCTGAAGTATTCCTAATCCCAGAGGGTCAGAGAAATGTGGTGGTGCATGAAGAAGTTGTGGAGAGGAAGGGGCCCTTCGTCTTCAAGTCAATACGGGCAAAGACAGTCGACCTTATTGAAATGGGAAATGAACTCGGCGTTGACGTCGTAGAGGTGAGCAATGTTGAGAATGCATTTGTTTACTACACAGGATACTCTCTCGCCAAACCGGAGGTAGCCATAAACATCTCGATATATTCTGACATCCTTAAAAACCTTGCTGATAAGATGAAGAAGGATGCGATGGATCTGTTAAAGGTAGCGGAACAGTATGCTGACAGTGAAGAGCTTGATAATGTGATGAATACAATTAACATGGCAAAGGAGAACTACGAGAGAGAAAATTACTACACTTCCACCAGTCAGTATTTTTCTGCAAAGATAGAGATGAGATATATCGTATACCGGCATACGCTTACAGCAGATAACATAGATGATGAATTCAGGACTGTGGAGGAAGAAATTAACTACTGTCTTGATTGTATCAGAAATTATGAAAACATGGGTGTCAACTCATTTCAGCTGATTGGCGCAGCAGAAGAGAGAATTAAAAAATCTGAAGAGTATCTCGAGAGGGCAAAAACCTCCCGTAACTTCGATACTGCAATTCAAAATCTCGCTTTTGCGAGAGAGAGGATAGAGAGCGCAAAAGCGTGGCTTTCACTTCTGAAGACAATTAAAGAGGACATTCCACTCGATAAAGAACAGATCAAGAGGAGGGCACAGTTCTATCTGAGTCAGGCTGAATCTCTGATTATCTATGCCTCAACAATTGGTGGTTCGAGCACTCTCATCGGACTTGCCCGGGAGAGCTCGGAACTTGCAAACAAACAGATAGATGATGGATTTTATGCCGGAGCAGTTACCTCTGCAATTGATTCAATTGTAAAGACAAGCATATCGATTGAGCTGATAGGACTGGATGAGACACAGATAGAAGAGAAAATCAAGGTTGCGCGGGTCTCTGCTGAGGAGGCTTTATCTGAAGTCCAGTTCGTTACACCAATACTCCCCGCTGCTTACTTTGAATTTGCAGAGACAATGGACAATAGCTTTGATAAGTTAATGTACTACAAGCTCTCAGAAAGGCTGTCTGAAATAATGCTAATTTTTGCAAAAGAGAATCCTGAAAAACAACTTATTGAGACAGTTCCTGAGATTCCATCCTATGAGAGGACAGTGCGAAAGGAAATCGAGGTTCCGGGCTTTGGATTGCTGACAGCAATTTCAGCAGTTTTATTCTGCTATTTTGCGATTTATATAAGAAAGAGGTAACAGAACAGTCCAGAGCTGAGTGTGCCAAGAAAATTAACTCCTGAATTTGTCAGGTAGCCTTTCTTCTCAACCGTAGCTCCAAGAATGCTGTCAACATGAACAGCCATAAACCCGGATACAAGCGCAATTATTCCATAGTTCAGGTCAATTACGTTAAGCCCAAAGGAGATAAGTACAACGATGAATGCACCTGCAAGTGCAGCAACCTCACCCTTAACTGATATTCCACCGCTTATGCCGGGGGTAACCCTGCTAAGACTGGTAATAAGATATACGTTACCTGATGTCTTACCTATTTCACTCGCCATGGTATCTCCGAGAGCGGCTGCGACGGATGCTACAAAGGAGATAAGAAATACATCATTATTGTAAACTCCATAACTCATAGCAAAAAAAAGTGGGGCAAGACTGTTCCCGAAAACATTTGAATAACCCCTCGCTCCACCGGCAGGTTCTGCCACACCCCTCTCAAGTTTTATTGAGTATCTGTATCTCGTTGATACAGAGCCCGCTAAGTAAAACGTTATAAGTACAAGGAAAAACCTGATATCGTTGAATACTATCACGAGTGTACCTACGAGAGTTGCACTCATCAAACCACTCTCATCCGCGATACCTGACCTCATTGCAGCAAGACTCAGCCCAAACGCAATTGCAAATGCGATAGCGAGATCGTAACTTCTTGCGTTGAATGAATATATATCGAATATCAGGTAAACAGTTGCAACAGCCAGAACCATTGTTGCTCTTTTGTCACTTCTGACATCAATACTTTCGATGAGTGCGGCAGTAATACCTCCCATCAAACTCAGAAAGAAGAGGTTATCGAAATTTACCTGTGCTGAGGTCAGATACGTATAATAGAAGAAATAGACAAAACCGAAAACTGTAAAAATTGCTATGTTCGGAAGCGTTTTGCCTCGCAGCTCATGAGCAGTTACTATAAAGAGGGCTGCCATCACTATTGACTCTGAAACACCGAAAAAGACAGTCGAATACATTACGGAGGCAAAAAGTATTGAATTGAAAATAGAAGACGTATTATCTACATCTGTTATCGCAAGTCTTACTTTTCTGAATGCTGGAATGACAATCAGAGAGATAAGCAAAATACCGAAAATAATTCTTTCGGGAATTAATGGTGCTAAAAGGGAAGGAATTACCAACAATAGCACAAGCTCTCTGTTATTTAACATTGGCAATTGTTAAGTATGTATTATTTTAAAAAGTTATCTATGGACTTTATCAGGAAGCTATACGAGAAAAAGCTTGAAAAGCAGATTATATCGGGTAAAATTCCAGACCACATTATGATTGTGGCTGACGAGATAGAGTTTCTTGAAAATATATCAAAATTCAGGGTTTTCATAAACTGGTGTAAAAAATTTGGAGTTAACGAGATAACTATATGTGTTCACATTCTTCACCCAGTCTCTCATAAAATGCTTGAGAAAATCGCCTCCAGATTGAAGAAAGATGATAATTACAAATTGAGACTATTTACCGGCAGTGAGAAATCATCTGAAAAAGCTGAAGGTTTTACAGTTAATTTGATTGCTGGATATGGCGGCAGGGCTGAGATAACAGACGCAGTAAGGAAGCTGGCAAAACTGGTTGAACGAAGTGAAGTAAATCCTGAAGATATTATTGAAGAAGATATAGAAAGATTTTTGAGTGTTAAAGAACCACCAGATTTGATTATGAGAGCGGGCGAGGAGATACCGGATTTCCTTATATGGCAGAGTATCTACAGTGAACTTTATTTTCTGGACATCGACTGGAAGAGCTTCAGATATGTGGATTTTATGAGGTGTATCAGAGATTATCAGAGGAGAGAGAGGAGATATGGGAAGTAAATCAGAACTCAATGCTGTTAGAATGATGGCTGATTACCAGTTCGGAAGCGGATGCGGTAAAGCACTCTTTCCCGACTCATGCGAGTTTGTGGTCTCGTCCAAGGGGAAAGTCAGGCAGGTCATTGACGATGTGAGAATCGCTACAGTGAAGGCAGATTCGGGTTGGCTCACAATCAGCATCAAGGGGGCAAAGCGGCTGCACTCTTTTCTCCCATATCCTTCATTGAGGGTGGTGGTCATGAATGAAGTATCTGAATTTATAAAAGATGGTGGAAATGTTTTTGCAAAACACGTTGTTGATGTTGACCCATCAATAAGAGCAGGCGATGAGATAATAGTGGTGGATGAGGAAGACAATCTCCTTGCCACCGGTAAAGCCATACTCTCTTCAAAAGAGATGCTGGAATTGAGTAGAGGTATGGCAGTGAGTGTCAGATGGGGTATCTCAAAAAATAAGGGTGGAGTTGAGGATGAGGACTGAACTAAGAGAGGAATCAGATGTTGTTGACAGAAGAAAGTATATGATTGACAAGTCGAAAAAATTGCTTGTTGTCAGAAAAGGCTCTGTGGTTGACAGACACCTGAGGTTCAATGGCAAAATTGTAGCAGGAATGAATACAAGTTTCTGGGGAAATCTTGAGGCAGAAGAAATCTATCTTGGCAAGGGCTGTTATGTTGGTGGAAAGATAGTTTGCAGTAAAATTGTGGTTGGTGCTGAATCTGAATTCACTTATATTGACTCAGAAGGAGATGTGCTGATACTGGATGGTTGTAAAGGTGGAGTTATCAAATCAGAGGGAGATGTGAAGATAAGAGAAAACTCGGTAATAAATGTGATCGAGTCAAATGGTCATGTAATATTTGATGGTAATTCGAAAATCGGGAAAGTTTCGGGGAAGAAGGTGCTGGCATCAAGAGAGTATTAGCTTTTTATAAATAATAAAAAAGATTTAAGGAACTTCCCCTTTAAAGAGAACACCCTCTTTCTCAAGAACATCAGTTGCTTTTTCTATATCGTCGACTCTGAGTATTATCATTGCCCTCTCAACGCCGGAAGTAAAGGCATAAACGTATTCAATATTTATACCCTCGTTACCAAGCGCCTTTGCAATCTTAAACATCCCTCCGGGCTCATCCTCTACCTCAACACCCAGAACTCTTGTCAGGGAGACTGTAAATCCATTTTCTTTTAACAATCTGTGGGCATCATCTGTCTTATCAACAACCATTCTTATGATGCCGAAATCTCCCGCTTCAGCGATTGTAAATGCCCGGATATTGATTTTAGCTCTGTAAAGTATTTCAGTTACTGCAGCCAGTCTCCCAGGTTTGTTCTCCACGAAAATGGAAACCTGTTTGATTATTTTCTCATCCATTTTCACACCTCATAATTTTCTATTATCAATAACCCTCTTCGCCTTTCCCTCAAATCTCTGCAATGTGCCGGGGTTTACAACCTCCACCCTTGCCGATACATTCAGTACGCTTTTGAGATTGTTTGAAATCTTCTTGCTGAGTTCAAGAATATCGCTTACTTTATCACTGAAAGCCTCTTCATTAACCTCTACCTGAATCGTCATGACATCAAGACCATCCTGCGCTCTATCAAGTATAATCATATAATGGTCTCCAGCTTCCGGAACCTGCATTAAAACATGCTCAATCTGGCTTGGAAAGACGTTCACACCCCTTACAATCAGCATGTCATCTGCCCTGCCCATAATCCTCATAATTCTCGGGTGTGTTCTTCCACATGCACACTTCTCTTCTTCCAGAACTGTAATATCTCCTGTCTTCCATCTTATCAGTGGCATAGCCTCCTTTGCAATGGTTGTAACAACCAGTTCACCTTTCTCACCCTCTCCAACAGGTTCACCTTCTTCATCAACAATCTCTGCAATAAACTGGTCAGCCCAGATATGTATTCCATTCTTCTCAGTACATTCTGTGAAGAGCGGTCCACTCAACTCTGAAGTGCCATAAACATCGTAAGCATCTATCCCTGCTTTATCTTCTATTCTCTTCCTTGTTTCTTCACTCCACGGCTCCGCTCCAAAGATACCCATCCTCAAATCTGTATCATTTTCTATACTAATTCCGATACTCGCAGCATATTCAGATAGATACAGCATGTAAGATGGCGTGCAGGCAAAAACTGTGCTTTTCAAATCTCTCATAAGCTCAATCTGTCTCTGAGTGTTTCCCGCTGATGTTGGCAGAACAGTTGCTCCAAGTTTTTCGCCAGCGTAGTGGAAACCCAAACCTCCAGTAAACAGCCCGTAACCATAGGAAATCTGAATCGTGTCATCTCTTTCAACACTACATGCGGTCAGACTCCTGCACATACTCTCAACCCATACCTTTATGTCATTATCCGTGTAACCCACAACAGTTGGCTTACCTGTCGTTCCGCTGGAGGCATGGAATCTCACAATTTGCGATAAAGGCATTGCGAACATGCCAAAAGGGTAGTTATCCCTTAAATCAGGTTTTTTTGTAAAGGGGAGTTTTTTAAGGTCTTTTAGCCCCTCAATATCCCAGGGATTAATACCCGCTTCTCTGAACTTCTTTCTATAGAATGGCGAATAATAGTATACGTTATGCACCAAAGCTTTTAGCTTTCTCTCCTGAATTTCTCTCAGGTCTTTAATTGGAGTTTTTTCCGCTCCCGGATTCCAGTACATATCTACCCCCCTTGATTTTTTACCAATTCTTAATACATCTTCTCTCAGATTGTATCTTTCCTCATGTCAAGAACTCTTTTTGCCTTTAACTTAAACCTTTCAAGAGTTCCCTTCTCGACTAAGTCAACATTAATTCTCAAACCAACTTCTTTTAATAACTCTTTTTGAATTTTACTCTGTATTCGCCTGAAATCTTCAAGCTCACCTCTGAATAACTCGTCTTTCATCTCAACCCTTACCTTCATTTCATCAAGCGTTCCCTCTCTGGTTATGACAACCTGATACGAGTCCCCAGCGTCAGGAATTTTCATAAGAATGTGTTCTATCTGACTCGGAAATACGTTTATACCTCTGACAACAATCATATCATCAGCCCTGCCGAGAATTCGATGTATTTTAGGATGTGTTCTTCCACATGAACATTTATAATCTATTGTATATGTTAAATCTCCAGTCCTGTACCTCAATAAAGGCATCGCTTCTTTCGTTAAAGGAGTGAGAACAAGCTCACCTCTCTCTCCTTCTCCAGCAGGTTTGCCTTCTTCATCAATGATTTCAATGAAGTAGTGGTCAGCCCAGATGTGCAAGCCATTCTGTTCCTCACACTCAAATGCAACACCGGGACCGTTCATCTCGCTCAAACCGTACGAATCAAAGGCTTTAAGTCCAAAGGATTCCTCGAGTCTCTTTCTCATACTGTCGCTCCATGGCTCTGCACCAAAACAGCCTATTTTAAGACCGAGTTCGTCAGGACGTAAATCCATTTTCTCTGCTACCTCTTTTATGTGTAAGGCATAGCTTGGCGTTGCATGAATTGCAGTTGTTCCAAAATCCTGAATATAGCTAATCTGCCTCTCAGTGTTTCCCGTTGCTGAGGGTACAACCATTGCTCCGATTAACTCTGCGCCGTAATGCATTCCCAAGCCACCGGTAAAGAGAGCATAACTGACCATGTTCTGAAAGACGTCATGATTTCTGATTCCTGTCATATACAGACATCTTGCAACCATGTTAATCCAGTTGTCCAGATCTCTCTTAGTGTATCCCACAACCTTCGGTTTTCCTGAAGTACCGCTTGAAGTATGGATTCTGACAAGTTTTTCTTTTGGAACGGCAAAAAGACCAAAAGGGTAGGTGTCTCTTAAATCCTCTTTTACTGTAAATGGTAGCTTGCTAACATCTTCTCTTTTTTTGATATCATCTGGGTGAATTCTCGCTTCTTTTAACTTCTTTCTGTAAAAAGGGACATTCTCGTATGCGTTTTTTACAGTGTGTTTCAATCTCTTGAACTGCAATTCCATGAGGTCTTTTTTGGGCATTATCTCTTCTTTCTGCCAGTATTTCTCTGAATAGGGCATGAGATTCACCGTAAGTTATTGTAGCATAGCATCAAAATTAAATAAATATTTAAGGGTTTCCGAAGTGGATTTCTCGAATTTCTATTTCCAAGAAATAATTAAGGATGGGTCAGATTAACCAAAAACAAGAAAATTCCACCATGGTTTTTTCTCCTCTATTAAATCTCCAGATTCCTCCTCAATCAGAACCTCTATATCCATATCAACCGGAATAATACCCAGTATACGAGCTTTTTTAGTTTTTATGAGACTTATAGCGTTTTTATCTTTTACTTTCTTTCTCTCAATTTTCTTCAATTTTTCATCTTCTTTCAGGTATTTTAATGCAAATTTATTCAGCTGTAAGTCTTCATCCTGAACCTTCTTTTTAGTGGTTTCTTTACTCATAATCGATTTTTTCAGAGCCTTTTCCTGCTGTTTCTTCAATTCTTTATCTACCGCAAGAGCATACTTTGAGAAATGAGTTATTGAAGTGGAGACAGTATTTCTGATTGTGTCCACAGTGGATGGCAGTGAAACCCATTCAGCACCATCGTAATAGAAGATACTCAAATCTGCTTCGTTTATCCCCCTCAGATCAGCCTCATCGTACCTGAAAGTCAGAGTAACTGGTTTATTTAGCTCGCAATCTGCCTGAATATCGAAAACAGAAATTGGTGAAATTCCTTTAATACTCTCTTTCCTTACCCCCTCAATTTTTATAAGTGCTTGCCTATTTAAAGCGCCAGTCTGAAATTCGATAATCAGCCTATCATGGGTCTCTATAACTCCTCCTTCAGGCCCAATTTCGTTGATAACTCCATAAATCATGTCCATTCCAGCTTTTGCAGTTTCAACCTGCCACTTCTTCCACTTTCCCTGATCTCGAGCTATAGTTGGCCCGATAATTCCCTTGATAATATCATCCGGGCTGAGATTAAGTTCTCCGAAGCAGTATGGCAGGGTATTGTAAGCTATGATCGCCACCCGATTGTCCTCATTTATTTCTTCTATCGAGTTGCCCTCATCTACATCCACAATATGGGTAACTTCCATACACTTGGAATCAAAAGTAACGGAAAAACTCTGGTTGTTCAGCTGCAAACTTCCCCCCTCAATCAGTCCGTATTGAAGATTAACTATTTGAGTTCGTTTGACTGTAGGCGCAATTTGAGCCTCAAAAAAGTATTGGTCGTCTGAATCTTCCAATGAACGTATCTGTGCCTGAAGCCCTCCGTTATTCAGTTTATCAATCTCCAGAACTTCTACGTCACCGCTCGCTTCATTTGAACTCTCAATCAGTGATTCCTGGTACCAGTTGACAATAAGTATGGTTCCGGGTGGGACTCTTTCTGTCCCAGTATTCTTCAGGGTTGTCGAGATCTGCCATGTGAGTTTTGTACCATCTTCAAGCTGAGATTCTGTAAAATTTACATACTTCACATCTAATTCGAGATCAGGAAAATCACATACATCTCCTATCCCGTCACCGTCACTGTCGAGCTGGTCGCTGTTCTTTATATCCGGACAGTTATCACAAGCATCACCAACTCCATCTCCATCACTGTCAGCCTGATCAGGATTGGAGATATCTATGCAGTTGTCACATGGGTCTGGGCAACCGTCACCATCGCTTCGGTCAACATCAGGGGAATAAATCTCAGGACATCCGCCACACACGTCTTTACTTCCTTCAAAAGGAGAGAAAATCGTCATATCTGTATTCCCCTCAAACAGAGGCTCACTGCTCCAGTAAAGAATATTAGCTCGTTTTTTTGGAGTCAAGGCAGAATCGCAATCATAACCGAAGTGATTGCATGCATCGTAGAAAGGATCCTCCTCCATTGCATCTTTTAACTTTGCCCGGGTATTGTAAACAGTATTAACTGCAATATCTATCACTTTTTTAGAGGATGAAGTATCATACAGACAGTTGTAGACTGAGTCATAGTAAGTATCTCCACTGAACCAGCCACAATCTGATAATGAAGAGAGACAAGCCTCAGCAGCAGTGTGATAAACTACCGCAATTGGTGGGAGAGGGATGAGCATCCCAATCCCTGCCGCTGCATGGGAAATAGGGCAAGCATAATCATCCAGTGCTTTTTGCTCGAACACGCTGGCGAAGAAGATGGGAAGTGCATTGACATAGCGGGAACCGCTCACCGCCTGTGCACCAAGTTCTATCCACTCCTCAATCAGATAAGACCCGAAGCAATTCATTTGATAGACCATGCGGATAGCCAGTTTATCTCGACTTCCAGATAAACTCTTGAGTGTATTGGGACCAATGTCATCCCCGATTACACAGATGTTTCCTTTACCATTGTTATATCCGCCGTGTGTCAGTACTATAATATCCATAAAGTAGCCCTCATCGTTTATCTCCTGAAGCTTTTCAGCAACCTCGTTGATTGCTTCTTGGGAATTGCTGCAGTTACCAATACCGGGATCATCAATAACTACATACTTTTTATAAACACCCGGATCACTCCAGTGGTCTTTTGTTATCTTTTCCAGTTCTTTCTCAAAATCACTCTCGCTGCAATCACCGCCATTGTCGAGTATCAGAACTAAAGCAGCCTTTCTTTCATCATCCTGATAAATTGTTTTCTCAGTTATAGCTTCAGTTTCAACCGTATCATCTTCACTCTGAATTTTATCAGATTGAAAATCTTCTGCGGATGTCAGAACTTCATCTGGAGGTTTCAGTTCCTGTTCCCACGGCTGTTGAGGGGTTTGTTTTGCCGTCACTCCATTGGAAAATACAGCAGAGATAGCTAACCCGATTAGAAAGTAAAATAGCAGATTTTTAATTTGATTCGAACTCATTATTTTTTAAAAATTAATTGAATATTTAAGGTTTTTTATTTTCGATTAATGATTTTAATAAAATTAGAAATGGCTAAGGTGAGAAATATCAAACCTGTGAACAGAAAAAAGGCAAAGCATCCTTTAATTTTCACTCATACTCTCGACTAAACAGTAATCTCTATTTTTTTAACTTCAGTACCGTTTAACTGAACAATAACCTGATACTTACCCTCATCAAGCACTCCGATCCTAACTGTCTCATTATAGGTCTGTACAACCTGAGCACAGAACTCATCAGGGGCAGGAGGTGTATGGCTGAATTTGAGTATTATTCTCTCATTAACGACCTCTTTTCCTGTGAAATCTATCTTATGGCATGGGCTTGGTAAAGTGAATGTAACCTGCGCCTTCCACGTTTCTTTATCTTTAAAAACAGCAATTTGCGGATTTAAAGAGGGCTGTTCAACCGGTTTATCTTCCAGCTCTTTCTTCTCCTCAGCACATCCAAGTAGCATAATTGCAAGCAGGAGTGCGATTACTGTTTTCATTGAAGTGGTGATGAAAGCAGTAATAATAAATATTTCCAAATTTATCTGTCTACCTTTTCTTATGTTTATCAATTCAGAATAGACGTTTTATGTTTTTGAAAAAAGCATTAAACTTTACCAGAATTCATCAATGAATACAGAAGCAGAAACAATCCCGCAATGCCAGCCATCACGAGAAAAACAGCATTAAAGGAGTATAAATAAACAATTGAGGCTATAACTGGTCCAGCAGTCTGACCTGTTTTCATGACAAGACCAAAAGTAGACATCACGATACCTCTGTAATCGGGAGGAGCTTTTGAAAGAATGAGGCTCTGCAGAGTGGGCATAACTATGCCATGTCCGAGCCCGAGGATGAAGGTGGATGCTATGAGCATATTTAATGGGAGGTAAGGCATGAACAGCATTGAAAGAGCATAGCAAAAAAATCCTGTCTGAATTGTTTTAATTGAGCCAAATCTTTTGATAAAGTATTCAAGTCGTGATGAGAAAAAGGCTGCAAATCCGTTCATAGAGGCAAGGAAGAGAGAGATTATGAAGGGGTCTGTGTTGTATCTATCTTTTAGTAAAATTGGAAAATAGCCCAGAAAAGCACCGTAAAGTATGATGAAGACGGCAATTGCAGAAAGAAACTGGAGGAGGAGAGTTCTGTTTTTCAATACAAATATTGTGTTTGAAAAATACATGTGTATGGGTTCTTCGGATTTGATTTCTGATGGTAGAAATGCAACTGCAATAGCGACAGGAATTGCAACTGAGAAAGCTAAGAAGGGCAACCTCCAGTCGTAGTGGGCAAGCAACCCTCCAAGGGGAAGAAAGCTCACAATACCGAGTGATAAAACACTTGCGTTATAACCAAGAGCCTTTGCTCTCTCATAGCCTTCATAGATGTCGCCTATAAGGGTTGAAGAAAGCGCAACAAGAGCAGAACCTCCGATTCCCTGAAGAAATCTTAAAAATAACATCATTCTGAAATCAGCAAAAGCACAACTCATTCCTGCAATTCCGAAGAGAAAGAGGCATGGCACTAAGACTGTCCTTCTTCCCAGCCTGTCTGCAAGAATACCCATAACCGGAGCGAAGAATATTCCCGGAAGTGTGAAAGCAGAAATCAAAAGAACAACCTCAGTATTTGTAATTCCGAATGCATCTCTTATGCCGGGTAAGGCTGGAGAAATGATGTTAACGCCGATGACACCCATCAATGTGATGCTGAAAATAGTGTAGAGTGTTCTGGCGTTCAATGGCATATTTTATTTTTATTTTTCTGCTTTTTAACATTTTTCAAACCTATTGGGTTAGAAAGGTCAAAAGAATACCTATCACCAGAATAGTGAAAATCAGGTCAAGCACTGACGTTATAATTGCTATCCTGAGACCCAACCTTGCTCCAAAATAAGCTATTTTTCCGGGAAGGGAATGTCGGAAAAAAATAATGGACATTGAAACAACACTCGCTAAAAGTAAGGCAATAACACCCTCAAGTGGAGAAAGTAAGCCTTCAACAATCATTGAGCCTGCAAGTATTATTCCACTTGTTGTATCGGCAAATCCGACAGCTATGATTGTTGATGTTTCTCCGGGCAATCCAGCGGGCAGTTGAAAAGATTTGAAGACATCAAACCAGCCCATTGCTCTTGCATAGGATGTAATCAGATAAATAATCACCAATCTTGGAATTATTCTTTTGAATACTCTGAAAGAGGCTTTCAGCGCATCTTTTATTTTCTGTTCTGAATTTCTGATGTCCTCTTCCGGTTTTTCCTCAATTTCACCTTCTACTTTTGATTTCAGAAAGAAATGCCCTGCAGTTGCAGCAACGAGGGTAACTGAGAGACTAATAAAAAATCTTGAACCAACATAGAGTAAACCTGCGGTCAAGCCGAGAATGGGTATCACAATAGGGGCGTAGTAAATAAACAGATGATTCAGAAAGCTGAAGAAGTTGCTCAGAATCGATGCCACTGCCGTCTCGTTATCACTTGTGATTCTCCTTTCCCTGAAACCGGCGAGCATTGCTGCTCCTGCGCTCGCACTCGCCATGTACGTGATGATCGATAAACCAGCTTCTTCCGGCAGTCTGCTGAATCTTATCAGGGGTCTGATGACGAAAGCAATCTTCTTAACCAGTCCAAATTCGACAAGGAGGTTCGCAGATGTAACAGCCAGAATGAGAACAGGGAGTATATTCTTTGATAAATAGAGCATTCTTGAAATCATAATCCGGGAAATTTCGTCCATTTATTTTATTTCAATGGTGTATTATATTATATTTTTCGTAACTTTAACTTTTAAAGTAGAGAACTTAGTATGGAGAATCTATTTTAAAAGCTCTGTTATTCTCAGTTCTTATGAGTTCTCTTCTCCTTCTCCAAACTCTTTTCTGAGATAACCAGAATAGCACATTTTTTAGAGGTAACAGCTTCAAATTTCCTTTCTGGCTGGCTTGCTGTATGAATACTTGATAGATGATTTCTGGTACAAAAGTCTACTATAGTTTAATTTTATGATTTATGATTTTGTTGGATATAGACGAAAATGATATAATCGCAAAGATTTATATTGATAACACTAAAACAAATGGATAAAATTAAGTCCCATTACATTATAGGCTAAATAGTAGAAGAGAAGGAGAAATGAATAGAGAAATTACGCAAAAATAATCTCAACATTAACTAAACAGTAAAGAGAATAACAGTCTTTGGCTCCTTTGCAGGGGAGAGGAAAGAAGAGAGAGTGACATCGATATCCTTGTCGAATTCTCCGATAGAAAAAGTCTACTTGAAATTTCTCACATGTTCGTCATCCAATTTATTCAAGCGTAATTCTTCTTTACCTTGGAATTCTGATTATCTTCCTCTCAATTCCTGCTTTCATCGTCTGGTTATTTGCTATTGCCTTCTACCACTACATCTCCCGCTTTGAAGAAAAAATCTTGCTGGAGGTATTCGGTAAAGAATACGAACAATACATGAAAGAAGGGCCCATGTTCATACCTCGATTATTTAAGTGAAATATGCTTGATTACTTGATTACAGTAATCTTTATTAAAAATTACATACTCTAAAGTATGATGCCTCAGAGTATGTTTGTAAATAGAAAGTTTGAACTGGATTTTCTCAAGCAAAGATATGAATCAAGCAGGGCTGAGCTGATCGTTGTTTATGGGAGACGTAGAGTTGGAAAAACAAGATTGCTTCAGGAGTTTGTTAAGGACAAAAAGCACCTTTATCTGATTGCAGACGTTTCGGAGAACATTCTGGATTCTTTTTCCAGAGTTGTCTCAAAACAATACCGTTTTGTAAAATTTGATAGCTGGGATGATTTCTTTGAATTTTTAAGCTCGATAGATGAAAGAATTATCGTTGTTTTGGATGAATTTCAGTACCTGTACAAGGTCGATAAAGCCTTTCCAACGATACTGCAGAGGTGGTGGGAGACGCTCAGACACTCCAAGATTATGCTGGTTCTGTGTGGTTCCATAATCTCAACAATCTATAAAATTTCTCTGGGCTATGGAAGTGCACTATATGGTAGAAAAACAGCTGAGATAGAAGTAAAACCACTAAAATTCAATGAGATAAAAGAGTTCTTTCCCGGTTATTCTGCAAGAGAACTTGTAGAAGTTTATGCAGTTCTTGGTGGAGTTCCAAGATATCTGGAAGAGTTTGAGAATGCTGATATCGCAAATATCAAGAACAAGATTTTGAACAGAACGAGCTTTCTTTACAACGAACCAATGAATCTGCTTTTTGAGGAATTTAAGGATTACTCTCGCTACTTTGCAATTCTTAATGCAATCGCAGAGGGGGCAACTAAATTTGGAGAAGTCTCAAATAAAAGTAGAGTTCCACAAAACAAGCTCTCAAAGTACTTGATGACTCTGGAAAGAATTGGAATCATCAGAAGGATTATTCCTGTAACAGAAAAGAAGTCCAGAAGAGCAATATATAAGATTTCAGATAACTTCTACAGATTCTGGTTCAAATATGTGTATCCGAATAAGAGTTTTCTTGAGATGGGAGAAGTTGATTACGTTATGGATATTATAAAGGATTCTTTCAATGCTTTTGTGGGAGAGGCTTTTGAAGACATTGCAGCAGAGTTTTTAAGTTCAGAGATAAAATGCCCTGTGGGTAAGTGGTGGTATAAAGACATTGAAATTGATCTGGTTGGATTGGGGGAAGATACATATTTTTTTGAAGTGAAGTGGAAGGATTTGAGTCACAGCGAGGCAATGAAGGTATTGAGAAGACTGGAAAAGAAAGCGGAAGAGGTTGGAGTTGGTGGAGAGAAAAAGTATGGGATAATTGCAAGAAGAGTCGAAGAGAAGGAAAAACTTGCGAGATTAGGTTATCTCACTTACGACTTGGATGGTATTATCCTTGAGGAATGTATCCGGACTTTTTAGCTCCTTCTCAAGCCATTTCCAGAATGGTGGTTTAACTTTTTCAAGGTAATATGGAATCCCGTCAGCAAAGCTGTAAATCTCTACAAGCTCCTCCCAGCTGTTTCTTTATAAATCTCGGGTGTCATGAATTTAACTTTCACTTTTTTCATATTTTTTTTCACAATTCTTATAGTTAAATAAACCGTAGTGAAAAGAGGAGGGCGTTCCCCTTCCGACCCCCCAACTCGGTTGTATTTTTGACGCCCCTCCCATCTTACACTTTTTAGATTTCAGAGCCTATTTGGTGACTTTTCCAGTATGACGAACTCTTGTATGAGGTTATCAGTTCTCAAGAGTGTTCGGATGCAGCATGGACTTCAGATAAATGGAAGTGTATGTTTTTTAACATGCTATATATACATGTTAAAAATTCTTTAAAAAATCCTCAAGTTACGAAAAGATTATATAACGTTATTTTTCAGACTTGGAAAAATTAAAGGTGATTGATTGTGGAAGAGGCAAAAAAAGTTCTGAAAGACAATAATATAAAGCAGGTGCTATGTGCATTCAGTGATGTTCGGGGCATACTGCAGATGTTTTCAATTCCTGCCAGAGAATTCATTGAGGGTAGTGTTTTCGAGAATGGAATCGGGTTCGATGGTTCTTCTGTTAGAGGCTTCAAAAGCATTGAAATGAGCGATATGGTCTGGATGCCAGACACATCAACCATTAAAATTATACCCTGGATTGAAGACCCCATTCAGAAAACAGCGATAATGTTTGGAGATTGCTATGAAGCATGGGGAGCAGAGATTGCAGACTGCGACCCAAGGGGTTTTGTTTCAAAAGGACTTGAGAAAAAACTTGCTGAAAAAGGAATGACTGCGGTATTCGGTCCTGAAATAGAGTTTTTCCTGTTCAACAGAATTGATCCCACAAGTCTAAAATGGGATTTATGGGTTTCGCCAAATGGCGGAGCTGGTGACTCGTGGGGACCCCCGAGAGTTATGCCCGAAAGTGATGAGGTGAACTCGGGGAAATATATTATCAGACCAAAAGAAGGATACTTCAGAGCACCCCCTGAAGATACAACAGTCGAGTACAGAAACGAACTTGTTCACTATCTGGAATTGCTCGAAGTAATGATCGAATACCACCATCACGAGGTTGCTACTGCCGGGCAAATAGAGCTTGATTTTAAGCCAAAAACACTAACAGACGTTGGAGATGCATTTTACCTTTACAAATTTGCTGCCAGAAACGTTGCTGAGTTTTACGATTTAATTGCTACTTTTATGCCAAAGCCGATTTATCTTGATAATGCAAGTGGAATGCATACACATCAGAGTCTCTGGGAAGGCACACCATTTGAGGGTAAAGCAGTTTTTGCTGACCCTGATGACGAATATATGATCAGTCAGACAGCCAGATACTACATCGGCGGTTTGCTTGAGCATGCAAAGGCACTGACTGCACTATGCTCACCGACTATTAATTCATTCAAGCGACTCGTTCCCGGATTCGAAGCCCCGATCAATATCTGCTGGAGTCCAAGAAACAGATCTGCGTTGGTAAGAGTTCCAATGTATCTTAAAAAACCGTCAGCAATAAGGGTTGAGTACAGGGGAGCTGACCCAAGCTGCAACCCTTACCTTGCATTTAGCGCTCAGCTTGCAGCTGGACTGGATGGAATCAAAAAGAAGATTGATCCAGGAGACCCGCTCCTTATAGATGTTTATGAACTCTCTCCAAAGGAGAAGAGAGAATATGGGGTGGGTGAGTTGCCAACAACTCTGAGAGATGCCATAGATAACCTAGCGAGTGATGAGGTATTACAGAATGCACTTGGAAGTCACATTTTCGATGCATTTATGAGCCTCAAGATTGATGAGTGGAATCAATACTGTCTGTATGTAACTCCATGGGAAATAATGAAGTATCTGGATATATAAGGAGGTGTTTAACTTGGGAGTCCATCGTATAACGAGCGAGTCTGCAAAGTATTATGCAACCAGGGAGAGAGTTATCGGCTCTGGAATCTCACTCCTCGGGCTTGCAAGCGAGAGAGCGGCTGAATTGAGCAAAGAAGAGCTTGAAGCTCTGGGCGATTTAGCTGCCAACTTACTTCCTCACTCGCCCGGGTATGCAGGTAAGCTTATACCAACCGTTGCAAGACTCTTCTGGACTCTTGCTGGTGTTGGAGAAAAGGAGTTCCAGTTCATGGAACTTGAAGAACTTGAGAGGGTTATTGAGGACTTAAGGAAGAAAATAGGGGCTGAATAGCCCGTTTTTATTTTTTCTGCGTAGAGTTTTTGGAACTCCATCTCGAGATGTGAACAAAACACAAATTCTTTTTAATTCCCCACCAAAAATTCAGAGATGAAGAAAAGAATGACGATTCGGGAAATTCTCAACATGCTGAAATGGCATCCCGATTATGACTTTAACAGAGTCTCTATTATCTATATAGACAGACCCAAAGGCCACTCCGAATTGAATGCTAAGGAGATTGAAGATATAGGATATAAATTTATTTACCTTAAAGATGATGAGGTCATACCAGTCCACAGAATTGTTGAGATAAAGTATAAAGATGAGATTTTCTGGAGGAAAAGAGATGAAAGAGACAGAGGAAGGAGTTGTGAGAAGCAGATTCGGTAAAAAAATGGATGAAACTGCATTGATGTTTTCATCTTCCTTAGATCATGATAAAAACATCTTCTATTATGTAATCCTTGTGGATATGGCACATATCCTGAATCTGATGAAGTCGTTATATGTATCAGAAGAAGAAGCAAAGGAACTGCTGAAGGCAATCATTGAGATAAGAAATGAAGGATTTGAGACTCTCGGTAATTACGAAGATGTCCATGAAGCAATTGAGGCAAAACTGATTGATAAGGTTGGAGATTCGGGTAGAAAAATTCAGACAGCAAAATCAAGAAACGACGAGATTGCCACATGTCTGAGATTGTTCGCCCGTGACAGACTTCTCCTTCTGATGGATTCGTTGCTGGAGCTAAGAAGAGTTCTCCTTCAGATTGCTATTGACAAAAAAGATGTGATTATGCCCGGATTCACACATCTGCAGCCAGCGCAACCCACAAAACTCTCTCACCACATAATAGCATACCATGACATGTTTTCAAGAGATTTTGAAAGAATGATGCAGGTTTTTCGAAGAATAAACCAGTCTCCTCTTGGTTCTGCAGCCTTCACGACCACAAGCTTTGAGATTGATAGAGAAAGAATTGCTGAATTCCTCGGATTTGATGGAATTGTGGATAACTCAGCAGATGCTGTATCATCGAGAGACTTCTCCATTGAAGCTGTTTTTGTAGGTACATCTATTTTGCTTACCCTGAGCAGAATTGCAGAAGAAATCATCCTCTGGACTTCTGAGTTCAACTTTATCGAACTACCTGATGAATTTGCTTCATCCTCTTCAATCATGCCCCAGAAAAAGAATCCTGATATTGCTGAATTAATCAGAGCGAAGTCAGGAAGAATTATCGGTAATCTTACTGCTATGATGTCAATGTATAAAGCTCTGCCACTCACTTACAACAGAGATTTTCAGGACATGAACTCACTGCTGTATGAGGCACTTGAAATATCCATCCTCAGCACTGGTTTGATGGCAAGAATGCTGGATAAAATCGACTTTAAAGAAGATATTATGGATCAAAAGGCTGGAAAGAAGTTCACAGTTGCAACTGAACTTGCTAACATGCTTGTGAGAAAAGCAAACATACCTTTCAGAAGCGCCCATGAAATCGTGGGGAGGATTGCCATGCAGGAAAATGCCAGCCCTTCAATAGATGACATAGACAGAGCTGCAATGGAGGTTGCCGGAAGAAAAGTTAGTGAGAGTATAAGCAAAGATGACCTCGAAAAAGCACTAAATCCTGCACATGTGGTGGAGGCAACATCTGGCACAGGTGGGACTTCCGAAGAGCAGATAAAAAGAATGCTGGATGAGAGAATATTACTCATCGAAGAAGATGAAGATAAATTGAGCGATATTGTGGAGACAGTCTCAAAAAAACTGGAGAAACTTTATTCGGAAGTTGCAGGGGTGATTGATTGATAGAAGGAAAGAGAGCAAGGGTTAGGGCAAAGGGGATGGAGTTTGAAGGTATTGTAATGCCTTCCTCAACAGGCAGATTTGTCCTCAAGCTTGACAATGGATACAATATCGGGTTAGAAGACTATGAAGTAATTGAGATTTTTGATGTGGAGAAGACTGAAATCCCTGTTCCACCTCACGAAATGCGAGAGGATTTACCTGCTGTGAAAATCATCTCAACAGGCGGAACAATAGCAAGCAAGGTTGATTACAGAACTGGGGCTGTAACAAGTCAATTCTCTGCAGAAGAGATTGCAGGAGATGTGCCTGAGCTTCTCGACATCTGCAACATCGACGCTGAACTTCTTTACAACATACTGAGCGAGAATATGACCCCGGATAAGTGGATCGAGCTTGCTGGAGAGGTTTACAAAGCCCTGAAAAAAGGATTTGAAGGTGTCATAGTCACTCATGGAACGGACACATTAGCTTATTCTGCTTCAGCCCTTGCATTCATGCTCTCAACTCCGTCTCCAGTGATATTCGTGGGCTCTCAGAGAAGTAGTGACAGGCCTTCGAGTGATGCTGCCATGAACCTTATCTGCGCAGCAAGGACTGCCACATCAGACCTTGGAGAGGTTGTTATCGTGATGCACGGCTCTACAAGTGATAACTTCTGTTATATCCATAGAAGTGTTAAAACACGGAAGAACCACACCTCTGCAAGAGACGCCTTCAAATCCGTGAACCAGCAACCTCTGGGTATTGTTGATTCAGAAGTAAGATGGATATCTGATAGAGTCAGACGGAATGAAAGAGAGCTTGTCCTGAATAATAAAATGGAGGAAAAGGTTGTTCTGATTAAGTTCTTCCCGGGGCTGAAACCTGATGTTGTTGACTACTACTATGGTGAAGGTTACAGGGGATTTGTGCTTGAGGGGACAGGTTTGGGACACACCTCCTCAAACTGGGCAGATACCATAAAGAAAATATCGGATGACTCTGTTATAGTCATGACTTCCCAGTGTCTATGGGGAAGGGTTTGCGATAGAGTTTATGACACAGGCAGGGATTTACTCAAAGCTGGAGTTATAGAAGGAGAAGATATGCTGCCAGAGGTGGCTTTAGTAAAGCTAATGTGGTTACTCGGTAACTATGACATACAGGAGGCAAAAACATTAATATGCAGAGATCTCGTCGGAGAAATCAATCCAACAACGAGATACCTGAACTATGATTAATCAGTGTATTTTTGCATAGAAAAAATTAAATGATAGGGTGTTCAAAAATGGATGACCCCGAGCTTGATAAAATCAGAAGAAAAAAATTAAAAAATATGCTTGAGAAGATGAGTAAAGGAGGTAATAAAGTGTCTGAACCTGTTAAAGTTAATGAAAGCAATTTCATGCAGGTAATGCAGGAGAATGAGAATGTAGTGGTCGATTTCTGGGCTGAATGGTGCGGGCCTTGCAGACTCGTGGGCCCAGTCCTTGAAGAGCTTGCAAAAGAATACTCAGGAAAAGTACTGTTTGCCAAGCTCAATACGGACGAAAATCAGGCTCTTGCAGCCAGTTTTGGAATTTCAGCAATCCCTACTCTTATATTCTTCAAAAAAGGTAAGCCCGTTGACCAGATTGTCGGGGCGTTTCCAAAGAGCGAAATGAAAAGATGGGTTGATAGAAACCTGAATATGTAATCTCAGCTAAATTTATCTATTTTTTGGAGAATTCTATCAAGTATCTCCTCGTCAGTCAAAACGCCCTGAGGTGGATTCAGTACCTTCGTCAGTCTCAAAGGCACGCAGTCCATTCGATAAGCACTACCTCCCGTCTCCACTCCAGCAACCGTTGAAGGTATGAAAACTCTTGCTATCCTTGAAGTGAGACTCTCAAACGGATCTATAACAACAACTGGTATCGTGGCAAGGTATCTGATTGATGATCTGGGAAAGTGGGCAACCGGGTCAGAAGCGATTATGAGGGCTGCATCCACCTCCTCGTTCTGCAGAACAGAATTTGAATCCGTCTCTCCGGGGTTATACCATGGATATCCTTTGGAGAAGTCAACAGCATAGGGATAGCCTGTCTGCCACGAACAAACTTCGTTAAAGCCCGTGACATTGTAATGACCTCTCATGGGTATAATACTGAACTTTGTGAATCTGTTTAAATCCCGTACGAGGCTTATAGCTTCAATGATATTTCTGTGCTTTCCGTAACTCATTGTCAACCCCATACCAAAGAAAACCACTCCAAATTGACACGATTTCATCATCTCTACAATCCCTTTAAGGTCTTCTTTGCTTACTCCTCCAACCTCCTCCTTTTCCACATCACCCTTATTGAGAATGGTTCGGAGAGCGTTTAAAACTTCATAATCTCTATTTGGAGGAATCTTCACAAATTTATCTGCAAGTTTGGCAGTCTCGGTCTCCCTGATATCCATAACTATGAGTTTTCTATCAATTTTCCCTCTTTCTCTGAATCTGCCCCTCGAAAAGTGGGTGTATCTTGAAAAATGACGGGGATGAGCATGCATTGCATTTGATCCCCAGTAAATCACAAGGTCTGCTCTGTTCTTCACCTCACCGAGAGTCACGGATGGATAACCGACCTCCTGAACTGCAATGATAGTGGGACCATGGCAGACTGAAGAAGTGCAGTCCACAATTCCTCCAAGCCGTTCTGCAAGCTCAATACCCTTGGAGTGTGCCTCGCAATTTGTTGAAGAAAAACCATAGATCAATGGTTTTCTGGAATTTGAGAGGATTTTTGCAGCCTCCTCAATCGCCTTATCAACTTTAACGTATTTAATATCTCCATTTCTTATAAAGGGCTTTGGAGTTTCCCTACCAGAAGTACTCATGAATTTATTCACACCGAGTGTGCAGGCTTCCTCAATACTAACAATCTGATTATTCTCAACTGTTATATTTATGTCGTCGCACAGTGCTCCACAGAAAGGACACGCAACAGCTTCAATCTTCATAAAAATAACCCCCTGAAAAGTTCTTCAGCAGTGGGAACCTTTTCATTGGTTTTTTCAATTTTAACCTTTAAACCTTTAAAGTCAGGCATACCTGTTGAATCAGTACCTTCAGGAATTACAGCATTTGCCCAGGGACCAAGAGGAATGAAAGCTATTCCTCTGTCCAGACTGGAAGATTTAGCATAAACAACAACCTCTTCTCCATCAGATATGATTTTGACTGGATCACCATCTTTTAACCCAAGCTCAGCCATATCTTCTCTGTTCAGCTCACATATTGCCGCCTGTTCCGAGTATTCTCCCGATAGTTTCTTCTCAATCGTTTCGCCCTGACCTACCGTTCTTCCTGTAATGAGAACTACTTCTACCATCTGAATCCAAACTTGCATTTTTGTTTATAATATCTTCTGTGTGCACCCACTAAGATTATATTATTTAGGGTGCTTACAAAATTACCAACAAAATACCAATTCTAACATCTCAATACTCTAAATAACAAACCCATATAACTCCCTACAAAAAGATACATAGCCAAATACGTTTCTACAGGGAACAAACCTGAA
>Ga0209426_1000759_pt1 | contig 27181 bp, 33 predicted proteins | sample Deesub1362B_J571_FD_187697 | JGI IMG/M metagenome (GOLD analysis project Ga0209426, IMG submission 187697) | Deep oceanic, basalt-hosted subsurface ecosystem from Juan de Fuca Ridge flank, Pacific Ocean, CORK Borehole 1362B_J2.571 (SPAdes)... ...
CCTCAGAGAACTCCTCATCATCACCTCCCTCTTTAACCTATTCCGATCTCTCTGACCCTCCTCCACCCGCCTCCCATCCCCATCTCCCATCCCACTCCCTCAACTCATCACATTGATTTATGCGACAGAGCAGAGACGGGAGCCATTCCCGCGCGGCACCGAAAAGTTTAATATTGCCCCGTCAATCGTATTGCTCGCGTTTCCACCCCGGAGGTGCTTCAGAATGGCGAGAAACATCGTGGTTGAGGAGATAACCCAGACCCCCGTTGAGGAGCGGGAGGTTGAGATCGTTGAGAGAAAGGGGCTGGGCCACCCCGACAGCGTGGCCGACGGCCTGGCCGAATCCGTGAGCCGTGCGCTTTCACGGTGGTATCTTGAGAAGTACGGGATAATTCTCCACCACAACACGGATGAGACGCAGATCGTGGGGGGGCAGGCGAGCCCGAGGTTCGGCGGGGGGGTGGTTCTGGAGCCCATATACATACTCCTGGTCGGCCGGGCCACAACCCAGGTCAACGGGGAGCGCGTTCCCTACAGGACGATAGCCCTCAAGGCGGCGAGGGAGTACCTGGAGAAAAACTTCAGGTATCTGGACATAGACGAGGACGTCATGCTGGACTGCAGGATAGGTCAGGGCTCGGTGGACCTCCGGGGTCTCTACGACACGAAACAGGGCCTTTCCAACGACACAAGTTTCGGCGTGGGCTACGCGCCCATGTCCGAGACGGAGAGGATAGTTTACCGGACGGAGCGTCTTCTCATAGAGGAGGGGCGGAAGAGATACAGGGAAATCGGCGAGGACATAAAGGTCATGGGATTCCGCGATGGGGATGTCATCAACCTGACGGTGGCCCTCGCCATGGTCGGCAGACACATACCCGATCCGGACCATTACATGAGCGTGAAGGAGGAGATACGCGAATTCATCGCCGACAACGCCGTCCGCCTCACGGACAGGGAGGTGAAGGTGTCGCTCAACACAGGCGATATACCCGAGAAGAACACTTATTACCTCACGGTCACAGGCCTCTCCATGGAGAACGGCGACGATGGCTCCGTTGGCAGGGGCAACCGGGTCAACGGTCTCATAACCCCATACAGGCCCATGAGCATGGAGGCATCCGCCGGGAAGAACCCGGTCACCCACGTGGGCAAACTCTACAACGTGATTTCCTTCAAGATAGCGGAGGACATCGCAAAGGCGGGCGAGGGGGACATACGTGAGGTCCACGTCCGCATAGTCAGCCAGATAGGTAAACCCGTTGACCAGCCGCAGGTGGCCAGCATTCAGATCATACCCGCAGAGGGCGTGAACCTCTCCGGCAGGATGTCCGAGTTCAGGGAAATCGCCAACTCCTGGCTGGAGGCCCTTAGATTCCCGCCCGAGGGGGGCAATGTGTCAAGGGTCACCAGGATGATACTGAACGGCGAAATATCGGTGTTCTGACCTCACAGCGTCTTCACCATGACGTAGGCGTCGTCACCGTTCCTGTAATACCCTTTGAGCACCTTTACCACCATGAACCCCCTCCTCCTGTAAAACTCCACCGCGCGCCTGTTCCCCGTTCTGACCTCCAGGCGCATTATACGGAAGCCCCTTTTCCTCGCCACCCTTTCGAACTCCGCGTAGAGTGCGCTTCCAATGCCCTTCCCCCTGTAGCCCGGGAGAACAGCGAACATGGCAATCCTCACCTCAAAGGCCGTTAGGGGATAGCCGCATATGTACCCGACAACGGAGCCGTCCACCTCTGCAACGAGGAAGGCGTCGGGCAATGCCTCCCTGATTTCCAGGAAGAGGATGGGCGAATACTCCTCTGTCAAACTCTCCTCGGACACGCGCAGGACGGCGCGCAGGTCCCCCTCCACGAAGGGCCTTATCCGCATCATGTTGAGAGCTCTTCAAGTGCCCGGAGCAGGGGCACGAAGTGCATCAGCGCAGGTCCCCCACCCATGAGAACCGCAACGTAAGCGGCTTCAAGGATCTCTTCCCTGCTGGCACCTGCCTCAAGCGCCTTCCTGACGTGGATATATATGCAGCGCTCGCAGCCCGCATGGACCGCTATGGATACCGCTATGAGTTCCTTCGTTTTGAGGTCAAGAGTGCCCTCGCGTAGCACAGCGTTCACAAATTCCCTGAATTTGCCTGCTTCTTCGGGCACCTCCCGGGAGAGGACCCGGAGGGTTTCCCCCACCTCCCTCAGCGTCTTCCCCACGTCGTTCAACTTCACCACCGGTGGGACATGTCGCCGCACGTATTATACCTTTCTGCACTCAAATATGACAGTGCCCCCTGGCGTCAGAGGCGGCCCAGGATCAAGACACTGGAGGAACGCCGAATCTCCTTTGTGGCAAAGGCCAAGACGGTCCGGCGCCACGCCCTCGCGGAGCGCCACGGCGTAGTGGAGTATGGATGCAAGGGCGTGTATGCACAGCCTGTCGGTGCCGGTCATATCTATCTCCGGGCCGCGTATGACAATTCTCTCACCGCCCCTGTAAACCGGGCATTTCCCGCGCACCTCAGCAACCCGTATTTCCAGCGTGCCTGTCATAACGGGCTACCCATGTGAGGGAATGATTATTAAACCTTATCCCGCAGAAACCTGCCGAATTCCATATCCGTGTTTTTTATGTGGAGTATAAGCCAGTCCATGAGAAAGCGCTCCACGGAGACCGCGAGGTAATCCGTTTCCCCCTCGCTCTCCAGCATGTCTCGCAATTTCATCACCGCGGTCCAGAATCTGGCGTGTTCCCTGCGGTGATGGTCCGTGCCAGGGTAGGAGTACATCTCCATGTAGCGCTCTTCGGTGGCGAAATGTTCCTCCGCGTAGGATTCCATGAAGTCTATCAGGATTTTTATTCTATCCTTTCCCCTGCCGGACATGACGGCCTCGGCCAGGAGGTCCAGCCTCCTTATGAGTTCGCGGTGCTGCCTGTCTATCTCCTCCACGCCGACCGACAGCGAGTCGTCCCATTCAAAGGTCATCTCTAATCCCTCAAAAAAATAAAGGTGGGGTGAGTATCACCAGTTCTCCACGTAGAGCTCAAAGTACGCCCTCGGATGGGCGCATGAGGGGCACCTCTCGGGCGCCTCCGTTCCCTCGTGCACGTACCCGCAGTTCCTGCATCTCCACCTGACGGGCGCATCGCGCTTGAAGACCTTACCGCCCTCAACGTTCTCCAGCAGCCCGAGGTACCTCCTCTCGTGGTACTTCTCCGCGACCGCTATCGCCCTGAACACCGCGGCGATCTCTGGAAATCCCTCTTCCTCCGCGATCCTCGCGAACTCGGGGTACATCTTCGTGTGCTCGTAGTTCTCGCCCATGGCCGCCGCTCTGAGGTTTTCGGCGGTGGTCCCTATCTTCCCCGCGGGGAAGGAGGCCGTTATCTCAACCTCACCCCCCTCGAGGAACTTGAACAGGCGCTTCGCATGCTCCTTTTCATTCTCCGCCGTTTCCAGGAATATGGCAGCAATCTGCTCGTATCCCTCCTTCTTCGCCACGGAGGCGAAGTAGGTGTATCTGTTCCTGGCCTGCGACTCTCCGGCAAAGGCCGTCAGCAGGTTCTTCTCCGTCCGGGTTCCCTTCAAACTCCTCATATCACATCACCTCCTTGCATCACTCCTCTGAAGGGGCGTAGAAACACCTCTTCGGCGAGATCACCGCACCCTTCTTCTTCAGGGAGCTTATTATTTTGGATACCTCTTTCTTGTCCAGGCCGGTCATCTCCGCAACCTCGCCCGGCCTCACGGGCTTCCCGGCCCTCTTCATCGCCTCCAGCACAATAATCTCCTTCTCGTCCATCTTCACCACCTCACAATTCCTTCTTCCAGAGACCGTGCACGTTGCAGTAATCCCTGACCTTCACGATTTTTTCCTCAACGCGGAACTCCGCCCCGGGCGCCTCCCCGGGCTTCAGGAACCTCCGCATCACCCCGTTCTCGGTGAGAATCTCAATCCACTCGATGAAGTGCTTCTCCTCCATAGGGTGCGGCACCGAGCCGACCCTCACCCTCGTTGCTCCATCCGACCTCTCCACCACGGGGACGTGCTTCTCCATCCCCGCGTCCTCCGTCTTCTCCGTCAGGAGTTTCATGGGCTGGCCGCAGCAGACGAGTTCTCCGGCGCCCGCGTGCAGCACCTCAATCACATTTCCGCATATCTCGCATCTATATATTCCATACAATTCCGCCAATTCTCTCACCTCCATCTCCTCATTTCCCGTCCCCCTGGGCGGCCGTGGGTGGCGCGAAAGTGCGGGTTGCGAGTTCCCTGTCTATCATGAACAGCGCCCCGGGGCTGTCCCCCGCGAGTTTTAACTTCTGCACAACGTCGCTCACAGACGACTCTTCCTCCACCTGCTCAGCCACGAACCACTGCAGCATGTTCACCGTCGCGTGGTCCTTCTCGGCAGTCGCCAGGTCCACCAGGTCGTTTATCATGGCCGTGACCTTCTTCTCGTGCTCGTAGGCCGCTTCAAACGCCTCCAGCGGGGATGACCACTCAACCGGCGGCGCCTCTATGGCGTCCAGACGCACACGGCCACCCCTCTCGTTCACGTAGTCGTAGATCTTCATGGCGTGCGTTACCTCCTCCTGCGCCTGCACCCTCATCCAGTTCGCAAAGCCCTTCAGGTTCAGCGATTCAAAGTACGCCGACATGGCGAGGTACAGGTACGCCGAGTAAAACTCCCTGTTTATCTGCCTGTTAAGCGCTTCCTCCACACTCTTCTCAATCATTTCCAATCACCTCCTTGTGCCTTTTCACTATTTCCTCCGCCAGGCCCTCCAGGGCCTGGAAGTCATCCCCCTCCGGGTGACCCCTGACCACCACCGGCGGAAGGAACTCCGCACGGAGGTTTGAGAGAAGACCCTTGAGCGTTTCCACGGTTTTCCCGCCCCAGCCGTAGGATGTGACCACGCCTACGAACTTCGTCTTCGGACGGAGCGCGTTTATCAGGTAGGCTGCGTAAACCGCGGCGGGGTGGGGACCCGTGAGCACCGTGGGAGTGGCCATAACAATCGTGGCGGCGTCCACGAGCGCCATCGCGAGTTCTCCGAGGTCCGTCCGTGTGAGGTTGAAGACCCTCACGTCCACGCCCCTCTCCGTGAGAGAGGCGATGAGGTGCTCTGCCATCCTGCGCGTGCTGCCGTGCATGGAGACGAAGGCCACTATCACCTCGTTCTTCACCCTGTCGGAAGTCCAGTCGGAGTAGGCGTTCAGTATGAACTCCGGCTCGTCGTATATGGGTCCGTGGCTCGGCGCTATCAGGTTTATGTCCATTCCCCTCAGCCGCTCCATGTGCTTCCTTATCAGCCCTCTGAAGGGCATCATGATCTCCGCGTAGTACCTCTTCGCGGCGATATGCACAGCGCAGCGGTCCATCACGAAAATGTCGGACGATGCAAAATGCGAGCCGAAGAGGTCGCATGTGAATAGCACCCCATCTTCCCTTAGATACGTGAGCATGGTCTCCGGCCAGTGAACCCACGGGGCGATTATGAACTCCAGCGTCTTTCCGCCCAGAGAGAGCACATCGCCATCGTTCACCGTGATGAACTTCTCCTCCGGGATGTGCAGCAGGTCTCGCAAAAACTCCCCGCACTTTGCGTTCGTGACCACCTTCGCCTCCGGGTAGGCCTCCAGCACGTCCGGTATGGCCCCCGAGTGGTCCTGCTCGGCGTGATTTGAGATGACGTAATCCAGACGCTCCAGGCCGAGTTCCGCGAGGTTGTCCAGCAGTTCATCCTTTCTGGATGGGTCAACGGTGTCTATGAGCGCCGTCTTTTCTTTACCCGTCACGAGGTAAGCGTTGTAACTGGTCCCGTCCGGCAGCGGGATCAGCTCGTCGAAGAGCCGCCTGTCCCAGTCCTGCACGCCGACGTATATTACACCTGGTCTTATCTCCACGACCATTCACACCACCGGGTTGAAATACTCTTTGGACGCCCCACAAACAGGGCAGACCCAGTCGTCCGGGAGTTCCTCGAAGGGCGTCCCGGGCTCTATCCCGCTCCCTGGGTCCCCCTTCTCCGGGTCGTATATATATCCACATATCCTGCACTCATATTTCTCCACACAGAACACCTCCTTCACGGCCCCGCGTGCATCATCTCCCAGTACGTGTCAAACTCGTTGAAGTTCCGGGCCATCTCCAGTTCCCCCTCCAGGACGAAGTAGTGGCTCTTCTCCATGTTGGCGAGGTAGTTGAGCCAGACGGACAGTTCGGTATTGCCCTCAGCCTCAGCCATCCGCGCCATGGAGAGGTAGAAATCCCGGGCGCCTCTCTCCGCCTTCATCGCCTGTTCTATTATGTCCGTCACGGGGGTTGAATCGTCGTAGACGACCGCCGGCAGAGGCACCTGCAGGTCCTCGGGAATCCTCATTTCACAGTCGGGATAAAGGCGTTTGAATAGTTTTCGCAGAAACTCCTCGTGCTTCTTCTCCTCCTCCGCGAGGAAGGCGAAGCGCTCCTTTGCGACGAAGTTTCTCGCCCTCCTTGAGAGGTGCTCATAGACACCTCTGCTGTCAACCTCGGCCCTCACGGCGACGCCTAGAAGCACGTCAAACCCAACATCCCCTATGTCCATGGTTCACACCTCCATGTGGGTGGGCGCCGCTTTGGGCGCCCTGCCTCTGAGCACACTGTGGTAGTGCTCGTAGGTCATGACATCCTCATCCTTTATAAGGTCTGCGTTCAGAATTTCACCTATGAAAACCGTGTGGGTGCCGGCGTCGACGCTCTCGGTGACACGGGCCTCCATCCACGCCACGGCGTGGTCCTTGACTATGGGCGCGCCCGTTGCGCCGATGTCGTAGTCCACATTCTCAAATTTGTCAACGTCCCTGCCGGACCTGAAGCCGAAGAGACCTATGAAGACCATAGGCGTCTCCCGCGACAGCACAGAGACGGAGAAAACCCCGCTGCTCTCTATGAAGGAGTGGGTGAGGTTTTCCCTGTTGATGCTGACCGCCACCTTGGGGGGCGTTGCGGTCACCTGGAAAACTGCGTTGGCTATCTGGCCGTTGAATTTTCCACCCTTGACAGAACTGACCACGTACAGGCCATAGGATATCTTGTGCAGGGCCTTCCTGTTCATGGCACATCACTTCCGTACAAAGGTATATATATGACGAAGTATATAAGGATTTAGGTTGAAATTCGCACCTATAATGTCGGTAATAGTACGGAATTCGTTCGTTAAGGGTGTTTGAAATGGACGAGAAGGACAGGAAAATAATAGAAATCCTGGAAGAAGATGCCAGAACGCCCTTCACGGATATAGCCAAGATGCTCAACGTGAGCGAGGCCACCGTAAGAAAGCGAATAGCCCGGCTGGAAAGGGGGGGCGTTATAAGGAGGTACACCATAGAGGTGGACCCCGTGAAACTCGGGTACACCACGGTCACCATACTGGGGCTTGATGTGGAGCCGGAGCACTTTCTGGACGCGGCGAGGAAACTCGCTGAGATGAGCGAGGTTCGGTGGGTCGCCACCTCCACAGGGGACCACATGATAATGGCGGAGATATGGACCCGGGATGGAAACGAACTTGCACGCCTGATATCGCAGCGCATAGGCAGGATAAAGGGCGTGAAGAAGATATGTCCGGCCATCATTCTGGAGAAGATAAAGTAGATGCGCGGGTGAGCGTGCCCATAATCCGCGTGCCGTGGGATGCAGAGGGCATCTTCGTGGATAGACCCAACAGGTTTCTGGGCGTGGTGGACATAATACACCCTGACGTTCTGATGGGGGAGAGAGTTCACGTGCGCGACCCCGGGCGGCTGAAGGAGCTGCTTTACTGCGGCAACAGAGTGCTGTTGAAAAGAGCCGAAGGGGAGGGGCGCCGTACAAAGTGGGACCTCATCGCGGCGAGGGGCGGCGATGAATGGGTACTCGTGCACTCGGGGTATCACCGGGAGATCTCGCGCAGAATCCTTGAGAACGCGGAGATGAGTCCGCTGGGGCCCATCGCCTCCCTCAGGGCGGAGGTGTCCGTGGGGCGCAGCCGTCTGGACTTCCTCGTGAGTAAGGCGGATGGGAGGGACGTGTGGGTTGAGGTCAAGGGCTGCACCCTCGCGAGGAGCGGTGTGGCCCTCTTCCCCGACGCGCCCACGGAGCGCGGCAGGAGGCATCTCAGAGAGTTGATTGAAATCCGGGACCGGGGCGTGGATGCGGCTGTTATGGTGCTGGTCTTCAGGGAGGCGGAGTGCTTCGCCCCCAACGCGGAGACCGACCCCGAATTCGCGTCGCTGTTCAGGGAGGCCGTGGATGCGGGTGTGGAGGTCCACGCGGTCCGGCTTCGCTACGGGGAGGACGGGCTCCTGAGATATGCCGGCAGGATACCGGTTTGCTCCGCTACCTCCTCTCCACGGGCATTATGAGACACGAGGGACCTCCCGTGCCCTTCACGAACTCGGAGAGGTCCAGTTCGTGAATTTTATACCCATGCGCTCTCAAAGCCCCCATGGCCTTCCGATTTGATTTCTCCGCTATGACCTCCCCATCGCCCAAGTGGATCACGTTGCCGCTTATGAAACCGCTGGCCGGTATCTCAATGGTATCAAAGCCCCTGAAGAACCCGGGGGGAAACACGCCCCTGCAGCACAGCACAGTTCCATCGCCCACGACCGTCATGGCGCCCCCTATGTGGAGGAAGGGTTGGGGCACGTGGGCAACCCTGACCTCGTACCCCATATCTTTGAGAATTTCAGCGAGTTGACGTATTCCCTCCTCATTCGTCCTCGTGGACCGCCCGACGAAGGCCACGTCGCCGGCGAGTATGACATCGCCCCCCTCCACTGTGCCCGGCGCGACTATCTCGCCCGCTCGCGGCTCGCCCAGACCGTCCAGCACGCGGGCCATCCACTCCTCCTCGCCCCTCCTCGTCTCCAGGCCCATCCGGACCTTCACGTATCCCCGGGGAGTGCACACGGCCGTGTCTCTCGTGAACACGGAGTTTGGATGGCCATCTAACTCAGGTACATCTATCACCTCACAGCCGAAATCCCTGAGAACCCATTTGAGCGCATCGTGCTGTTCCAGCGCCCTCTCCCTGCCGGCAACTGCCCCTATATTGTGCGCGCCGAGGTCCTCAATGCGAAAGTATTCCCGCACAGGCGTGCACACGACCACGCGGGTGAGCCTGTCTCCCTCGCTGCGGAGCATGAGGGAGGAGGGGGTTCGCTGTTTAAAGAGTTTGCGGAGTATCATGTTTTATTATTTGAGATTTGATAAAATTGTATTTTTCAGACTGTATAAATACGCTGGGGGTTGACTCCTCTACCTTCCCATCGTAAACGATGAGTGTTCTGTCCATTTTTAAGATCGTTGATAACCGGTGGGATACGATAATAAGTGTCATGTCGGGATATCTCTCCATGATCCTTCGGAGAATTCTGTCCTCCCTTTCCGAATCAACCCCTGAAAGTGCCTCGTCTATGATGAGCACAGAAGGGTTTCTTATAAGCGCTCTTGCAATGCAAATTCTTTGCCTCTGACCTAGCGATAGATTCTCGCCTCTCAGACCCACAGGATCATCCAGTTTAATATCATCCAAGCAGCATATCTTCGCCACCTCCTTCGCCTCGTCGAGTGAGCAGGATTCACCCAAGCAAATATTTTCCAGAACCGTTCCTCTGAACAGCATATCATTCTCCTCGACAAGAATGGTATCAAATTTTTCGTAATCACATCTCTCGCTATCGTTTATCAATATCTCCCCCGACATGGGTTTCTGAATTCCAGCGATTGCACGGACGAGCGTACTTTTACCCGAGCCAGATGGTCCCACTATCCCGATTCTATTTCCCCTCTCAATTGACAGGTCCGGAACCTGGAGGATAACATCGCCATAACCAAGCGTGACATCTTTTAAACGGATACGGTGAACACTTTTCCTCTCCACTTTTACACCCTCTTCTTTGCGTGTCCCCCCCAGAGATGACCATACGCGGTTGATCGGGGGCACCGCCTGAGAAATCGCCCCAAAGGTCGCGGATAGATTGGTCAGAGGTTCGTATATCGAGGGTGAGAGGTAAAACACCGCGACCACTGTGCCCACCGTCGTCATGTTGAGTGAGACCAGGTACACCCCTGCGAAGAGGACAAGCCAGGGGGAGATACTCCCTATGCCCATGGCAAACGTGGAGTACTCCTTGTATCTGTACAGCAGGCGTCTCATTCTGTCCATCCAGTGCTCCCTCGTTCCTCTGAATTTGTTGTGGAAGAAGGACTGGGATGAAAATTTCCATATTGTGTATTTTCCTTCCACCTTCTCCCTCAGATCCTCAACGATATCGTCGTACGCCCTCCTCTCCTCGAAGGACAGTTCTATCACCTTTGGAGACAGCTTCTTGAAGAGAGCGATGTGTGTGATGGATATGACGCCTATCAATAAAGTCAACCAGATGTTTAAGTACAGAAGAATCAGGAATATCCCCACGACTCTGATTATCTGTATGGCAACGCTTGGCAGGAAGCCCGCTGATATCTCCGACACAAAATCCACGTCTCCGAGCATCTTTGAGAGTATGTTTTCGTTCTCCTTTCTGATCATATACCTGTGAAGCAGGCGTTCCCACAGATCGCCCCTCACCCTCGCCTTCAGGTATTCCAAGAGGTATTCCGATAGAAAATTCAAGATGATTCCAGCCACAGTCAGAATGAGCACAACGAATATCAAAATCAAAACTATGGAACCCACATTTCCTGAGATCAGGGAATCAACAGTTCTCTGATAAATGAGCGCCTTGAATGCCATGGTGATAATTATAACCCCCCACATGACGCCGATGAGTATCTGGATGCTTCTATAATTTTTTGATAGGGCGTTTGCTTTTCGAATGGCTTCTCTGACTCCCCCTTTCATTCCACCTCACCCATAAACACCCTTATGAATTCTCCCAAAAACGACTCCCATATGATCTCCGCGGAGTGAACCAGCGCCAGATCGCTGTCCAGTGCACTCAATTTTTCGAATCCCAGCGCAGCGGGACACAGGTCCTGAAAATTGTAAAACCATATGCTCCGAGGGAGGGAACTGACCTCTGTTTTCTTGAGAACGCTGGCGGCATAGCTCATGCCATCCACATCATTTCCGATTTTAAAGAAGGATTCGCCAAAGGCCGTGCAGAACCCTATGGACCCATTGGGATATATTGTTCTGAATTTATAGAGTGAGCAGACCCTCATTTTCGTGACCCTATCTAAGATACACCTCGCAGCATTATATATTCCCCAGTCAAAGAGTGTATCCCACTTTTCTATTTTAGAAAATTGATATTTTACATACTCATCAATATATTTAGTATATTTAAAATAATATATATCATCAAAAACAAAAATGTTTTTCTCTATTTTAGGCATATGTTGAAATCTCCCCGCGGGTTTAAGGAGATATCGCGATGGGTGTAAATTTTCAATAAACCTGGCAATTTTCAGTGGGGTGATACCCATATCTGCCATAAATGGAGTGTAGGTGGCCTCTATGAAAAATTCGCCGGATATGTTCTGTATATTTTTGATACCCCTCAGTATTTTATTGAAAGTGTATCCATTTCCCTTCATTCTCCTGCAAATATCATGGTATATCCTCGGTCCATCGATGCTGATGGTGGGTTTGATCCCCCATTTATCAAAAAATTTCGCTGTTTCCTTTGTGATAAGTGTACCGTTCGTAGATATATCAAATCTTTTTATTTGAGGATAATTTTTAGAAATGTATTCTACAACCTTCTTGATCAGCTCAAAATTTAATAGGGGCTCACCTCCAAAGAACATAATCTCATCTATCGAAGAATGTCTTTCCAATATAAAATCAATTTTATTTTTTATCGCATCAAACGCCATGTAACCATTAGTATCAGTATTCTTGTATATTTTTCCATGTAACGCATAGCAGTATCTGCATCTCATATTACAATCGTCCGTGACAATCAGGCATAGGGTTCTTACGGATAAATCCTCATCTATTTTATTTGGTCTCAGTAAAGAAAATTGTTCCTTCGCATCCTGTATGACATCATCTACATACCCCGAGGAAAAGATCCCTGATAATGCCTCTTTGACTGCTTCTATACGCTCGTAGTGCTCAAACAGTCGTAAAATTACGGCTTCATTTTCATTTAAAGTAAAAATTGATTGTGAATATGGATGATATAAATAATATTCTACCGTGTCACTTTCATGATCTGTCCTCGCGAACACATGGTACCTTTCCCTAACATTGTGACGATAATTTTTATTTGCTGCCATTTTAAACACCAAAATAAAAATAAAAAAGATTGAAGTAACTATCTCGTACCGTATCCTCCACATCCTATGTACCCACAGCATGGTTTTTCGGGTTCAGGACCTGGCATCCTCTTTACAGGCACCAGCACTTTCATTTTGCGCCACCTCCAGCATAGGCGCATTAGTTACCGCATATATATAATTTGCTCCGTATACAATATTGCATTTCACTCTGAAAAACTTCACGGATATCCAGAAAATTACGTGTTCGCGAGTGAAGGTCTATCTGTTAGGGAAGGTGTGATGGAGAATGCCAACATAGATGTGTCTGGACATATGGCTGCATGGTTGATAAGGAGAAATCCTTCTAAATTTGATTTTTACATAAACTTTATATATCTTTTGAGGGCATTAAACGGTGATATTTCCCATTGGTGACAAAAATGAGTGAGATAGAATTTAAAGATAAACTTCAAAAAAAGCTACAAGAAAGATTGCAAGAATATGAAGTGGTGAAGAATGAGAATTTGATTTACAGAGTGATCGTAGATGAGAATCTGAAATTTGAACCGAATAATCCCAAACGACCGAAAAGGGGAAATTATGCTTTTCAAACTGATCTGTTAATCAGAGAAAAAGAAAACGGCACTCCACTAGTAGTTATTGAAACAAAATATAGGGGTTTTCTACTCATGATGTCCTCACATATTCTACAAAGGCTCTGAAACACAAAGAAATTTATCCATATCTACGATATGGTCTTGTGGTTGGAGGGGGAAGCATAATCCACAATAGATTTTTCATTCACAATGTTGGATTTGATTTTGCTATAGCCCTAAAAGAACTTGATGATGAACACGTAAATGAACTTGTAGAGATCGTTGAAAAACAGATAAATAACGCAAAACGGATGTTAAAAGTGTTCAGAAATAAAAATAAAGCCAAGAAATATTATGTAGAAATAACCATTGAATGAACTTTTCACTTAAAAACCTCCCCCGTCTCCATGTACCACAGCAGGAGGTCCAGGTGGGCCATTGGTATCCCAGCGGCCTCCGAAAAGTCCCGCATCCTCCCTTCAATTTCCAGGTATCTCCTCCGCGTGAGGGAAGAGGGTACCTCCTCAATCACATCCAGCGCCCTCAGGTTCTTCAGTATGTGCCTGTCCAGTATCGCGAGGTCCTCACCCAGCCCCACGTTCCTGAGGAAATGGCTCGCCTCCTTGTACCCCATGCCCTTCACGGTCCGCACGAGCCACTCCCTCGCCTCGGATGGAGTGGAAAATTTTCCAACCCTGCCCCTCACGTCCAGAGTTCCGCCCTCCATGAAGATCCCCCTCGCGGCCACGATGTATCCCGCCTTTGTGCGCTTGAAGCGCACTCCCGTGAGCATCTCCTCCAAATCTCTCGCATTTCCCTTCAGGAGGAGGTTCGCCTCTCTCAGACGCTCCACCGCCGCCCAGCAGACCCGTGCCCTTGACTGGGGCGTGAGGAGGCAGAAGACCAACTCCGCGAAGAGGTCTTCCTCGCTCCCCTCCGCCCAGAGGTGTCTGAACTCGGAGAGGCGTGCTACTATCTGGTCCCTTATGCTAGCATATGCGGCCATGACTGTAGTGAGAGCATCCCCCATGCAACCACCTTCACCCGCTTTTGAGGATGTATTTCTCGCTGGAATAAAAGGGTATGTCCCGCGCCTGAGAAAAAATGTTTGAAAGGGGCAAACACGGAAACGGTTAAATCCGCGCAGGGTCATTCACCGTGGATGATGGAAAAACTGTTCAATCCGTCCTCCATAGCGGTCGTGGGCGCATCTGCCGACCCGAGCAAGATAGGGAACGTGGTTCTCAGGAACCTGAAGGGGTCCGGGTATAGAGGAAATGTTTACCCCGTGAACCCGCGCGGCGGGGAGATCATGGGGTGGAAGGTCTATAAGAGCATCCCCGACCTCCCGGACGGCGTGGACCTCGCCGTGATAGTTCTCCCCGCGCACATAGCCGTGGACGCGGTGGAGGAGTGCGGGAAGAAGGGGATACCCTTCGTAATCCCCATAGCCGGCGGATTCGGCGAGACGGGAGAGGAGGGGAAGAAGAGGGAGGAGAGATTGAAAGAGATCGTGCAAAAGCACGGCACGCGCATCATAGGGCCGAACACCGTCGGCATATACGTGCCGTGGAGCGGCGTGAACACGGCGCTCACCGTGCCCGAGCGCTCCTCTTTCCCCCCCGCGGGGGACATCGCCTTCATCTCCCAGAGCGGCGCGCTCGGCCTCCTCACCATGGACGCCATCTCCCCGCTGGGGGTCGGGATATCGCACTTCGTGAACCTGGGAAACAGGGTTGATCTAAATGAGAACGAACTCCTCGCCTACTTCGCGGGGGAGGAGCACGTTAAGAGCGTGGCCATGTACCTGGAAACCTTCGCAAACGGGCGGGAGTTCATGAGGGTCGCGAGGGAGTTCACCGCGAAGAAGGGGCTAGTGGTTCTCAAGGCGGGAAGGACCGCGAAAGGGGCGAGGGCCGCATCCCTACACACGGGCGCGCTGGGCGGGGCGGACGGCGTGGTCAACGGCGCCCTCAGGCAGGTAGGCGCGGTGAGGGCCTACGACGAGGTGGAGCTCATAGACTACGCACGCGCGCTGGCGTACGGGAAGCCCATGTTCGGGGAGAGGGTGGGCGTGATCACCACCGCCGGCGGAGTGGGTGTGGTGACCACCGATTACATAGAGGGTTCGGACCCCGGCATGGGGCTCCGGATGGCCGACCTATCGGAGGAGACGAAGAAGGAACTGAGGAAGGAACTCGTTTCCTTCGCCTCGGTGGAGAACCCCGTGGACATGACCGCCTCGGGCGACGAGAGCGATTACGACGCGGCCATAGGCGCCCTCATGGGGGATCCGAACGTGGACGGCATAATACTCTACGCCCTCTTCCAGACGCCGCTTGTGAGCGAGCGTCTGGTGGACATAGTGGCCCGGTGGATGAAGGAAGGCGAGAAGCCCATCGTCGTGGGGGTGATAGGGGGCGAGTACTCACAGCGGATGATGCGGGAGTTCGAACGCAGGAAGGTGCCCGTTTATCCCAGCATACTCAGGACCGTGAAGGCCCTGAAGGCGCTCAAGATGAGAGGGGACTATCTCAGGAGGGTGCGGAAATGAACGACCCGGTGGAGTTCATCAGGAATCTCGGAAGGAAGGCGCTGGCGGAGCACGAGGTGAAGGCCATCCTGAAGCACTACGGCATAAGGGTCCCGCGGTACGAGGTGCTGGAGGAGTACAGACCTGTGGACCTTCGCTATCCCCTGGCCGTCAAGGTCTCGTCGCCGGAGGTGCTCCACAAGACGGACGTGGGAGGCGTGATCCTGGGGGTGAAAAACGAGGAGGAGTTAAAGGCCGCGGTGGAAGAGATAAGGGGTAAGTTCCCCGGAGCGGCGGTCCTCGTGGAGGAGATGGAGAAGAGCGGCGTGGAGGTGATAGTGGGCGTGCTCAGGGACAGGGATTTCGGCCTGGCGATAATGTTCGGCATCGGCGGTATATTCACCGAGGTGTTCAGGGATGTGACCTTCCGCGTGCTCCCCATAGATGAGGACGACGCCGAGGACATGCTCACGGAGATAAAGGGCAGGAAGGTGCTGGAAGGGTTCAGGGGGATAAAGGTTGACAGAGAGGGGTTGAAGGAACTCCTCCTGAGGGTCTCCGATATGGCCATGGACCTCTCCGACTTCATCGAGCAGATGGACCTCAACCCCGTGTTCGTGCGGGAGGATGGGGCGGTGGTTGTGGACGCGAAGATGGTGCTGAGATAGAGGACCATAAATCAAAAATAAAAGCTCAGAGACGGCAGGCCCCCGGGGGGGCCGGAGTCATCACTTCGTCCTGCGCCTCTTCAGCATTTCCAGCATTCGGATCTTGCCTATGTACAGCACTTCCATCATGCTCATCACCTCTATTTCCAATATTCTAAAATAATATAAGAATGTAGCGACAGAAAAAGGTAAAAAATTGGCAATAAATCCGGTATATGGCTTGTTATCTCATGCGGAACTAAAAAAGAGGAAAAAATTTATTTAGTTGTGCTCTATATGCCCATTATGGACCCTACAGACATAAACATATTGAAGGTGCTATGGGAGGACGGGAGAAAGCCGTACTACCAGGTCGGAGAGGAAATAGGTCTCTCCGGCAACGCGGTTAAGAGAAGGGTAGAGCAGATGATACGGCGGGGCGAACTTGAGGGCTTCAGCGTATTCATAAATCCGCGGGTGGTCCCTGTTCCGAGCGCAGTGGTTGAGATAAGGACGAGAAAGCACAGGGAGGAGGTTCTCAACAGCCTCAAGAAGGTAAAGGGCATGATGCACCTGGTCTCGTGCCTCGGAGGCAGGTACTATGGTGAGTTCTGGTACTTCAACGAGGATGACCTGGAGAGCAAACTGCTCCTGGTTAAGGACCTGGTGGGTGCTTACGAGATGAAGATATACAGATATCCGAAAGCCCGCACGCCTCCCAAAATGAAGAGGACCGACTGGAGGATCATCAGAGCGCTGAAGAACGACGGGAGAATGCCTCTGAAAGTCCTCTCAAAGGTCGTGGGCGTGTCGGTCAAAACCGTTGCGAACAGACTTGAGCGCATGGTGGAGCAGGGCGTGATGAGGATTGGCCCGGTCGTCAACAGACCCAAGACGCTGGAGACGATATGGTTCTCCCTCTTCATAGAGACGCAAAAGACGCTTCAGGAGGCGAGGATGCGCAAGGAGTTTGAGAACCTGTGGAGGACGGACGTCTTCAGCGACCCGCCCACCATCTACGGCGTGTTCTATGCGAGGTCCGTGCATCAGATAGACGACACCATAGAGGAACTTGTTAAGAGATACGACATATCAACGATTCACTACGAGATATTCGTGGAGGAACTGTTCCTGAGGGATTACGTGGATTACGTGTCGCGCATAATGTGCCCCGAAGGTCTGGACTGAATCAGGCGTGGTAATCCCCGGGCGTGTCGTTCCAGTAGTAATAGCCCATCTCGCGCTGAATCGGGCTGAGCTCCTGTCGCACGCCGAGGGCCAGTGTGCCGTATCTCTCCTTTATCTGTTCTTCCACCGGCCTGGCTATTCTCACGGCCGCCTCTATGTGCTTCCTCTCTATGTAAGGGTCGCCGTTCATGATGGCCATATCTCCCGCGGCCCTTATCACGCCCCCCAGTTCGCGGAGACGAAGGGTTAACGAATCACGGGCGCCGTCCATGGTGCGTGCCCTCTTGCGCCCCTCATCTATCACCGCCATTATGGCGTCCTTCGTGGCGGGTGGGATGCGCCCGTCCATGGCTATCTCCTGCGCCACAAACTGTGCGTATTTCGCTCTGTTTTCCTCTGTATCGGGCATCACGGTGTTCATGAGAACCTCGTAACCCTCTCCCTGTATTCTGCTCCGCAGGGGCGAGAGTATGTGCGGTACGTCCTGTATGTTGCACGCCGCCACGAGTATGAAGTCCGCGGGGACGTCGTCAACCCTGACGCTCGCGCCGGCGCTCTGCGGATTGCGCCCCGTTATGGGGAACCTTTTCTCCTGCATAGCGGTGAGTATATACCTCTGGAGATGGCCCAGTTGGGTCACCTCGTCTATGAAGAGCACGCCCTCGTGCGCCTCGTGGATCGCGCCCGGCACAACGCGCTCGTAGGGGGGCGTGCCGAGTTGCGGATGCCCCCCGTAGGGGTCGTGGCGGACATCTCCCAAGAGCTCCGTCTCGCTCGCCCCCGTGGCCAGCACGAATGGATTTCGGTTCACGGGCACGATCACCTTGTGAGGGCTGCGCCTCTCTATCTCCCTCCTCTTCTGGAGCGCCTTCTCGTCGAGCACCCTTATGCGGTCGCCCGCCCGCTCGTAGACGATGACCTCCTCCTTTCCGTCCCCCGCCCTGCGTGTGGCCGTCACGCGGGCCGGGAATGAAGCGATGCCGATGGTGGCCCCTATGGCGGCGAACAGGTCGCCGAAGGGGTTGCCGGGCTGTGGGCCCGCCTTGGGCCTGCCGCACTTCGGGCAGATGACCTCGTCCGGGGGAGAGTACATCCCGCAGGAGGAGCAGAGGAAGCCGAGTTGCTGGGCTATGCGGGGCGGCGCATTCTCCGGGGATATCGTCTGCCCCTCCGCCCCCAGCACCTCGCGCTTTTCCCTCTCCACCTCCTCGCGTGTCTTTATCTCCACGAAGGGCCTCTCCGGATTCTGCGGGTTGTGGACCACGCGTATCTCCTGCCTGGGTGGGGGGAGGTACAGCGCCATGGCCTGGGCCAGCATGGACTTGCCTATGCCGGGCGGACCGACGAGCAGAAGGTGCCTCCTCTGCCTGACAGCTATTCGGGCTATCTCCACGGCGGTTTCCTGCCCTATAACACGCTCAAAGGGGTCGTCCGGTATCGCCACGTCCTCCGTTGTATCAATATCATCCAGCATCATTTTCTCCCGTTATTGCCCAGCGTGATGACCTTCAGGTCAGCCGGTTTTTTGGTCACGTTGCCCAGGCGGTACGCGTATATCTTCTTGATGCCCTTCCTGTGAGCAACGTCAATCAACCGCTGAGATACAACGCCTCCCAGAACCAGCGCCTCTGCCTCAACATCTTCCGACGCCAATTTTTCCACGAGTTCGCCGATGGGGTACTCGGCCACGACCTTCATATCGCCGTCCACGAGCAGTGCCACCTTGCGGGACGCTGCATCCTGAAGGAGTTTTTCCTCGTCCCGGAGTTTCTTCTCCTCCTTCTTCTTACGTCCTCTCGCCTGCTTTTCTGGCTTTTTTTCCTCTTCGGGTGGCGGCTGAAGGTACACCTCCTCCGCCTTCCTCCTCTCCTCCAAACTCTTCAGTTCCTCGGTCATTCCGTGGAGGGCAAGGTACTGGTCCACGGGCATCTTGTTGCGCAGGGCCTTTATGATCTGCTTGTACGTCAACTCCTCCACCTCGTAGCCCTGCGGTGCGCGGGTGACGAAGTCAATGTCGGCGACCTGCAGCAGCTCCTTGAGTATGAGGTCTCCGCCCCGGTCGCCGTCCAGAAACGCCGTGACCACCTTCTCGCGTGACAGTTTTATTATGGTCTCCGGGATGCTCGTGCCGTTCACCGCTATGGCGTTCTTTATGCCGTACCTGAGCAGGTTGAGGACGTCGCTCCGCCCCTCCACAATTATTATGGCATCCGAGGTCGGCACGTTGGGCCCCGCGGGCAGGCGGTCCTCGCCGTAGGTGATTATCTCTGCGCTCTCTATTATTCCGCGCACAGCGTTGACCAGGTCCTCCGTTATGGACTTGTTCTGCTCCAGAAGTTGCTTTGCGAGTTCCTGCGCCCTCTCTATGATCTTCCTCCTCTTGCTGGCTCGTATGTCCTCTATGGATATTACCTCCACGTGGGCCTTGCACGGTCCAACGCGGTCTATGGTCTCCAGGGCCGCCGCTATTATGGCGGTCTCAATCTGGTCAAGGCTGGAGGGCACGAGTATGTGTCCCTCTGACTTTCCCTTGTGGGACTTTATCTCAACCTCTATCCTGCCTATCCTCCCGCTCTTCTGAAGGTCCCGGAGGTCCAGTTCCTCCCCCAGGAGGCCCTCAGTCTGCCCGAATATGGCGCCCACGACGTCCGGGCGCTCAACAACCCCTTCTGCCACTATCTTGGCCTTTATCACGTACTTCATTGACTGCGGGTCCATGTACATGCGCATCACCTCTCGTCCCGACTCCGAGAAAATAGTCACCTTACACCGCATGCTGCGGCACCTTATTCCCTCACACCACGCTGACGGGATGATGTGATTCTGTTGAGCGTGATATGTGACCGGGTGACTATTTTCCCGGAGTGATGAGGGAAGCATGACGCGTTGGTTTATAAAATTTGTGTTGTCCTCTCCGAAAGTTTTAACACCCTGCAGTGGATAGGGAGAGGTATGCAGAGGAAGCGCACGTGGAGCGGGCACATAGTGTTCAAAAAGGGGTTCAGATGGAAGGACCTTGAGGAGGTTTTCCCCGATCTCCTGCGCCTGTTTCTGGAGGAGTCGCGGCAGTACGAGGAGGAGATGTACAGGATATATCTGGAGCTGAATATGCGCGATATAAAGGCGGACAGGAAGCCGGAGGGGTATCTGCGGGGCAGCAAGATGAAGATGGTCTTCCCGCTCACGAAGAGCCCGCAGATGTACTTCCACAGGGGCGTTCACAGCGCCGAGATTGTGAAGATAACGGAGAGGGTCAGCGAGTTCCTTGCGCGTAGGGGGATAAAGCACGACGTCAAGTGGAACGAACTCAGGATACTCGCGCTCAAGAGGTGATGCCGGGTGAAGGTGGGGCAGGTCATGAAGAGGGATGTCGTCCGCGCCTCCCCGGACGAGGACGTGAGGAGCATCGCAAAGAAGATGATAGAGCACGATGTGCCCATAGTTCCCGTCGTGGAGGGGAGGAAGTACAGGGGCACCGTCACGTTCCGCCGTCTACTAAAGGAACTGGAGAGAATATCAAACAGGTCCGGCTTCGTGTTCATGCCGACTCTATTTGACGTGCTGGAATTCCCGCTCATGGTGCCGGAGGTCCGTAAAAAGGAGTGGTCCGAGGTGCTCCGTGAGTTCGCCGCGCTGAAGGCGGAGGAGGTCATGGAGCACAGATACCCGACTCTCAGGGAGGACGACGACCTGGAGTACGCCATAGAGGTCTTCACCGAGAAGGGGATTTCCAGTGTGCCCGTCGTGGACGGGGATGGGAACCTCGTGGGCGTGCTGAGCAGGAGGGGGCTCCTGGAAGCGCTTCTGAGGTCTGCCTCGAACGGCCGTGCAGATTGAATCTCGCCGTCGGCATGGGCGCCGGGCTTCAGCGCCGCTGCACCGGCGGGAATGTTTTAAGTATGTAATCCACATTTCCCACCCGATGATCCCCGTCATGGTGCCCGAGTACTGCAAGGGGTGCAACATCTGCGTGATGGTGTGCCCCCGCAAGGTTTTTGACAGGGGCGATGAGCCGTCGCCCCTGGGATACTTCGTGCCCGTGGTGGCGCGCCCCGAGGACTGCCTTAACCACGGGTTGAGGAGGGGCGAACGCCTCAGATGCGAACTCTGCTGGTATTCGTGCCCTGACAGGGCGATAGAGTATGAGGAGGAGTGATCGATATGGCCGAGCAGCCCGCTATGGGGTCACCGATAAAGCCCGGGAGGTATTTTCTGAGCGGAAACATCGCCTCGGCAGAGGCGGCCATACTCGCCGGATGCAGGTTCTACGCGGGATATCCCATAACGCCCTCCTCGGACCTGATGGAGCACCTCGCCCGCAGGTTCCCGCAGGTGGGCGGCATTCTGGTACAGATGGAGGACGAGATCGGCTCAATCGCAGCGGCCATAGGCGCGGCGTGGACTGGAGCGAAGGCCATGACAGCCACATCCGGCCCCGGGCTGTCCCTCATGGCCGAGAACATAGGGTTCGCAGCCATGACCGAAACGCCCCTCGTGATAGTGGACGTTATGAGGGGCGGACCTTCCACGGGCCAGCCCACGATCGCCTCGCAGGGGGATGTCATGCAGGCGAGGTGGGGGAGCCACGGGGATTATGAAATAATAGCGCTATCGCCGAACTCGGTGCAGGAGTACTTTGACCTCACTATAAAGGCGTTCAATCTCGCGGAGGAGTACAGGGTGCCCGTTCTGGTTCTATCGGACGCGGAGATAGCCCACATGGTGGAGAGCATAGTCGTGCCGGAGGACGTTGAGGTCGTTTACAGGGAAACGTACCCCGCTGGGGTCCGCGTTCCCCGGCCCTTTGAGGCGAAATGCGACGACTGTGTCCCACCCTTCCCCGTTTTCGGGCGGGGGAACAAGGTTCACGTGACGGGTCTCACGCACGACGAAAGGGGCTACCCCGACACGGTTTCTCCCGAAACCCACAGCCGGCTGGTGTGGCGGCTGGTGAACAAGATTCGCAAGAACGCCGACCGGATTGCGGATGTGGAGGTCCTCAACCCTGATGCCGACGTGTTAATCGTCTCCTACGGCATCGCATCCAGGTCCGTGTACGCAGCGGTCAAGGCGGGCAGAGCGGGGCTGTTCAGGCCCCGCGTCCTGTGGCCCTTCCCCGAGAGGCGCTTCGCGGAGGTGGTGGAGGGGAAGAAGGTGGCGGTCGTTGAGATGAACACCGGGCAGTACTTCTACGAGGTTGAACGCCTCGCTCTCAAGCACGGCGCCGAAAGCATTCACCTCATGCCACGCCTCGGAGGCGCACACCCGAAGCCGCGCGAGGTCGTTGATTTCGTCGGGGGTCTGGGAGGTGGCGCCTGATGGAGTTCTTCGAGTTTTACAGGAGGGAAAGGTGGCCGACGATATTCTGCCCCGGCTGCGGCATAGGGATCGTCATGAACGCACTTTACAGGGCTCTGGACGAGCTCAACGTGGATCTGGATAAGGTCGTTTTCGTGTCCGGTATAGGGTGCACCGGCAGGGTGCCGGGATACATCAACGCGGACTCGCTGCACACCACCCACGGCCGGCCGCTGGCCTACGCAACGGGGATAAAACTCGCCAACCCTGACCTTGACGTGGTGGTCATAAGCGGGGACGGCGATCTGGGCGCCATAGGCGGAAACCACCTGATCCACGCGGCGCGTAGAAACGTTGATATGACCGTGATAGCCGTGACGAACTTCATATACGGGCTGACCGGCGGGCAGGTCTCGCCCACGACCCCGCACAAAATGCTCAGCACGACCACACCCTACGGCAACTGGGAGTACCCCTTCTCGCTGGCGCTTCTGGTGGCCGCCTCTGGGGCAAACTACGTGGCCCGCTGGACCACGTCGCACCCCTATCAGCTCAAAAACGCCATAAAGGAGGCGTTTGAAACGCCGGGTTTTTCCTTTGTGGAGGTTCTCTCGCAGTGTCCGGAGAATTTCGGCCGCAGGAATAGAATCGCCGACCCGCCGACCCTTATGAGGTGGATGCGGGAGAGGACCATGCCCCTCAAGGACGTGATGGAGGAGGTGAGCAGCCCGCTGGAACTCGTGGACCTGAACATAACGGGGAGGTTCGCCATAGGCAAATTTGTGAGGAGGAAGAGGAAGACCCACGGACAACTGCTCCGGGGCGAGGAGGACAGCCTGGAATCGCTCAGGGGCTGACCTCAGACACTATCACAGCGCCGCCGGTGACGTAGGAGACCTCCCTGAGCCTCCCTAGGAGCGCCTCGTAGTCTATCAGGTCCCTGTGAAGGTTCAATCCCTCAACAAAGACGACGCCCCTCTCGGCCTCGGAGAGATAACTGTATGATATGTAGTGTATCATATCCACGTGGTACGGATTGCGCAGGTCCAGCACGTCCTTGCCCACGCGCGTGTCAAATTTCATCACCGGAACAGTTTTCAGGCCCGTTTCCTCTCTGAAGACGGACGGTTCAAACGAAGTCATGGCGAGGGCCTCCCTGCCCGAAGACACCATTTTCAGGAAAAGGGCCCGTGCCTTATCCTTCGGGGCCACTATGAACTCCCCGCGGCTCTCCTCAAATATCTCCACCGTTCCCTCGCGCCGCGGGATGGGCACGAGGCGTGAGAACCTCCTGAGGGCCACGAGGGTGAACACCGCGAGCACCGCCGTGGCGGGCGAACTGAGGGGGTACATCTCTATGCCCAGGAACGGGGGCAGAATGCCCGTGACCGCCACCAGGGAGAAGGATATAACCACCCCCCACAGGATGGGCGAGATCAACTCGGACTCAACGCCCGTTCCGCCCATGTACTTGCGCCCCATGACGTAGATCGCCGCCCCCGCAACCAGGGATATGTACGAGAAGAAAAAGGCCAGCGCCACGGGGTGTCCCCAGACAACGCCCCACGTGGGTATGCCGGCCACCTCGTAAACGTACATGTCACTGACGATGTAGGGCGTGGATGTTATCACTATGCTCCAGACGAAGGCGAAGAACACCAGTACATGCGTCAGAACCGTAATGTCCCTCCTCCTCGGCGCGGCCGGAAACGTTATGGCGAAAAGCAGCAGAAAGGCGACCACAAACGGCTCGGGTAGAATTAGAAGACGGCCCAGGAGCACAGGCGGCTTTGTATACAGGGGATAAAACCGCTCCACGGCTTCCATGAGGGTCCACGCGCCGAAGGTGGCGTACGCCAGAAAGCCCCACCTGTTTGCGGGGTGCCCCGGCCTGAGCCGGAGCATGAGATATGCAACGACGAAATTGACTGCCGACGAGAGCAGCGCTATGTATCCGAATGGGTTAGCCCAGTACATCTCCCATCTCCTACGTGCAAAAGGGATATATATGTTTTTGCATGGGACACACATGCTCGTCCGCGCCGACCTCCACCTTCACAGTCCGCACTCGGGGGGCTCGGGGAGCGGTTTCTCCCTCGCCGACTACGCGGCCCTCGCGGTGAGGAAGGGTTTGCATTTAATCGGTACGGGAGATGCCCACGTTGAGGAGTGGGTCCGCGACCTCACGCGGGTGGGAGACGGTCTGTATGGAATCGGAGAGATGTACCTGCTGGCGACCATGGAGTTTGAGGACAACGCGGGGGTGCATCATCTCGCGCTCTTCCCGTCCACAGACCACGCAGCGGAGTTCGCGGCGCGCGTTGCGAGGTACGGACACAACGTCATGCGGGATGGACGGCCGCGCCTGCACCTGCCCGCCACGGAGATCTACGATATTCTCCATGACCACAGCGCGGTCGTCGGACCCGCCCACGCCTTCACGCCCTTCCACTCCATATACGGCAGGTTTAACTCCATAGGCGAGTGGCTCAGAAGGTGGGACTTCGTGGAACTCGGCCTCAGCGCCGACGCCCGAATGGCGTCAGGGATAGGTGAAATTGCTGGCTCCACGTTCGTCTCTTTCTCAGATGCCCATTCACCATCGCCCGCACGCCTCGGGAGAGAGTACGTTGAGATGATGGTGGAGGACCTCTCCTTTGACGGCATCAGAAGGGCGATTGAAAGGGGGAACGTGGTTTGTTACGGCATCCCCCCCGAACTGGGAAAGTACCACCTCACCGCCTGCACGGCATGCGGGCGGAGATACTCCAAGGATGCGGCGGAGGGCGTCGGATACGCATGCGACTGCGGTGGAAAAATCGCGCTGGGTGTGAGAGATAGAGTTGAAGAGATTTCCGATCGCCCTCCATCAGGTGAGAGATACGTTTACAACATCCCGCTCGTGGAGGTGCTCCGCGCCTCCGGAATGGAGGCCTCGCTGTGGTGGGAGATAACTGAGAGGATGGACGAGCATCGCCTGCTCCATGTGGCACCTCTGGAGGATATCCGCAGGGCGTTCGGGGAGGAACTCGCGGAGGCCATAGGGATTTTCAGGAGGGGCGAGTACACCGTGAGCCCCGGCGGAGGGGGGAGATACGGAGTGCTCTCCTTCCCCGCTCGCCTCAGATATCCGAAATTTAGATAATCCTTGATGGCGATGGAGGGCGCAAGATGTCGGTTTTGTCCAACAGGAACTTCCTGCTCCTGTGGATAGGGCAGATTGTGTCCAACGTGGGCGATGCGGTGGCCTTCCTGGGCATAGCGGCCGTGGTGCTCTACCAGCAGGGCGGAGGGCCCCTGGAGGCGGGTGGCTTCCTCGTCGCGGCCGCGCTTCCCATGCTGCTGGTGGGCCCCATCGCGGGTGTCTATGTGGACAGGTGGAGCCGCAGAAGGACCATGATAGCGGCCGATGTGATCAGGGCGGTGCTCGTGCTCCTCTTCATATTCGCGGCAAGCCCGTGGGAGATATACATCATCGTGTTCGCCGTTTCCACAGTTTCGCGCTTCTTCTACCCCGCCAGGAGCGCGATAATACCTGAGATCGTGGGACGCGATGAACTCGTGGAGGCGAACTCTCTCTCTCAGATGACCTTCATGCTTTCCAGCATTATGGGTCCGGCGATAGGGGCAGTCGTCATAGGATTCATGGGAACGGTCTTCGCCTTCGTGTTTGACTCGCTCACGTTCATCGCCTCGGCCCTGTTCATAGGCCTCATCGCCATAAGGGAATCCAGAAGACCGCGCAGAAGGAGGAAAACGGGGGCGGAGATACTGACGGGGCTGCGCATAATGTTCAGAAGCAGACGCATCGGTTTTCTCTCCCGTCTCCTGGTGCTCATAACGGTCGTCATGGGCGGCATCAACCTCCTGTACTTCCTCTACGTCCGCGATGTGCTCGGAATGGACGTCACCGCGCTGGGGATGCTGGAGATGTTCTACGGCGCCGGGGCGGTGCTTGGCGGCGTCGGGGCCGCGAGGGTATCCCGGGCGCTGGGGCGCGGCACCAGCATGGGGCTCTCCGGCGTTCTGATGGCGCTCTCGCTTGCGTCCATGTCCTTCCTTCCACTTTTCTGGGTTGCGGCCGCCGCCATGCTCCTCGTGGGCGTGGGGTCAATAATATTCACCTCCATTTTCAACGCGCACATACAGGCAAGCGTGGAGGCGCGCGACAGGGGGAAGGTCTTCGGGGTTATGGGAGCGGTTATACAGGGGTGCATGATAATCTCCCTCATAGTCCACGGGTTCATACTTGAGTGGATTGACCTTCTGCTCCTTCTGAGAATAGACGCGGTTTATTTCGCCCTCGTCTCGGCCGGGTTCCTCCTGAGCAGGTACAGGGCGGAGATGGATGCGCCCGTGCCCGGCCAGGAGGGAGAATAGATTTTTAAGAACCCCCTACCATTACATTCCTGATGCCCATAGAGGCGGTCGTATGCCACGTGATACGCGGGGACAGAATACTCCTCCACAGGAAGAAGAGGGGGCACGGCGCGGGCAGATGGAACGGCTTCGGGGGTAAGATCAGGGAGGGCGAGAGCCCCGAGGAGTGCGTGAGGAGGGAGGCGCTGGAGGAGATGGGGGTTGGAGTGGAGAACATCAGGGAGATGGGCACGCTGGTGTTTCACAACGTGAACGGCGAGGAGTGGGTCGTCCACGTGTTCCTGGCGGATGTGATGGGAGAG
>Ga0209426_1000761_pt1 | contig 27149 bp, 6 predicted proteins | sample Deesub1362B_J571_FD_187697 | JGI IMG/M metagenome (GOLD analysis project Ga0209426, IMG submission 187697) | Deep oceanic, basalt-hosted subsurface ecosystem from Juan de Fuca Ridge flank, Pacific Ocean, CORK Borehole 1362B_J2.571 (SPAdes)... ...
CCCGGGGTGTACGCTCTTCGAATCGTGGTCTACGTGTTACAGGAAGAGGAGATCGTCCATCTGCCGATGATCCCCGAGGGGGGGAGGATGTTGGAGAACTATGTCGTGTTGACAAAGGTGCGCGTGGTACCGTAGAAAGCCCTCGTTGGCCTGGGGCCCGTCATGGGACCAGGTACGTATCAACCACCACGCCGTCCTGGTCCTCCAGGACGACCATCTCGCCAGACGTCCACGCGGGTTCCTCCCGGCCCCAGTAGAGGTGGGTCGGGGTGTTCTGGCCCGACCGGGAATGGACGGTGACCTCTCCGCCGGGGAACAGGACCAGCCGGGGAAACACGTAGCGATCCCCGGTCGCGCTGGAAAGGGCCCATCCCTCCAGGATGGCCATTCCCCCCGTGTTCCGCACCCGCACCTGCTCCACTTCCAGATCGCCCGCTCCCACTACAGCGGCGATCTCCACCCGGGGGGGACCCTCTGGGGTCGGTACCGCAGGAGGGGGAACGGTCGGAGCAGAGGGAAGCGCGGTCGTCGGCTCGGGAGAGACCACGGCCGGTGGTGCTGTGTGGCCGGGGATGATCAACCGCTGTCCGGGGTGGATCAGGTTGGGGTCGCTCAGTCCGTTGGCGGCGACCAGTTCGTCCAGAGGGACCCCATACATAGCGGCAATGCCGGCCAGCGTCTCTCCGGGCTGGACGATGTGGACCAGCGGCGGGGGCGTCGGCGTGGGGGGAGGCGGAGTGGGGGAGGGGGAAAGGAGCACCGCCGGTGTGGTCGGAACGAGCGACGCGGAGGAGGGGACCGTCTCGCCCTCTTCCCCTTGCAGCGCCAGCATCAACAGGGAAAAACCGACGACGAGGAACACCGTTGCTCCGGCGATCCAGGTCCAGGCCCGGCTCCGCATCATACGCCTCCGCAGTCAATGATACCATCGGTGGGAGAAAGGGCAAGCGCAAAGCCAGTATTGTGTTTGTGCTCGACGCCCAATCGATATATACTTAATCTGCACTTGCTTGTGGGGAACAAGGAGAGTCTGCCTCTCCTTGTTGAGAGTGGTGAGAGCACTCCCGGGTGGGCGCGGTTGGGCGATGGGTGATTAAGCGCCTTGTAGCCCGTCCTCTGAGGTCAGGCAGCGCTTTCGAACCCTATTGATAGGCCGAAATTAGACGAATCAGAGGTAGGGATGCTCTACGGTAAAGGGGTGTGGATCCTCTATTCAGCCCATCTTGACTTAGCGGTCGAGATGGCCCGGGAGATCGGGGCGACACACCTCTTCTATCGGGCAGGCCATCGGGGGATGTTCTTCCCAGAGGCGGCTCTTCGGGTGAGCCAGCGGGCGCGCTCCGCAGGTCTGGTCCCTTTTGCCTGGTTGCACGCTCCAACCGACCGTCCCTCTGAGGTCGTTCGGATCGCACGGCGGAGTGTCGAGTTTGGCTATCAGGGAGTGGTCCTCGATATCGTCCCCCTCTCCCAACGGATGGCCCAGAAGGTTGAGATGCTCGGTCGGCAACTGATCGATGCCGGGTTCAATCCTGAAGCGCTCTACTATAGCGCGCCTTCGGCGATCTCGCGCCATCCTGACATCCCTTACCAGCAACTTAACCTCCTCTGCCGCGGCGGGTTCATGCCGAAGTGCACTCCGCTGTTGGGTAAACCCCCGGAGGTCGCTGTTCATAAGTTGACCTATGAGGAGCATCACCGCTGGTCGAAGGTGTGGGGATACGGTCCACCTCTCTATCCTGTCCTTTCTCCCTCTCGAGATGAGGAGGGTAGGGAGTTGTTGGAACCGGCGGAGTTCTTCGGGTGGATCTCCGCTCTGGCAGAGCATCGGCCCACCTTCTTCAGCGTTTTCCACGCGTCTGTGACGCCTCGGAACCTGTGGCCCTTGCTGGCTGAAATGGAGGTGCCCCGTCCTCCCCAGGCGTTGGACGCGCCTCCCTTCCTGGAACCTCTCCGTTCAACGGCCCAGTCGGGCGAGGCGGAAGATGCTGCCGAGCCGGAAGAGCCCCCGCTCGTCGTCACCGTCCAGGTCAGCGATACCGTCTGGACCCTGTGCGAGCGGTACGGGTGTACCAGGGAGCAGTTTTGGGAATGGAACGGCTACCTCTGGGACGAGCGAGGTTGGCCACGGGATGCCAACTACCTGCAACCCGGCTGGCGAGTGCGGGTTCGATAGCCAGGTCGTCGTGGGGGCGGTAAATGGCTGATGGAAAACGGGCCGGCTGGCGAGGAAAGCCAGGGCTTTTGTCTCGTCGGAGGGTCCTGAGTAGCGGGAGCCTGGCTGGCTACGACCTGGGAGGGGTCGACCTCCGAGGAGCCGACCTGCGGGGGGCTAACGCCCACCTGGTCGATCTGACCGGCGCGAACCTCCACGGGGCCAACCTGACGCGGGCCTATCTGAGGCAGTCGTGCCTGCGCGAAGCCGATCTATCCGGAGCCGATCTCGGTAAGGCAGACCTGACCGAGGCCGACCTGCGCGGTGCGAACCTGCGGCACGCTCGCCTGGGCGAGGCCGATCTGGGGGGAGCCGACCTGCGGGGGGCCGACCTGACCGGCGCCGACCTGCGGGGAGCCCGTCTCAACGAGGCGACCCGGATCGACGAGCGCTGGCGGATCGCCTGGGAGATCGTCAACCAGGGCGCGGTGAACCGCGACCTCCGGAACGTGGTCCTCGATGGGGCCGACCTGAAGGAAGCCCGTCTGTCCGGTGCAGACCTCTCTGGTGCTAGCCTGGCCGAGGCCGACCTGACCGGTGCCGATCTGGTCGGTGCCAAGCTCCACAGCGCGGACCTGCGCCGGGCGGTCCTTCGCCAGGCCCGTCTCGACCGGGCCGATCTCCGTCTGACCAGCCTCCAGGACGCCGATATCCAACAGGCCGATCTTCGCTTAGCCAACCTGGAGCGGGCTGACCTGAGCGGTGCCAACATGGAGGGGGCCAACTTGTATATGGCCTGCCTGCATGGGGCGAAGTTGGACGAAGCCACGCAGATCGACCCGAAGTGGCGGCTGGTCTGGGAACTGGTCAACCAGGGGGGAGCGGGGCGGGACCTGAAAGGGGTGGCGCTGGACGGGGCCGACCTGAGCGGTGCCTACCTGAGTGGCGCAGATCTGGAGGGGGCCGATCTCCGGGGAGCCAACCTCAGCCGGGCCGATATGCGAAAGGTCCGGCTGTGCGAGGCGAACCTGAGCGGTGCGGACCTCACCGGCGCTAATCTCTATATGGCCGATTTCAGAGGGGCACGGCTGGACGAGCACACGCGAATCGCCCCCAAATGGTATCTGGCCTGGGAGATCGTCAACCAGGGAGCGGTCACCCGTGACCTGAGCACGCGGGACCTGGCCGGAGCCGATCTGAGCGGTGCCGATCTGCAAGGGGCCCTCCTGCGTGGTGCCGATCTGAACGGCGCGGACCTGCGGGAGGCCGATCTGGGTGAGGCGGACCTGAGCGGTGCCGATCTGAGCGGTGCCGATCTGAGCGGCGCCCGTCTGGTCGGCGCGGATTTGTCGGCCGCCAACCTGACCGGAGCCTCCCTTCTCAAGGCCGATCTCTCCGGAGTCAACCTGAAGGGGGCGGTGCTCACCGGAGCCCGGTTGGCCGGGGCCGTGCTCACTGGAGCCGATCTGCGGGAGGCCCGGTTGGACGATGCCGACCTGACCGGGCTGGATTTCGGCGGGATCGACCTCAGCGCGGCCCGCCTGGTAGGGGCAAAGGCGACGGGCGCGGTCTTCACCAACGCCGACCTCCGCGGTGCCGACCTCCGCCGGGCCGATCTTTCCAGGGCCAACCTGCGTGGGGCCCGGATCGATGAGAAAACGCGGCTGGATGAGAAATGGGCCCTGGTCTGGGAGATCGTCAACCGCGGAGCGCCGGGGCGCGATCTGAGCGGGGTGGACCTGCGCGGGGCCGATCTCTCCGGCGCGAACCTGCAGGGTGCGGACCTTCGCCGTGCCGATCTCTCTGGGGCCAACCTGGAGGGCACCGACCTGCGGATGGCGGACCTGCGGGAGGCGCAGTTGGACGAGGAGACCCGTCTGGATCAGAAATGGCGGCTGGTCTGGGAGATCGTCAATCGCCAGGCCTCAGGGCGCGACCTGAGTGGGGTCGACCTGGGTCAGGCCAATCTGACGGCAGCCCAGTTGAGTTGGGCGAGCCTGCGTGGGGCCGATCTCTCCGGTGCCTACCTCGGCCGGGCCGATCTGAGTGGTGCCGATCTCAGCGGTGCGGACCTGCGCGACGCCCGCTTGCCCGATGCGATCCTGCGGGGGGCCAACCTCACCCAGGCGGCGCTGATCGGTGCCGATCTGACCGACACAGACCTCTCAATGGCCGTCCTGCGAGGGGCCATCGTCGACGAAACGACCCAAATGGCCCCAAAGTGGCGACTGGTCTGGGAGATCCTCAACCTGGAAGGCCCCAGGCCCGACCTCCGTCGCAGCGACCTGCGCCTGGCCCACCTCGGCCGGGCCGACCTGCGCGGTGTGGATCTCAACGGTGCCGACCTTTCAGGGGCCGACCTGAGCGAGGCCGACCTCTCCGGTGCGAACCTCGAGGGAGCCATCCTGAAGGACGCCAAGCTGAGCCGAGCCAACCTGAGTGGTGCCTCCCTTGAGGAGGCAGACCTGCGCGGAGCCGATCTCCGATTGGCGAACCTGGATGGGGCGCGGCTCGCCCGGGCCGACCTTCGGGGTGCTCTCCTCGACGAAGGAACCTGGATCGATGAGAAGTGGCGGTTGGTTTGGGAGATTGTCAATCAGGGAGCGTCGGGGCGCGACCTGCGGGGGGCTGATCTCTCAGGAGCGGATCTGCGCGGTGCCGACCTCCGTGGCGCCGACCTGCACGGCGCCGACCTGCGCGAGGCCGATTTGGTCGGAACAAATTTGGAGGGCGCAGACCTGACCCGGGCGAACGTGAAAGGTGCCCGAATGGACCCCTCTACGCAGGTCGATCCGAAGTGGCGGTTGGTCTGGGAGTTGGTGAACGGGGAGGCGGAGGGGCGGGACCTGGAAGGGGCCGACCTGCGTGGGGCCAACCTCTCCGGTGCCGACCTCCGCGGCGTCGATCTCTTCCAGGTGGACCTTCGGGACGCTGACCTCCGTTCCGCCGATCTGCGAGGAGCGATCCTTAAAGGAGCGCGTCTGGATGAGACGACCGACATCGACGAGAAGTGGCGGCTGGTCTGGGAGTTGGTCAACGAGGGAGGGTCCGGACGTGATCTGAGCGGGGTGGATCTGCAGGGGGCGTACCTCCAGGAGGTGGACCTGCACGGGGCCGATCTGGCCGGCGCCGACCTCAGGGAAGCGGACCTGGCCGGTGCGAATATGGCCCGGACCGATCTGAGATGGGCCGATCTTCGCTCCGCCTCGCTGCGCGGAGCCGACCTCAGCCGGGCCAACCTGCGGGATACGCGGCTGGACGAAACGACGGACATCGACGAGAAATGGCGGCTGGTCTGGTCGTTGGTCAACGAGGGGAGGGGCGAGCGCGACCTGGTGGACGTCGACCTCTCGGGGGCCGATCTGCGGGACCTCCTGCTCCCCGGTGCCGACCTCCGCGGCGTCGATCTGAGCGGCGCCGACCTGCGCGGCTGTGGACTGGCGGGGGCGAACCTCTCTGCGGCGAGGCTGACGGGAGCCGATCTGCGGTCCGCCGACCTCCGCGGTGCCGATCTGAGCGGCGCTGACCTGCGCGGTGCTGACCTGCGCGGTGCTGATCTCACGGACGCGGAGTTGGTAGGAGCCGACCTGCGGGACGCGGTGCTCGATGAGGGGACCCGCATCGAGCGACGCTGGTGGGTGGTCTGGGAGTTGGTCAACGGGCGGAGCACCGGTCGGGACCTGCAAGGCGTGGATCTGCGGGGGGCCGGTCTCCAGGGGATGGACCTGCGCGGAGCCGACCTTCGCGGTGTGGACCTCCGAGGGGCGGATCTGACCGATGCGCAGTTGGCTGGTGCCGACCTGCGGGGGGTGGTGTTGGATGAGACCACCCGGCTGGACCCGAAGTGGCATCTGGTCTGGGAATTGGTCAACCGAGGAGGCGCGGGGCGAGACCTGCGCGGGGCGGACCTGCGCGAGGCCAGGCTGGTCGGTGCGGACCTGCGGAACGCCGATCTTCGAGGAGCCGATCTGTGGGCGGCCGATCTGACCGGCGCGGTGCTGACCGATGCCGACCTGCGCGAAGCCGACCTTCGGGAGGCGGATCTGACCGACGCGCAGTTGGCTGGTGCCGACCTGCGGGGTGCGGTGTTGGATGAGACCACCCGGTTGGCCCCCAAATGGCGTCTGGTTTGGGAGTTGGCCACCCGAGGAGGCGCTGGGCGAGGTCTGCGGGGGGTGGACCTACGGACGGCCAACCTGCGCGAGGTGGACCTGCACGGAGCCGATCTGGAGCGGGCCGACCTTCGCGAAGCCGATCTCCGGGGCGCCGATCTGACCGGCGCGGTGCTGACCGATGCCGACCTGCGAAGCGCCGACCTGCGTGGCGCCGATCTGACCAGCGCGGCGCTGGGCGGGGCCAACCTGCAAGACGCCGTACTCGACGGGACGACGCAACTGAGCGAGAAATGGCGGCTGGTCTGGCAATTGGTCAACGAAGGGGCGGAGGGCCGCGACCTTCGAGGGATCGATCTGAGTGGGGCCGCGTTGCGGGAGGCGAACCTGCGGGACGCGGATTTCACCGGGGCCGACTTCCGTGCCGCTGATCTGCGGGGCGCGATCCTGACTGGCGCGACGCTGGTGGGGGTCGACCTGCGGGGTGCGGACCTGCAGGGCGCGGACCTGACCGATGCATCGCTGGAGGGGGCTGATCTGCGGGATGCGGCGGTGAGCGGGGAGACGCGGTGGGCGGAGAAGTACCACCTGGTTTGGGAGTTGGTCAACACGGGCGGTGCCGGTCGAGAACTGAGGGGGCTCGATCTGAGCGGTGCGGTCCTGGACGGAGCCGATCTGCGGGGAGCCGACCTGGAACGTGCCAACCTGCGCCGGGTCGATCTCCGCCAGGCCGATCTCTCCGACGCCGATCTGACGGATGCCGACCTCCGTTCCGCCGATCTGCGGGGTGCCGCTTTGACCGCCGCCACGCTGACCGGTGCCGACCTGCAGGGGGCCGACCTGCGCGGTGCCGATCTGACGGACGCGGTGTTGGACCGGGCCAACCTGCGAGACGCTGTGCTCGACGGGACGACGCAACTGAGCGAGAAGTGGCGGCTGGTCTGGCAGTTGGTCAACGAAGGAGGGAAGGGTAGGGACCTGCAAGGGGTGGATCTCTCGGGGGCGAGCCTGCGAGAGGCGGATCTGCGGGAGGCGGATCTGACCGGTGCGGTGCTGAACGGGGCCGACCTGCGCGGTGCCAATCTGACGGACGCGGTGTTGAACGGGGCCGACCTGCGCGGTGCCGTAATCGACGAGACGACGCGGCTGGAGGAGAAGTATCGCCTGATCTGGGTGCTGCTCAACGAAGGAGGGGCCGGACGGAATCTGCAGGGAGTGGACCTGCAGGGGGTGAACCTGCGGGGGGTCGACCTGCAGAGAGCCTCCCTCCAGTCTGCCGATCTCCGTTCTGCCGACCTGCGCTCCGCCGACCTCGCCCACGCAGATCTGACCGGTGCCGACCTGCGGGGTGCGGACCTTCGAGGGGCTGACCTGACGGGGGCGGTGTTGGACCGAGCCGACCTGCGGGATGCCCTGGCGGATGGGACGACCCGGCTTGATGAGAAGTACCGACTGGTTTGGGAGTTGGTCAACCAGGGAGGCGCAGGTCGGGACCTGCGGGATGTGGACCTCGGCGGAGCCGATCTGCGAGGTGTAGACCTCCAGGAGGCTCGGCTGGGCGGCGCTCGGTTGGTAGGTGTCGATCTGCGAGGAGCGCGGCTCCGGAAGTGCGACCTGCAAGAGGCCGATCTCCGCGGTGCGGACCTCCGCGGGGCTGACCTCACCGGGGCCGACCTTCGGGGCGCGGCCCTGGACGAGACAACCCGCATCGACGAAAGATGGCTCCTGATCTGGTCGCTGGTCAACGAAGGAGGCGCAGGTCGGGACCTCCGGGGGGTGGACCTGCGGAACGCTCTGCTCATCGGCGCTGACCTCTCCGGCGCCGATCTTCGCTCCGCCGATCTCCGCTCCGCCGACCTGCGGGATGCCGATCTTCTGGGTGCCGACCTGCGCGATGCGGACCTTCGAGGGGCCGATCTGACCGGTGCGGATCTGACAGGAGCCAACCTGAGGGGAGCGGTGGTCGATGAGCAGACCCGCCTGGATGAGAAGTGTCGCCTCGTCTGGACTCTGGTAAATGAGGGCGGTGCGGGTGGCGGTTGGAAGGGTGTGGACCTCGCCGGAGCGAACCTCCAGGATGCCGATCTGAGCGGCGCGGACCTCCGTGCGGCCGACTTGCGTGACGCCGATCTCTCGGGAGCCGATCTCACCGGCGCTTTCCTCGAACAGGCTGATATGACAGGAGCACGGATGCAGCGCGCTGTGTTGGGGGGCGCGTTGGGGGGAGAGGCAACGCTCCGCTCCGCCGATCTCGCCGGTGCCGACCTTTCTGAGGCCGCGTTCCCGGATGCGGACTTCACCCGATCGGACTTGACGGGCGCGCTCCTGGATCGGGCCCACCTCGCTGGCGCCTGTTTCGCCGAGTCGTTCCTTCGGGATGCTTCTCTCCAGGGTGCCGACCTGAGCGACGCGGAACTCACGGGCGTGGATGGTCAGGAGGCCGTGCTTCGGGAGGCCGATCTCCGTCGGGCGAAGTTGGCGAAGGCGAACCTGGGGGCTGCTGCGTTGAACAAGGCGCAACTGTCTGGCGCGGTGCTTCAGGAGGTCGACCTCAGCCTGGCCGACCTTCACGGTGCCGACCTGCGCGACGCCGACCTGCGGGGGGCCGATCTGACCGGGGCCGATCTCCGCTGGGTGCAGTTGCGCCGCGCGGTGTTGGATGACCAGACCAGGCTGGATGAGAAATGGCATCAGGTTTGGGTGCTGGTCAACGAAGGGGGCGTGGGCCGCGACCTGCGAGGGGCGGATCTCAGCGGGGCTGATCTGCGGGACGCGGATCTGGCCGACGCCGACCTCAGCAGTGCCGATCTCAAAGAGACGTGGCTCAGGGGAGCAAGCCTGAGCGGGGCGAACCTGTCCAACGCCGACCTCCGTGGTGCCGACCTCAGCGAGACCGATCTGACCGCCGTGATATTGGTGGGTGCCGACCTGCGGGGCGCGGATTTGTCCGGGGTGAAGTTGACCGGCGTGGATCTGCGCGGGGTGCTGCTGGATGACGAGACCCGCATCGACGAGAAGTGGCGGCGGGTATGGAGGGTAGTCAACGCCGGGGCGGAGGGGGTGGACCTCGCCAAAGCCGATCTCAGCGGGGCGGATCTGCGCGGCGTGAACCTCGGCGGGATCGACCTCACCGGTGCCGACCTCCGCTCAGTGGACCTTAGCGTGGCCAACCTGCGGGAGGCCGTCCTGGAGGGAAGTGACCTCACAGGGGCCGATCTGACCGGTGCCGATCTCCGCAGGGCGCGGCTGCGGGGAGCAGTGCTGCGAGGGACCGACCTGCACCGCGCCAACCTCCGAGGGGCCGATCTCACGGGGGCGGACCTTCGAGATGCGAACCTGATCGACGCCGACCTGCAAGGGGCCGACCTGACCGGAGCCGATCTCCGGGGCGCGGGCCTCCGCACAGCGAAGGTCACGTTGGCCCAGTTGCGGGACGCTCTGCTGGATGAGACGACCGACATCGACGAACGATGGTGGCTGTGGTGGCGGGTCGTCCGGAGGGAGCCGGAGGAGCGTGACTTCCAGCGGGCGACGCTCAGCGGAATGGATCTCCAGGGTGCGGACCTCCGGGGGTTGGATCTGAGGGGTGCGAACCTGCGGGAGGCCCACCTGGTGGGGGCCGATCTGCAAGGGGCCGACTTGCGGGGAGCCGATCTGCGGGGTGCGGATCTGACGGGGGCGGTGTTGGCGGGTGCGGATCTGCGAGGGGTGGTGCTGGACGAGTCGACCCGATTGGACTCCAGGTGGCGGTTGGTGTGGGAGTTGGTGAACGATGGGGGAGCGGGTCGGGATCTGGGGGGTGTGGATCTGTCGGGTGCGGATCTGCGCGGGGTGGATCTGCGTGGTGCGGATCTGACGGGGGCGGTGTTGGCGGGTGCGGATCTGCGTGGGGCGGATCTGACGGACGCGGTGTTGACCGACGTCGACCTGCGAGGTGCGCTGCTGGACGAGTCGACCCGCATCGAAGGGAAATACCGGCAGGTCTGGTTGCTGATCAACGAGGGAGGCGTCGGTCGCGACCTGCGCGGGGCCGACCTTCAAGAGGTCGATCTGGAGGGTGTGGACCTGCGCGGAGCCGACCTGCGAGGGGCCAATCTCCGTGCTGCCACCCTGCGCGGCACCGATCTGACCGGTGCCAACCTCCAGGGGGCGGTTCTCCGGGCCGCCGATCTGACCGAAGCGGTGTTGGTCAACGCCGACCTCCGCTCCGCCGACCTCCGGAACGCCGTCCTCGACCGCGCTGCCCTGGATGGTGTCGACCTTCGCGGCAGCCTTCTGGACGAAAGTACCCAGATCGCTCCGAAGTACCGCCTGGTCTGGGAGTTGGTCAACGGTCAGGGGATGGCTCGGGACCTGCGGGGGGCGGATCTGAGCGGTGCTGGACTTCGGGGTGTGGATCTGCGGGGGGCCGACCTGCGGGAGGCGGACCTGCGCGGTGCCGATCTGACCGACGCGCTTCTGGACGGCGCGAACCTGCGTGGGACGGTCCTGGACGAGGCGACCCACATCGACGAGAAGTACCGTCTGGCCTGGGAACTGGTGAATCAGGGTGGCGTGGGGCGAGACCTTCAGGGCGTGGACCTGAGCGGTGCGGACCTGGCGCGGGCGAATCTCGCCGGTGCCGATCTGCAGGAGGCCGATCTGTCTGAGGCGGATCTGAGCGCGGCCGACCTGATGGGCGCGGACCTGGGGAAGGCTGATCTGACGGGGGCCCGATTGGCAGGAGCGAACCTCAGGGCGGCGCGGCTCGTCGACATCGTCGCACACGGTGCTGATTTGACGTCGGCCGACTTGAGCGGGGCCGAACTGCGGTCCGCCGACCTGCGGTCTGCTGACCTGCAAGGAGCGGAGTTGGCTGGTGCCAACCTGCGAAGGGTGGTCCTGGATGAGACGACCCGGCTGAACGGGAAATGGCGTCTGGTCTGGGAGTTGGTCAACCAGGGCGGTGTGGGGCGCGATCTGCAGGGGGTGGACCTGCGGGGGGCGGACTTGGAGGGCGTGGACCTGCGGGGGGCCGACCTGCGGGGGGCCGACCTGCGGGGGGCCGACCTGCGGGGAGCTGAGTTCACCGGTGCCAACCTGCGCGGGGCGGTCCTCGACGAGGCGACCCGTCTGGACCGGAAGTGGCGCCTGGTTTGGGAGTTGGTCAATCAAGGGGGCGTGGGCCGCGATCTGCGTCGGTCGGACCTCGGTGGCGCGGATCTGCGCCGGATCGACCTCAGGGGTAGCGCGCTGACGTGGGCCGACCTGCGCGGGGCTGACCTGACCGGCGCCGATCTCCGCTTTGCCGACCTGCGGGAGGCCGACCTGCGCGGTGCCGTCCTGACCGGCGCACGTCTTGAGGGGGCCGACCTGCAGGGCACCGTCTTGGACGAAGAAACCCGCGTCGATCCGAAGTGGCTCCTCGTATGGCGATTGGTCAACGAGGGCGGGGTCGGTGCCGACCTGCGCGACGCCGACCTGCGGGGGGCTAACCTGGGCGGCGCGGACCTGCGGCAGGCGGATCTCTCTGGAGCCGACCTGAGGGACGCGGACTTGCGCGGAGCCGACCTCTCCGAAGCCGTGCTCGACCGGGCTCGGCTGGCCGGCGCGGTGATCGACGGAAGCACCCGGATGGACGAGCGATGGCGCTACGTCTGGCAGGTGGTCAACCGCAGAGAGGCGGCCCAGGACCTTCGAGGGGCCGACCTGCGGGGGGCGGACCTCCGGGGAGTGGACCTCTCCTCCGCCGACCTGACGGAGGCCGACCTGCGGGGGGCCGACCTCCGAGGGACTGACCTGACCGAAGCGCGGTTGTGGGGAGCGAACCTGCGGGACGTGGTGATCGACGAGACGACCTGCCTGAGTGAGAGGTACCGCCTGATCTGGGAGTTGGTCAACCAGGGAGGTGCGGGGCGGGACCTCCAGGCCGCCGACCTGCGGGGAGCCGACCTGCGGTCCGTGGATCTCCAGGGGGCCAACCTCCACGGTGCCGATTTGAGCGGTGCCGACCTGCGGGGGGCCGACCTCACCGACGCGGACCTTCGGCACGCCGATCTGCGGTCTGCCCGGATTGACAAGGGGACGAGGCTCGCTGAGAAGTGGCGCTTGGTCTGGGAGTTGGTGAACCAGGGAGGCGTTGAGCGGGATCTCTCCGGCGTCGATCTGAGCGGCGCGGACCTGCGGGCGGTCGATCTCGCTTGGGCAGATCTGCGGCGATCCGTGCTCGCAGAAACAGACCTGCGGGGTGCGAATCTCGAGGGGGCCGACCTCCGCGGTGCGAACCTCCAGCAGGCCGACCTGCGGTCCGCCAACCTCCTCACTGCCGACCTGCGGTGGGTCCAGTGGCAGGGCGCGCAGATCGACGAGATGACCCAAATCGATTCCAAGTGGTATCTGGTCTGGGATCTCGTCAACCGAGGGGCGGCTGGCCGCGACCTGGCAGGGGTGGACCTCAGCGACGCGGATCTCAGCGGGGTGGACCTGCGGTCCGCCGACCTGCGGGGAGCCAATCTGCGGTCCGTGAATCTCCAGGGAGCCGACCTGACCCAGGCGCGCCTCCAGGGGGCCGACCTGCGGGAGGCCGACCTGCGAGGGGCCGATCTCACCGGTGCCGACCTCTTCGCTGCCTGGGTCGAAGGGGTGAAACTGGATGAGGAGACCAAGATCGATCCCAGATCGCACTTCGTCTGGCAGATCGTCAATCTGGGCGGGACGGGTCGGGACCTGCACGGGGTCGATCTGCGGGGGGCCTTCCTGCGGGGGACCGACCTGAGCGCCGCCGATCTGCGGTCCGCCGACCTACGCGGTGCCGATCTCAGAGAGGTGAACCTCCGTCGCGCCCGCCTGACGGCGGCCGACCTGCGCGGTGCCGATCTCCGTGGGGCCGACCTCTCCGAGGTCGATCTGCGGGACGTTGTGCTGGACGAAACCACCCGAATCGACGGGCGATGGTGGCTGTTGTGGGAACTGGTGAACGCCGGAGGGGCGGGCCGCCGCCTGACCGAGGTGGATCTTCGGGGTGTCAACCTGACGGCGACGGACCTCCACGGTGCCGATCTGACCGGCGCCTGCCTCGCCGGAGCGGTCCTGACCGGAGCCGATCTGAGGGGAGCCGTGTTGCGCGACGCGGACCTACGCTCCGCCGACCTCTCTGAGGCGGACCTGGAAGGGGCTGATCTGGCTGGCGCCGATCTGACCGGTGCCCTCCTCCGACGGGCGTCCCTTCTGCAGGCTGATCTCTCCGGGGCGAACATGGAGCGGGCGGACCTCGCTCTGGCCCGCCTGGCCGGGGCACGGATCGACGCAGCGACCCGTCTGGACCGGAAGTGGCGTCTGATCTGGGAGATCGTCAGTCGGCAGATGACCGGGTGGGCGCTCGCCGGTGTCGATCTGAGCGAGGCCGACCTGGAAGGGGCTGTCCTGCGGGAGGCGAACCTGGACGAGGCGGATCTGACCCGCGCCCGTCTCATCGGGGCCGATCTCACCGGTGCTACCCTCCGCGACGCCAGCCTTCGCCAGGCCGATCTCTGCCAGGCCTCCTTGGAGACGGCGGACCTGCGGGGGGCCAACCTGAGTGAATCGACCCTCCTTCAGGCCAACCTGACTCGGGCGGGTCTGAGATCGGCCAACCTGTACAAGGCCGACCTGCGCGGTGCCGATCTGACCGGTGCCGATCTGACCGGCGCGGAGTTGAGGGGGGCGATCCTCGACGATTCCACAGCGATCGACCCCAAGTGGCGGCAGGTCTGGCAGATCGCAACCCGCGGCTGGGAAGGGCAGGATCTGGTCGGGGCGGACCTCAGCGGCGCTAATCTGAGCGGCGTCGATCTCAGCGGAGCCGACCTCACTGGTGCGAACCTGATGGCTGCCTCCCTGAACGGCGCCGATCTGGAGCAGACGGTGCTCCGGCAGGCCAACCTCTCCGCGGCCGATCTGGGGTTCGCCGACCTGCACGAGGCGGATCTCCGAGGAGCCGATCTCTCTCGGGCTCGCCTCTCGGGATCTGTCCTGCGGGCTGCCTTTCTCGCGGAGGCGAATCTGAAGGAGGCCGACCTCTCTGCGGCCGATCTCCGGTTTGCCGACCTGACCGGTGCCGACCTGACCGGTGCCGACCTGCGCGGGGCGGATCTCTTTATGACCTGTCTCGTGGCGACGAAGGTCGACCGGAGCACGCTCCTGGACCGGAAGTGGCAACTGGTCTGGGTGCTGGTCAATCAGGGAGCGGTTGGACGCGACCTGGCCGAGATGGACCTTTCCGGTGCGGACCTGACCGGCGCACGGCTTCGGGGGGCCAATCTGAGCCGGGCCGGCCTGGTGTTGACCCGCCTTGAGAACGCCGACCTCCGAGAGGCCAATCTCCAGATGGCCAACCTCCAGGACGCCGATCTTTCTCACGCCGACCTGCGGGGGGCGAATCTGAGGATGTGCAACCTCCAGGACACCGTCCTCAACGGAGCCAACCTGGAAGGGGCGCGGTTGGAGGGGGCTTATCTGAAAGGGGTCAAACTGGACGGGTCGACCCGCATCGACGCCAAGTGGTCCCTCGTGTGCGATCTGGTTCGTCGGGGAGGGAGCGAGCAGGATCTGGGGGGAGTGGACCTGAGCGGGGCCAACCTCAGAGGGGTGGACCTGAACGGGGCGAACCTGGTCGGCACCGACCTGAGCCGCGCCTTCTTGAGTGGTGCCAGCCTCATCGGGGCTAACCTGGCGCGGGCGAACCTGACCGGTGCCGATCTTCGCTTCTCCAACCTGCGCGGCGCCGATCTGAGCGGCGCCAATCTCAGCGGCACGCGGCTTGCAGGGGCCAACCTCGTCGGCGCCAACCTCTTCGTCGCCAACCTGCGCGGCGCGGAACTGGATAGGACGACCCACATAGCCCCCAAGTGGTATCTGGTTTGGGAGATCGTCAACCAGAAGATCGCGGAAGGGGCCGACCTGCAGGGGGTGGACCTGGGCGGAGCCAACCTGGACGGTGCGAACCTCCGCCGGGTGAACCTGAGCCGCGCCTATCTCCGACTGGCCCGCCTCCGGGCTGCCGACCTGCGGGAGGCTAACCTCTCCCGGGCCGACCTCCGACTGGCCAATCTGCGGGACGCCGACCTGCGCGGTGCCGACCTCACCGGAGCCGAGATCAGCGAGGCGGCGCTGCGGGGCGCGCGGCTGGATGAGACCACCCGGATCGACGAGCGGTGGCGGCTGGTCTGGGAGATCGTCAATCACCGGGCCGCCGGCCGCGACCTGCGGGGGGTCGATCTCAGCGGCGCTGAACTGAGCGGTGCCGATCTGCGGAAGACGGATCTCTCCGGTGCCAACTTGGGCGGGGTCAACCTGAGCCGGGCCGACCTGACCGACGCCCACCTCCAGGGTGCGGATCTGAGCGGCGCGGACCTGACGGGTGCCGAACTGTCCGGGGCCGATCTGGTCGAGGCCAACCTGATGTGGGCCAACCTCGGCGAGGCCTCCCTCTATATGGCCGATCTCGCCCGGGCCAACCTGCGCAACGCCGACCTTCGCCGGTGTGTGCTCAAGGGGTGCACCCTCACCGAGGTGAAGGCGAACGGCGTGAACCTGGAAGGGGCCGATCTGAGCCGAGCGAACTTGGTCCAGGCGGAGTTGACCGAGGCCGACCTGCGAGGGGCGATCCTCACCGGTGCCAATCTGAGCGAGGCCGACCTTCGCCTTTCCAACCTCCACGATGCGCGGCTGAACAAAGCCGACCTGCGGGAGGCCAACCTGGCCGAGGCGGACCTGAGCCGTGCTGACCTGGGCGAGGCGAACCTGGATGGGGCGAAGTTGACCGCCGCCGATCTGACCGAGGCCGATCTTCAAGGAGCCCACCTTTTCGCCGCGCAGTTGGCCGGTGCCCGACTGCCGAAGGCTCGCCTGGGTGGGGCTGACCTGGGTCGGGTCGACCTGCGGGGAAGTGATCTCACTGAGGCCAGCCTCTCCCACGTCCATCTCCGCTGGGCCAGCCTGGACGGGGCTAACCTCCGGTCGGCCGACCTGACCGGCGCCTGGGTCGTCGGGGCGAGTCTCCGCAACGTCGACCTGCGGGGTGCCTGCCTGCAGCGTGCCGATCTGCGCGGTGCCGATCTGACCGGCGCGGACCTGACCGAGGCCGACCTGAAGGACGCCCAGATCAACGACACGACGCAGATCGAGACCAAGTGGCGGTTGGTGTGGGAGATCGTCAATTGGGGCGCGCCCGAGCGGGATCTGCGGGGGGTGGATCTCTACCGAGCCTGCATTGCCAACGCCGTCCTCCACCACGCCCGCCTCGACGAGGCCGACCTGCGGGAGGCGGACCTGCGCGGTGCCGATCTCAGGCAGGCTTGCCTGTCCAATACTCGGCTGGCGGGTGCGGACCTGCGCGGCGCGGACCTGACCGGGGCCGATCTGCAAGGAGCCGATCTGACCGGCGCGGATCTGACCGGGGCTTGTTTGACGGACGCCGATCTGCGCGGTGCGTTGTTGGAGCGCGTTCGGCTGGATGAGACCACTCGGATCGACGCCAAGTGGCGGTTGGTGTGGGAGATCGTCAACGAGGGCGGGGCAGGGCGGGACCTGAGCGGCAGCGATCTGCGAGGAGCCTGCCTCCCCCAGGCGAACCTTCGCTCTGCCAGCCTCCGCTCCGCCGACCTGCACGGGGCCAACCTGGAGGGGGCCGACCTGCGTGGTGCCGATCTGGAAGATGCCGACCTGCGCGGGGCTCGCCTCACCGGCGCTCGCCTGGATCGGGTGCGTTGGAAGGGGACCCTGCTCTATGAGACGGCCCACCTGCCGGACAAAGCCCGCCTGGTCTGGGAACTGCTCAACGAGGGTGGGGCAGGGCGGGACCTGTCCGATGCTGACCTTCGCGGTGCTGATCTGCGGTCCGCCGATCTGCGAGGTGCAGTGCTCCGTCGGGCCGACCTCCGAGAGGCCAATCTGGTCGGAGCCGATCTCTCCTTGGTCGACCTGCGGGAGGCCCGGTTGGATGAGACGACCGAGGTCGATGAGAAATGGCGGTTGGTCTGGCAGATCGTCAACGAAGGGGCTGCGGGGAAGGACCTGGCCCGGCTGGACCTGAGTGGGGCGAACCTGGAGGGGGCCAACCTGCGGGAGGCTGACCTGAGCGATACGGTCCTCTCGGGGGCGAATCTGCGGGGAGCCGACCTGCGCGGCGCGGTCTTGCGGGGCGCGGATATGAGCGGTGCGGACCTGACTGGTACGCTCCTGAGCGGTGCCGACCTGCGCGGCGCGATCCTAGACGAGACGACCCGCGTCGAGGCCCGGTGGCACCTGGTTTGGCGGATTGTCAATCAAGGGGCCGCGGGGTGGGATCTGAGCGGTGCGGACCTGAGCGGGGCGAATCTGCGGGGAGCCGACCTGCAGGAGGCCGACCTGAGCGGTGCGTATTTGAGGGCGGCGTCGCTGCAGGGTGCGAACCTGCGCGGGGCCATGTTGCGCGGGGCCGACCTGCGCGGCGCGGATTTGGCAGACGCCGACCTGCGCGGTGCGGACCTGCGGGGCGTGCAGATGGACGAGGCGACCCGCATCGATGCGAAGTGGCGGCTGATCTGGCAGATCGTTAACCAGGGAGCCTTCGAGACCGACTTGAGCGGGGTTGACCTCAGCGGGGTTGACCTCAGCGGGGCGGATCTCCGGCTGGCCAACCTGCGCGGCGCGAACCTCCAGGCGGCCGATCTGCGCTCCGCCGACATGGAGGGGGCCGACCTGCGTTCTGCCGACCTGCGTTCCGCCGATCTGCGTGGGGCGAACCTGAACGGCGCTAACCTCGTTGGAGCTCGCCTCAGGGGAACCCGATGGGACCACACCACGCAGGTGGACGATCGGTGGCGGTTGGCCTGGGAGGTGGTCAATCAGGGTGGGAGAGGGCGCGACCTGCGGGAGATCAACCTGGCGAGGATGGACCTGCGTGGGGTGGACTTCGGTGGAGCGAACCTGGAGGGGGCGGATCTGGAGGGGGCGGACCTGCGGGAGGCGAACCTGCAGGGGACGAACCTGCGGGGAGCCAGTTTGCGGGGGGCGGATCTGGCTGGTGCGCGGATGAGAGGTGCCAATCTCCAGGAGGCGGATCTTGCTGGTGCCAATCTCCAGGGGGTCGATCTGTCCCTTGTCGACCTGCGGGGCGTGCAGATGGACGAGGCGACCCGCGTCGATGCGAAGTGGCGGCTGGTCTGGGAGATCGTCAACCAGGGGGCAAGCGGGCGTGACTTGGGCGAGGTGGATCTGAGCGGGGCGAATTTGAGAGAGGCACAGATGGTCGGCGCGGTGTTGCGCAAAGCGCGCCTGGAGGGCGCGGACCTGAGCGGGGCCGACCTCAGTGAGGCGGACCTGAGCGGGGTAGATGGTCGGCAGTGCGATCTTTCGGGCGCCAGTCTGTTCGGAGCCGCCTTGAGCCGGGCGGTGCTCGCGGAGGCCGATCTGACCGAGGCGGACCTGAGCGGCGCGGACCTGCGGGGAGCGAGTTTGCAGGGGGCGGGCTTACGGGGGGCGAACCTGCACGAGGCGATCCTGAGCCAGGCGGACCTCACAGGCGTGCAGGCGGCCGGGGTGGATCTGAGCAACGCGGATCTGAGCGGGGCGCGCCTCGACGACGCCGACCTGAGCGGGGCGTACCTGCGGCGGGCGACGCTCTACGACGCCAGTCTGGTCGGAGCGGACCTCAGCCGGGCCGAACTGGGTGGAGCCGACCTGACGGATGCCGACCTGTCGCTGGCCCGCCTGGCGGACGTCCAGATGGATGAGATGACCCAGGTCGCCGAGAAGTGGCGGCTGGTCTGGGAGATCGTCAACCGGAAGGTGGCGGCGCGGGACCTCAGCGGGGCGGACCTGCGCAGCGCATCGCTGGCGGGGGCGTATCTGCGAGGTGCCGACCTGCGTGGAGCGGATCTGCGAGGGGCGGATTTGGCGGGGGCGGACCTCTCCGGTGCCCGACTGGCTAGGGCTCGGCTGGATCAGGCGCACCTGAACGCCTGCAACCTCAACCTGGCCGACTTGAGGGGGGCGGTCCTCCAGGGGGCGGACCTGAGCGAGGCGGATCTGACCGGTGCGGATCTGAGCGAGGCCGACCTGACGATGGCCGACCTGCGCCGGGCGTGCTTGAAGGAGGCGAGGCTGTTCGGTGCCCGGATCGCCAACGCGAATCTGGAGGGAGCGGAGGTCACGCCGACACAGTTGGCCCAGGCGAAGGAATAGGGTTTCACTCTGGAGGCGCAGAGGACGCAGAGTTTTTGAAGCCTCCCGCAGGTAGGAGACCTGCGGGAGGCTGATGGTTCAAGGGACGTATGTTGCGTTGCGGAGGACGTACCCCTCCCCCCGCCGGGTCTCCAGGTACGTCGGGTTGCGGGCGCTTTCCCCCAGTTTCTTGCGCAGCCGGTACACAGCAGCGTCGACGCTGGGATTGGCGCGGCCTCGGGCGCGCAGGGCCTCCAGGATCTCCTTTTTCGACACGGGCCGTCCTGCTTCTCGGGCAAGGAGAGCGAGGATCTCGAACTCCAGCGGGGAAAGGCGGATCTCGCGGTCGCCGAGGTAGACCTGCCTTCGCCGGTTGTCCACCAGGAGGGTAGGGGCGGTCCGGGTCGTTTTGGCCTTCGCCCGGGCCAGGGCGAATTTCGCCTCGTCGGGATCCAGTTCGTAAGCCCGCTCCAGTTCAGCCAGCGCTGCTTCCGTCTCTCCCATCTCCAGCAGCGCTTCTCCCAGGTACAGACGGGCTCGGAAGTGGGAGGGATGGATCGCCAGGGCCCTGCGGAAGTGACGCGCGGCGGCCTCCCACTGCCGTCGCTCGAAGGCGCGTCTTCCCTGGCGGTACAGTTGCTCCGCCCGCGGCTCGACCCGATCCAGTTCGTCCTTCACCTCCCGCACAGGCCGGTTGGCGCGCACCCAGCGGCGGAAGAGGTCGATGGTGAACCGGTGGTTTCGTTCTCCTACCTCCTCTAGTATCCGACGGCGGACCAGGTGGCGGGGGGCCTCCTCGACCTCGCGCGTGTGCAGGCGAGTGGCGTGGCTGGTCAGTAGTTGGATGACCCGTTCCTCAGGGACGTCCTCCCCCTCGCTGGAAAGCGCTGCCAGCCCGGCGGCATAGACCTTCTCGCCGGGGCTGAGGCCGTTCCATAGCCAGAGGATCGCCTGCTCCCCGGTGCGCAGCGCGTCGGGAATGGCCCTCTCCACCGCATCTCCGTCGATGGTAGGAGGGGAGGAGGGGTTGTCCCGGTAGGCCTGCTCCCATATCCGCTGGCAAAGCAACTGGGTGAAGTACGGATGGCAGTTGGTCAGCCCCAGAATACGAACCACCGCCCGATCAGTGAAGCGAAGGGTCCGGTTCCGCTCCGCCTGGCGGACCAGTTCCTCCGCGCTCTCTCGGTCCAGAACCCAGACCTCCCGCACCAGGGAGGTCTTGAACGTGGCGGTGAAATCGATGGAGAGGTCCTCCGGCCGACGGCCGACGGCGAAGACGAAGGCGGTCCGGGGATCCTCGGCGATCATCCGTCGGAGGAAGGGGAACAGCGCTCTCATCGCCGCCGTCTCCGGCAGGGGAACGTCCGTTCCGCGGTCCAGCACATCGAATTCGTCCAGGAGGAAGACGGGGCGCCGATGAGGGCCGATGGCGTCGTAGACCCGGGGCAGGAACGTCTCGCGGAAGAACCGGCCCTGGTCGTCGAACGTGTCGGGAGGGGGGGGCTCCAGCCCGATCCGTTCCGCCACGACGTCGGCGAGGTCGGCCAGGACCTGGGCCAGGGGGCGGGCTGCCTGGTCCTGGAGGTCGAAATACACGGGGAAGAACGTATCGGTGGGGAGGGATCGCTGGAGTTGGAGCAGGATCGACGTTTTTCCGATCCGCCGCTGACCGGTGAGCACCAGCGCGTTGGTGGTCGGGTTGCGCAATTCCCGCTCCACCCAGGCCAGGATGTCTCGGCGTCCGAAGAACCCCTCTTTGCCACGGAGGGGGGCTCCGGCGACGTAGGGGTTGATCGGCCGAGCCATTGATCTACTCCTTCATCACAGGCTTCTCACCAATTCCTCGAAGAGGGCCCGAGCCAACACGCCCACGCCGCGGATGGCCCAATCCGGTGCGTTCCGCACCGCGTTGATCAACCAGTCCCATTGCTCTTGGGTGAGGAGAAGCCGGTACCGTTTGCTGGCTAGCCATTGGTCGTAGGCGGGCACGCGGCGGGACTGGGCGATGATCACGTCGCGTACCCACCAGACGAAGGCCTGCGCGCCGACCGTCCACCGCTCTCCGCGCCAGAGGACGAGGTGTCGCCAGTCGAACTGCCAGCCTTTCCCCACCTGTTCGGCGAGGCCCAGTTCGGCCAGCCGTCTCAGTTCAGGGCCGAAGGCGTCCACCCGTTCGATCTCCCGGAAGGCAAACCGCTCTCCCAGCGCGCGGCCTCCCAGTTCCAGCAGACTGAGGATCACGGCGGTGGTGCGAGCACGGTCGTCCAGGACCCGCCACAGATCGTCGAAGTGGAAGGCGATCCGGCTGTAGAAAACCTCGGCAGCGCGCTGGTGGCGGTCCTCCCCTGAGGTCTCGGCGAGAGTAGCTGCCATTGCTTGGATGAGGAAGGGGTGACGTCCGGCGACGCGGCGGATGAAACGGCGGTCGTAAGCGTCGAACAGATCGCCCGCCTGATCCAGCAGGCGGCCCACGGTGACGTCGTCGAAGGGGGCCAGCCGAAGTTCGATCATGTTGTTGAAGAAGGGGGAGCCAGCATCCCAGAGGTCCCGTCCGCGTTCGTTCATCGCCGCGACCGAGAGGCGGCTGCTGGTGATCAGCGCCAGTCCGCCAGTTCGTGTAGCCAGCGACCGCAACAGGGCGAAGAGGGCGGGGTCGCGGAAATTGGGGTGGAAGAGCAGCTGTTCGAACTCGTCCAGGAGGAGAACCAACTGAAGGTCGTGTTGTGCCAGATGGTTAGCGATCCGCTCCAGCGCTCGGCGCTCGTAGCCGGTCTCCGCTGCTTGGCGGAGCAGTGGGGCCACAGTGGCGGAAACGGGGTGTTCTTTGAGGGGTTCGAGGGCTTCCTGCCAGAAGGCGGAGGGGTTGTAGTCGCTCCCGATGGGATGGAGGTCGATGAAGGAGATGATCACCTTCTCAGCGCCGCTCCCCAGGTACTCGCGGCGGGTCGGTTCGTGGGCCAGTTTCAGGAGGAGGGAGGTCTTGCCGATGTGCGGCTCACCGACGACCGCCGTGGACTCGTTGTGGCGCAGCCGGTTGAACAGCGTGCGGAGGGAGGTCTCCCGGTCCAGGAACTCCGACGGTTGGACAGGCCGGCCGTAGACGAACTTCGGTGGGCCAGTCCGAGGGGAGTGGATCGTCCGTGGTGGTCGTGTGGGCATTGGCCTTACCTCCGGTCTCGGCTGAGGGCGAGGGGGAGGGGGCGAGGGACGAGGGGTGGGCTGCGGGGGACGAGGAGTAGGAGGTGAAGGACGAGGAGGATGGGGGATGGGACCGAAGAGCCGCTCCCGTTGCGCAGGGGTGAGGACCTCCAGCACTTCGCCGAGCCGTTGCCGCTGCTCGGGGGTGAGCCCTTCCAGAAGGGACCGCAGTTCGCGGAAGGCTTGCTCCTGCTCCGGTCCAGGTCGGAGTCGTCTCAAAGCTCCTTCGAGGTCCCCCGCTGCCAGGTGGTCGATCAGGACCTCTTCGGACCCCCCGATCCGCCGCAGAGTCAGCAGGATTTGGCGCACCTTCTCGGGAGAGATGCCTGCCGCTGCCAGTTGGGGCGTGATGTGGGTGTGGAGGAGCTCCATGTCTTGGACGGACCGACGGCTGGCGTGGCTTTCCCGGCGTTCCTTCAGGAGCGTCCGGGCGTCGAGCATCCCTTCGATGAGGCTGTGGGCCAGTTCTGCGCCTCCCCAACCGATGATCCCACTGGTGGCGAGCCAGTCGACCAGCGTGCCCAGATTGGAGAAGAGGACCTCGATGCCCAGGCCGCGGAAGAAGCGCACGTTGGTCAGGCCGGTGATGAGGAGGGCGATACCGGTGCCCAGCCACTGGGATCGGATCCTTTTCAGCCGCCTGTACTCGGGATCGGTCGGGTCCGGGACCCCTCTTTCGTTGGGCCAGGTGCCGGGCTGTTCCCATCGGTCCCAGAAGGCCTCCACCACCCGCTCGGTGAAGATGGCGATGGCGGCCATCAGCGCGAGGATGGCCCAGGCGCTCTCTCCGCTGAGTGTTTCCCCTCCAGTCATAGCACGGTTATTGGATCGATTGATCTTGTTCGCTCTCGCGGGACGTGCGGGCGATCTCGGTGGCGGCCGTTGCCAGGCTCACGATCAGCCAGAAAAGGGTGGCCGAGTGATGGAAGTCGAGGTTGAAGAGGAAGTGGTCAAATATCCCACCGACCAGAGCCCCGACCACCGCTGCGTGCAGTCCCCACCACAGGGGCTCTAGCCGCTCACCGTGGGTGATCAGCCTCCGGGTCCGCCAGAAGCGGGCGAAGAGGACTCCCATCACGACCAGAAAACTGGAGAGTCCGACCAGTCCCATCTCCTGGGCGATGAGGAGGTAGAGGTTGGCGACGCCGATGTAGGTGTCTATGTCCGGCGATCCGGCGAACCCCACCCCCAGAATGGGATACCGCCTGATGAGGATCAGTGCGTCCTTGTACTCGCCGAACCGCATCCGGGTCGCCAGGTCCTCCCCGCGCAGCCCGGCGATGAAGTGGGCGACGTACACCTGGGTCTGCGGCAGCACGGCGAGGAGGACCACGCCAGCCAGCAGGACCCACCACAGTCTCCGATATCGCAGGCTGGCGACCGTCACCATCGCCGCGCCCAGGCCGACCATCGACCCCCGCGAGAAGCTCAGCCCCAGGCAGAGGAGCATTACCCCGATCATAGGCAGCAGGTACCGGCGTCGGATCAGTGGACGGCGGGCGAAGAGTTGGGGGATGGCAAGGGCGAGGGTGAGGTTGAGGAGACTGCCTAGCACGTTGGGATCCACAGAGGTGGCGGTGGCCCGCTGGGGAAGGGTCGGGTCGTCGCGGATGTATCGGAGCACCCCCGGCCCCGCCGGGTAGCCGACCACCCGTAGGGCGGAGAGGGCCCGCATCGCCCACTCGTCGGGGATCGCGTAGAGGACCACTCCGATGAGTGCTTCGATAAAGGCGAACAGGATCAGCAGGCGGACCAGCCGTTCGAGTCGGTCTGTCTCCCGGACCGTGTTGACCACGAGGAAGAAGAGGAGGACGCTGAGGATGATCTCGGCGAAGTGGCGGACGATGTAGGGAGTCAGCGGGGCGTGCCCCAGACCGAGCACGAAGGCTGCCAGTGCCAGGAGCAGAAAGACCAGCACTGGCCCACCGAGGGAAGTGGTCACCAGCCGCCGCTCGTTCGCCGTCAGCATCTGGAGGAGCCAGACCAGGAACAGCGCTCCCAGGGCGGCATCCAGGAAGGTGGGGGTGAAGCCGATGTCGAAGGGGAACGAGGCGAAGGGGAGCAGGCAGATGACGCCGATGACCGCCATATAGGCCACCTCGATGTCACGCAGCATCCACAGGGCGATGGCCAGGGCTATCACACCGACGGCGGCCAGGAGTGGACCGACCTCCGCCAGTAGGAACCCCGCCACGAGGGCCAGCAGCAGTGTCAGCGTCAGGGCCGCCAGCGCGGACAGCCAACGGTGGCGGGAGGTGAATATGCGGTAGAGCCAGTCTTGGGATGTCATAGCGAGTCAGCGAATCAGCGAGTCGGCGAGTTGCGGGGGCGGGGACGGGCTAGCGGACCTGGATGGGGGTTGAGATATCGACGGCATCGCCGCCTCCGTCCCGCCTCGCCAATCTCATCATCGTCTCCAAATCGTATAGTCCTACCCTCAGCCGATACTCTCCTGGTGGAAGGTCGGCCGGCAGAGGGATCGGGTGTGGATCCACGATCGTCTCACCGGCCTCCCACATCCCTGTCGGGTAATCGCCGTTCAGCGGTGGCCCGTCGGCCTGGGCCGCGGGCTGCGGGTCCTCTCCCACCAGATGGACGAAGACCTGATAGTCTCTGGAGGGTGTTCCCTCCGCCCTCCAGTAGAGTGTGAGCGTGACCACGTCTCCAGGCGCGGCTATCGAGGGACTCAGGTCGTATCCCTCCAGCACGATTCCTTCCTCGAACTCGACCTCCAGTGAGTAGGATGGGGATGGTGCCTGTCGGGGAGGGGCTAGTTTAGCCTCGCCCAGACGGACCACTCCCAGAGTCTCCCTCCGCGTCGCGTCGTACAACCCCGCCTCAATCCGGAGCCGGGTCGGGGCGGCGGCGTCCGACCGGACGCGCACCCGGTACGGATCGCGCCAGACCTGCCCGGGCTCCCACAGGCTCGTGGGCACCATCCCGCACGCCGGGCGGCGGTTGACGTCCCCGGCCAGTTCCATCCCTCGCCCTAGCAGGCGGACGAAACTGACGTAGTCTCCACCATCCGGTGCTACGGCTTCCCAGTATATCACAACTTCCACATTTTCGCCCGTCCGCACCGTCTGCGGGGGGAGTTCCCACCCCACCACGCGGATCCCGCCGCCGACGTCGATCGGCTCCACCCGGGCCTCCGAGGGGATGTCGCCGGGGTCGATGGGTTCGGGGGGGACGTAGGCGGGTCGGATGACGGCGAAGGGGATCGCTGCGGCGATGAGGAGCAGTGCCAGGCTGACCCCAGTCGTCACTTTCAGGCGGTGGCGTGGCGGAGCCCACTCCCGCAGTCCCACGGTGAGCAGCGTGCTGATCCCGGCGATGGCTGGGAAGACGAGCCGTCCCTGGAAGGAGAAGTAGATCCAGGTCCAGCGGAGGACGGAGACGAACAGAATGCCGGCCCAGAGGGCGGGGATCCACCAGAGCGACGATGGGTCGGGCAGGGTGGGGCGTCGGCGAGCGGCCCAGCGGATGAGGCCCACGAGGCCGGCCACTGATAGGAGGTCGAAGAACGTGTAGACCCACCTCGGGGCCATCACGTCCACCGCGCCGAATAGCCCCCAGTAGGTCCAGCGGAAGGTGCCGAACTCGCCCCACCAGTCGCGCAGGGTAGGGGTGCCCGGTCGCACGCCCTGGATGGCGACGAAGACGTTCAGGGCCGTCGGGTCGCCGTAGAGACGCCAGTTGCGCAGGAACCACCAGCCGGAGAGCCCAGCGGCGATCCCCACGATGATGGGAAATCCCACCAACAATGGTCGGAGGCTCCGGCGGTGGAGACTGACCCAGGTGAGGAGCAGGGCCAGGAGGATCAAGGCGGCCAGTCCACTCAGTTTGGTGAGGAGGAAGAGGCCCACCACAAGGCCGACGAGACCGTATCGCCGGAGGGGAAGTGGCCCTTGCAGTCCGTCACGGACCAGCCGTACTGTCAGCAGCAGGCTGAGGCAGCCCAGAAAGGCGGCCAACGCGTCGTTGTTGACCGCGCTGTTGACGAAGAGGAACATCGGATTGAACGCCGTCAGCGCGGTCGCTCCCAGTACTATGCCAGGAGGCCCGTCGGGGAAGAGGTCGCGGGCCAGCCGATAGGTCAGAAAGACCGTCCCTGCCCCGATCCCCACCGTGAGCAGCCGGATGAGGTGGATCGCCAGCACGGAGCCCCGCCACGGGAAGGCCTCGCGCTCGGGAACGTGGATCACCAGGTTCTTGTTGCAAATCTGAGAAGGATCGCCAATGAAAGCGTGCCAGTTCATCCACCGGAGTGTAGGGAGGTCCGAGGTGTCGATCCAGGAGGTAACGGCCGCCATCAGGATGTAGTAGAGCGGCGGTTGCCCCCCGTCCTGCAGCCAGGGGCAGTCGTCGGGGGTCGCCAGGCAGGTCTCCGGGTCGAGGACGGGGAGATCGTGGTGGGTCTGGACGTACTGGGTGTAAGGGTAGTGCTTGAACTCATCGGAGGCCTCCAGAGGCGGGGTCGCCAGGCTGTAGATGACTCCCAGGATGAGATAGGCCAGGAGGATGAG
>Ga0209426_1000762_pt1 | contig 27147 bp, 21 predicted proteins | sample Deesub1362B_J571_FD_187697 | JGI IMG/M metagenome (GOLD analysis project Ga0209426, IMG submission 187697) | Deep oceanic, basalt-hosted subsurface ecosystem from Juan de Fuca Ridge flank, Pacific Ocean, CORK Borehole 1362B_J2.571 (SPAdes)... ...
ACAACCAAGCGGTGAGATCCATGGCCCGGCATTTGGTACGGGTGATGTGGTCCATGTTCAAACAGGGACGGGACTACGAGGTTCGGGAGGTCTCATGCCCCAGTTGAAAATCCTAGCGGAATGTTCAGGTCTTTACTTTTGATGGCGGGGGTGGTATAGTGGGCCATGGCCAGACCACTGAGGGTGGAGTTCCCGGGAGCCCTGTATCACATCACCTCCCGGGGAAACGCCGGACAGACTGTTTTCCCCGCTGACCAGGACCGGCTCTCGTTCCTGGAAATCCTCGCCCAGGTGGTGAAACGCTACCGCTTCCGCTGCTACGCCTATTGCCTCATGGACAACCATTACCACCTCCTCCTCGAGACCCCGCAGGGGAACCTCTCACGCGGCATGCGGCAGCTCAACGGCGTTTACACCCAAGCCTTCAACCGCCGCTACCGGAGGAGTGGGACGCCCGGATCTACCTGGCAGTGGTGGAGTACGGTTACCGGTTGGCGGAGGTGAGGGAGCACCTGGGCCTGCACTACTCTACGGTAAGCCGGATCGTAGCCCGCTGGATTCAAAAGTAAAGACCTGACCCCCACCAGCTCCGACCATAGATTTGCTTTTTCAGGCGCTCGGATGGCTATAGCTCTGTGGGTTTACGCCTACTGCACCGAGGGACGGGTGCCGGGCCGCACCACCATTTCCCGGTCCGCCAAAGGCTTTGGGGGAAGCTTTCGGAGCTGTGCCCGGGGGCGTTGCGGCTATGTGGGCGGGTGACGTTAGCAGGAGCGGCCAGGAAGTGGAGGGAAAAGCTGGACCTCTTCTCCGGTCCAAAGGGCATGAGGACCGGGGCAGTCACGCTTGCCAAGCCAGGATCTTCCGAAGGCCCGACTCATCATCCTTCCTGCCGAGAAGGTTGTGCCCATAGGCACAAAATGCCTGTAGCATATTCACGTGGGTTCAAACCCGCGCTTTTTTCAAACTTTTTCCAAATGAAAAATCTCGGAGCGTAAAGGTCTTGGCTACCTGATTTTTCGCTGCTGCAGCCCGATTTCAGGGGCCAACATGGCCTGGCTGCTGGTGGGAGAAAAGCCTCCGGTGGACGAACTGGTAATTGGCTGACGGATTTAGATCACAACTCGGGCTCGTGGTTTTGCCCACCAGGCACTGAAGTGCCCTGGTCGGGGGGTGGGAGGTCGTCCAGCACCTCCAACACGTCCAGTTCCACCACCTGGGCCGGAACCCCCAGCAGCCCGGCCAGGCTGGGGTCGGTTCGCCCCTCATCCCCGGAGATGAGCTCCTTCACATACAGGCCACCATCACACAGGATCTCCAATTCGGCCTCAGATGGCGAAAGATACCTGGTTTTGGCCTGGAAAACCCGGCGCTGGCGCACCAGGTCTGCCCGGCGGTGGCTCACCCGGATGGGGGTGCGCTGGGCGATCTCCCCCACCAGTCCCGCAGCTGCCCGGGCAAGTTCCCCTTCCTCCACTTCCTGGGAAAAGCGAACCTTGGCCCGGTATAGCTTTCGTGCCCGCAATGACTTCACCTGCTCCACCAGCTCCGGGGGAGCGGGCCGAAGCTCTCTCACCTCCACCCTCCCCTGGGCGGTGGCGTTTATCCGCCGGGCGATCTCAGCCAGGTCCACGGTTCTCCGGCGGGGGGCCTTTACCTCCAGCACGAACGGGCGGCCTCGGCCCAGCATCCGGGCGTCCACGTCCTCCCGTCCGGCTCCGTGCAGGTGCCCTCCCTCCCCGGCGCAGGCTTCCAGGAACGCCGGCAGGATCAGCTCCTCCACCGAGGTGGGATATTGTTTGCCGGTGAACTGGCAGCGTTCGCATCCCCGGCCCCGGCAGGCCCGGCACGGCCAATGGGTTTGGGGGATCCCCCGCACCAGTTTTCGGTACCGGCCGTAGAAGTAGGCGGAGGCCACCTGGAGCTCGATGCGGCCGGTTTCCAAGTCCAAGGTGAACCTGAGGTGGGGGTGCTGGAAATCCACCGTCACCTGGCGGCCCACCAGGCGCTCGTAATGCCGCCCCAGTTCCCGGTTGAGTTCCCGCCGTACCGGCTCGGCCTGGGGAGCAGGGAAGCGGCGATCCAAGAACTCCTGGGTGGCTTCCAGTCGAGGACTGGGCCGGACCCCGAACAGGAAGGTGCGATGCTCATAGGGAGCCGCCAGCTGGGCGGCCTGAGCTGCCCAGTCCGGTACCCGTTGGAACGCCCCCCCGCACACCCAGCAGGTCTCGCCGGGCCCGGCCCCGGCCCCCACCAGGGCGCGGGCCATTTCCCCCCGCTGGCGGGCGGTGAGTCCGTGCCCCAGTCCGGCCAGCCGGGTGCCCAAGCAATGATCGCAAACCGGGCCAGCCGAGATGAGCTTCCGGATGCAAGTGAGCGGGTCCATAACCGGCATTTTAGGGTGGCGATGCCTGCCCGCAACCGAGGCGCTGATTGTGCCCTTGAGGCCTATAAAAACTTGACATAAATCCCTGCTTGCACTATACTTACAGAAATTCGTCCTTTGAGGAGGTGATGAAGGGGAGCTGAAAACCGGGCAGTTGGCAGTGATCAAGCTCACTGAAGGGGGCGATATGGTGCGAAAATTGGGGCTCTCGCTTGGGTTGCTTGTGCTCCCTTGGGTGGGTTGGGCGCTGAGCATAGGCGGGACTATATCGACTGGCATTCAGCTCCTCCCTACCCAGGGGTTGGATTACGCCACCCTGACCCTGGAGACGGAGCTCGCCGGCTGGACCTTCGGAGGCACGGCCGAGTTCCTGGGAAGCGACGGTTGGGTGTGGCAGGAGTTCACTACCCAAGGCAGCTTGGGATTCGCGGACGTCGGTTGGACCCTGCTGTTTGGTCCCCAGGGACCGGCCTTCCTCTACGCCCTGGGGGAGTTTTCCCTGGAGTTTGAGGGGATTGGGATCACCGTCTATTCCGCCTACGTGGGGCCGAACGTGCCCGGGTACTTCTTCTCCGGTGGCCCCTCAGGGGGACTGGTGATCGTGGCCGAGAGCGAGCTCGATGGGATTTCTTTCTCCTCTGAGACCGGGTTTGGGGCCCGACTGTCCCCGTTCACCATCACCTACACTGGGGTGGGGACCTACACCAAGACCTACCAGGTGGACCCCTTCCCCGGAGGGTTGCGGTTCACCTATCAGAAGTTCTCCCTGACTGGGATCCCCTTCTGCTGCGGCATCAGCTACGACGCCTCCCTGACCTTCACCAAGGAAGCGGGGTTTGAGGAGCTTGAGATCGCTGTGCGGGACGTGTTCCCCATCTGCTGTGGTATCACCTTTGACCTCGGGGTCACCTACTCCACAGAGGGGAAGACCATCTGGGCGGCTCCCAATTGGCCGGACGTGGGGGAGGCGTGCTTCGAGCTCTACGTGGACCTGGAGTCAACCGGCGGGTCGGGCGTGGACCTGCTGCTGGATGCGATCCGGGTGGATGGCTGGCGCATCTACTGTGAGCTGGGCGAGTGCAACTGGGTGGAGTTCGTCTCCTTCCTGTCCCCCCAACACGCCCACCTCTACGGCTACGCCGGGGTGTTCCAAGGCGACGAGTTCGAGTATTTCAAGCTGGGATTGTGTGGGCCGGGCTGCTGCGGGGGGGAGTACCAGGCTGAGTTCGCCTTCTACTTCCAGCCCTCTGGGGTTTTGTTCGGCCTCAGCCGGTTCAGTGCTTGGCTCTCCATCCCGGTGATGAGCGGGTTCACCTCCGAGGTGACCCTGGAAGCCGGTCCCAGTGTGGTCACCAGCCTGACCGTGGGCTGGACCTTCTCCTTCTAAGGAGGGCGGCATGAAAAACCTCAGATGGACGCTCTTCGCCGCGGTGGGGATGGCCGCCTTGGCCTTGACCGGGTGCCTGTTCGTGCCGGCTGCCCCCACCGGGGTCATCGAGGGATTTGTGGTGGACCACGGGGCCGGGGAACCAGTGCAGGGAGCGGTGGTGATGGCCTATCCGGAGGGAGGGGACATCCCCCTCTACACTGTGGGCTCGGCCTACTACGGCCCAGTGGCCACCACCGATGCAGACGGCTACTACCGACTCATCGTGCCCGAGGGGGTCTACACCGTGCGGGCGGAGAAGGACGGCCACGCCGTGTCGGTGGCCCACGGGATCGTAGTCGGCAGCACCGCCAAGCTGGACATCATCCTGAAGCCGGTGTTCAACCCCGACTGGCCCCTGGAGCCTCCCGAGGTCACCGTGACCATCGAGGGCCAGCTCGTCACCCCGGGCGACGAGATCGTGCTCACGGCGGATCAGCTGGCTGACGGCCTCGACTACCGGGTGGACGCCCAGGGTCCAAATGACATCGACATCATCTATGCGGCGCTAGGGAAGACCCCGGGCGCGGGTTGGCTCACCGGGACGCGGGAATATTTCTCCTCCACTTACACCACCGGGGATGCGGCCCTGGATCCGGCCCTCTACGGGGTCGAGGAGTGGACCACGTTTGAAGTGGTCGTCTACGACGTGAACTCCAACCGAACGCACCTCCTCTTCCCGGTGTATCTCGAGCCGCACGCTCCCCCGGCCACCCTGGATCCTCCCACGGAGCTTTACCGGATCCTGGCGGTTACCCTGGGCAAGAAAATGGAGTTCTACGGGGAGACCATGGCCGTTCCCTCCGGCGCCGGGGAACTAGAGATCAGCGCGGCCCCGGAGGGAGGGAACCTCTACGTGGAGCTCATCTGGAAGCCGTCCCCGGACGATACCGTGTCCGGCGGGGCCGGGATCACCGGCTACCGGATCTACCGGAAGCTGGCGGGGGAGGACGACTACCGGTTGATCGGCACCGTGGCCCAGGGTGACCTCGGTTACGACACCGATGGAGACGATGTGGACGATGCTTATCTCTTCCGCGATAGCTCCCCGGAGCTTTCTCCTGGCCTCGAGGTGAGCTATCAGATCCGGGCATATATGGGCAACACCGAATCTGCCCCGGTGGAGGGGACCACTACCCCTCTTGATATCTGGGACGTGCGGCTCCTAGAGCCGGCAGACGGGGCCACCGACGTCTCCCTCACCCCCACCTTCCGCTGGCAGCCCACCAAAATCTTGGGCAACGACCAGTACTACCTGTGGGTACTGTGGGACCTGGCCCTGGGGGCCGGCTACTATCTCACAGTTGATATGCTGAACCAGACTGAGTATGACTTCGCCGGCATCCCTGGGAGCTCTTTCGAGCGGCTCCAGCCCCACCGGGTGTACCAGTGGTACATTGGAGTAGCAGTAGCTTACGATGACTTCCACAACCCCACGGCTATGTCTGTGGCTATCCAGGATGGATGGAGCGGTGGTTCCATCCCTGTAGTTCCCACACTGCCGGCCACAGACTTCTTTACCTTCACCACCGGGGACTGGTGAGGAGGTGAGCTATGAAGAGAAAACACCTGTTGATCGCGGTTAGTGGGCTGGGCTTGGCCCTGCTCCTCACCGGCTGCGGGGGGCTGCTTTCCCAGGACGGGGGATGCCCGGCCTGCGGCCCGGCCATCCCCGCCGTCCCCGGTGACCCGAGCGCCCGGCCGGCCCTCGACCCCGAGGCCATCGGACAGCCGCTGGTGCGGGGGGAACACATCCCCGGCGAAATCGTGGTGGGCTATACCGATGAGGCCGCGTTCGCCGCCGTCCTCTCCCTGGTCGGTGGGACGGTGCGGGACCGGTTCACCATGGGGGAGCTCACCGCGGCCTTGGTGGCCCTGCCCCCGGACGTGTCAGTGGCCAGGGCCATGGGCACGGTGCTCCTCCAGCTGCGGCGGGAACGCATCCCGGGGCTGGCGTTCGTGGAGCCCAACTACCTTTACGAGCTCATCGACCCCGCGCCTACGGAGCAGGACGCCTATCTCAAGTCGGTGGAACCTGCGGTCTACGATCCTGATGCGGACCTGCGGCCCTACCAGTGGGGGCTGGACGTGATCGGGGCCGAGGCCGCCTGGGCCCACGCCACCGGTGCGGGGATCATCGTGGCCGTGGTGGACACCGGGGTGGATGGCACCCACCCTGACCTCCAAGGCAAGGTGGTCGAGGGGTATGACCCGGCCGCTGACGCCGTAATCCCGGCGGGCAGCGACTCGGACTTCGACGGGCACGGTACCCACGTGGCCGGGATCATCGCCGCCAACGACGATGGAAAGGGGATCGTGGGGCTGGCACCCGATGTGCTGATTATGCCTATTCCCATATTCCAACCGGGCTATGTGGGGGCGTTTGACGCCGCCGAGGGGACCATCTGGGCGGTGGACCACGGCGCCCAGGTGCTCAACCACTCCTGGGGCGGGCCGGTCTACTCTCAGCTCATCAAGGCGGCCATGGACTACACATTGGCAAATGGGGCGATCCCGGTGTGCGCCGCGGGGAACGACGGCGAGGCCTGGATCCACTTCCCCTCTGCCTATCCCGGCACCATCGCCGTGGGCGCCACCACCCCCCAGGACACGGTGACCGACTTTTCCACCCTGGGCGGGTGGCTGTCGGTGGCCGCTCCCGGGGAGAGGATCCTCTCCTGTGTGCCCACCTGGTACGTGCAGGATGGCACCGGCGACCCGCTCCTCTACGCCTACTGGGGCGGGACCTCCATGGCCACCCCGTTCGTCACGGCCTTGGCCGCGATGCTGCGGGAGCTCCACCCCGGGGCCACCCCCTACCAGATACAGAAGCTGATCGAGGACACCGCCACCGACATCGAGGGACCCGGCTTCGACATCTACTCCGGCCACGGCCGGATCGACGCGGCCGCGGCGGTGGCCGCCCCCTTGCCCGCCGACGGCGCCATCGCCTACATCTACACCCCCACCGCGAGCTCGATGGACACCCGCGGCTTTTGGCTCCCTATCCCCTACGTGGACGTGGTGCTCCTCCAAGGCGGGGAGGTCCGCTACTGGGCCCAGACCGACATCTCGGGTGCGGCGAATTTCGGTTTCCCGATCGGCTCCTTAGGGGCGGGAGTGGCGGCCTTCTTCGGCATCGAGCCCGGCACTTACGAGGTGCTCGTGGGTGGGGACGACCAGGTGATGTGGTGGGCCCGCACCGCCAACCGGGTCACCGCCAGCGACACCCTCACCGTAGGGGCGGGCGACTTCGTGGAGCAGGTCATCCCTATCAACACGGAGCTCCAGGTTCAGATCGACTGGACCGGGGCCGGGGACGTGGACCTGGCCATCTGGGAAGGCTATTATTTTGGGGCTATTTCTTGGTCCACCCCCAAGACCGGAGCTACTTGGGGCACGTTCTCCGGGGACGACGATGGCGCCGACGGGGACGGAAGCGAGACCTATACCCTGAACTTTCTCCACTGGGACAATGACCTATACCGGATCGCCATCGATGCCACCAACTCCACCGTGGACACCCAGGTGACGGTCACCATCATCCAGAACGGGGTCACCGAGACTTACGGTCCCTATCTCGTTCCAGCCGGGTCGTTCGGGGACTTGGGCGTCCAGGTCGACTGGTGGGACTTGTTGGGCGGGCCCTGGGTCTTTTGATTGCTACATAGCAAGAGGGGGCCGGGGGAGCCCGGTCCCCTCTTCTTTTTGCTAGATCCTTTGGGCTTGCGGGCCCGCCTCACAGGCGGAAGATGGCCTTGGCCCGCTCCAGGTCGTCCACCGTGAACACGAGCTGGTTTTTGTCCACCGAGAAGTAGCAGGACCGCACGTTGATCCCGTCCCGGGCCAGCCGGTCCAGCACCGTGGCCAGTTGTCCCGGCTGATGGGGGAGGCTCATGGAAAGGGCCTCCCGCTCCTCGTAGTCCACCCCCAGCTCCCGGAGCACCTTGCGGGTCTTGCCGGGGTTGTCGGTGACCAGGGACACCACCGCCTCCCCGAGGATGGTGAGGGCGGCGATGGCCTCCAGGTTGATCTTCTGGTCGGCCAGGGCGGCCGCCACCTCCAGCAGGGCCCCGGGCCGATCCCCCAGGATGAAGTTGAACTCCTGCATCCCCATCACCTCCGCGCCCCATCCTACCACCCCCTCCCGCCCCTTGCCCAGCTTGAGGGCTTGCCTTCCGGGCCCGGCTCCGGTCAGCCGGCGTACAAGTGACAGGCCACCTGGGTCCCCTCCCCCACCGCCGTCAGCCTCGGCTCTTCCTCCTCACAGATGCCCGCGAGCTTGGCAGAGCAGCGGGGGTGAAACCGGCAGCCGGGCGGCGGGTCGATGGGGCTGGGAACCTCCCCGTGCAGCACCTGGCGCTTTCCGGCTCGGGGGTCCGGCCGGGGCACCGCCGCCAATAGCGCCCGGGTGTAGGGGTGCCTGGGCGAGGAGAAGATCTTGTCCACCTCCCCGATCTCCACGATCTTGCCCAGGTACATGACCGCCACCCGGTGGCTCACGTGCCTCACCACCGACAGGTCGTGGGCGATGAAGAGGTAAGTGAGGCCCAAATCGTCCTGGAGGTCCATGAGCAGGTTCAGGATCTGGGCCTGGATGGACACGTCCAGGGCGGTGACCGGCTCGTCGCACACGATGAACTCCGGTTCCACCGCCAGGGCCCGGGCGATCCCCACCCGCTGCCTCTGCCCTCCGGAGAGCTCGTGGGGATAGCGGTTGAGGAACTTGGTGGAGAGGCCCGCTTGCTCTACCACCTTGGCCAGGCGGGCCTCCAGGCCCCTCCCCGTAGCCAGTTGGTGGATGCGGAGGGGCTCGGCCACGATTTGGCCCACCGTCTTGCGCCGGTTCAGGGAGGAGCTGGGGTCCTGGAAGATCATCTGCATTCTCTTGCGGAGGACCTTCAGGCGCTTGCCCTTCAGGTGGACCAGGTCCTGCCCATCGAACAACACCTCGCCGGCGGTGGGCTCCAGGAGCCTGATGACGACCCGGCCGGTGGTGGTCTTCCCCGAGCCGGACTCCCCCACCAACCCCAGGGTCTCCCCCCGCAAGATGGAGAAGCTCACCCCATCCACTGCCCGGACCACCCGTCGGTCGAACAGCTGGGCGAACCAGTCCCCGGCGGCGGGGAAGTGCTTCACCAGCTCCCGCACTTCCACCAACACCTCAGCCATCGGGCTCACCCGCCTTCCAGCACGCCACCCGGCGGCCGGGGGCGGGGGCTTCCAGGGGGGGCTCCTCCCGCCAGCACCGCTCGCCCGCCTGCTGGCAACGGGGGCTGAAGTTGCACCCCGGCGGCAGGTTGATCAGGTCCGGCACCTCCCCGGGGATGGAGTCCAACCTGTCCTTCCCTCCTTCCAACGGGGGGATGGAGCCGAGCAGTCCCCGGGTGTAAGGGTGCAACGGCCGGTCGTAGAGCTCCGTCACCGGTGCCTCCTCCACGATCTTCCCCGCGTACATGATCACCACCCGGTCGCAGAAGGTGGCCACCACCGAGAGGTCATGGGTGATGAGGAAGGTGCCCATCCCGAAGGCTTGCTTCAGCCCCTCCACCAGCTCGAAGATCTGGGCCTCGATGGTCACGTCCAGGGCGGTGGTGGGCTCGTCCAAGATCAGCAGCTGGGGGCTGCAGGAGATGGCCATGGCGATCAGCGCCCGCTGGCGCATGCCCCCGGAGAACTGATGGGGATAGTGCTTGACCCGCCGCTCCGGCTCCGGGATGCCCACCTGGGCCAACAGCTCCACCGCCCGCTGCCAACGCTCCCTGTGGGACAGCCCCAGGTGGAACTTCAGCACCCGACAGATCTGCTCCCCGATGGTGAGGGTGGGGTTGAGGGAGGAGAGGGAGTCCTGGAACACCATGGCGATGTCCTTGCCCCGGATGGCCCGCATCTGGCGCTCGGTCTTTCGCAGCAGATCCTCCCCCCGGAACAAGATCCTCCCCCCCTCGATGCGCCCGGGGTTCTCGATGAGCCGCATCACCGACAGGGCGGTGACGGTCTTGCCGGAACCCGATTCCCCCACCACCCCCAGGGACTCCTGCTCCCCAAGCTGGAGGCTGTTTCCGTCCACCGCCCGCACCACCCCCAGCTCGGTGTAAAACCGGGTCACCAGGTTCTCGATGGAGAGAAGTACCTCGCTCACCTTCTCACCCTCCGCGCCTGCCTCGGATCCAGGGAGTCCCGCAGGCCATCCCCCAGCAGGTTGAACCCCAGGATGGCCAGGGTGATGAGCCCGCCGGGGACGATCACGTACCACCAGGCGCCCCAGAACAGGTAGTCCCGGGCCTCATTGAGCATCAGCCCCAGGCTGGGCCGGGGCGGCTGGAGCCCCAGCCCCAGGAAGCTGAGCGAGGCGCTGGTGAGCACCGTGGTGGCCATCATCAGGGACCCCTGCACGATGATGGTGGGGATGGTGTTCACCAGTACCTCCCGGGTGAGGATGCGCAGGCCCGAGGCGCCGGTGACCTTGGCCGCGGCCACGTAGTCCTCCGCCATTTCCTGCAACACCACCGCCCGCATCACCCGGGCGAACCGGGGCGAGTAGGTGATGGCGATCACCAGCATGATCTTCACCAGGTTGCTCAGGGTGAAGGGGCCGAGCTTCACGCTGCCGATGCCGAACGCCCCCACCAGGGCGATGGCCAGGACCAAGGTGGGGAAGGAGAGCATGATGTCCACCGTGCGCATGATGAGCTCGTCCACCCAGGTGCCCTTCTTGTAGCCGGCCACCGCCCCCATGGCCACCCCCAACACCATGGCGATGGCGATGGACCCCACCGCCAGCTCCAATAGCGTGCGGGTGCCGTAGATGGCCCGCGACAGGATGTCCCGGCCGAACTTGTCGGTGCCCAGGAGGAACAGTCGGCCCTCAACGTCCCGGGAGAGCGGCGGCATGGGGTTCCTCATCCCCCGGGGGGCGTCGAACTGCTCCACCGGGTTGTAAGGGGCGATCAGGGGGGCGAAAATGGCCATGATCGCGTACAAGAGCACGATCGCCCCCCCGGCCAAAGACAGCTTGTTCTTCTTGAAGTTGTGCCAGAACTCTTGCAGCAGCGACCGGTGGGCCCCCAGCTCGTACTCGCCACCTTGCACGTATCTCTTCGCCATCTCGCTCACTCCGCTGCCCCGTAGCGGATCCGGGGATCCAGGACGCCGTAAGTCAGGTCCACCACCAGGTTGATCACGATCCTCAGCACCACAATGAACAGCACCACCGCTTGGATCACCGGGAAGTCCCGGCGGAAGATGCCGTTGATCACCAGGTTTCCCACCCCGGGCATGCGGAACACGGTCTCGGTGACGATGGAGCCCCCCAAGAGGTAGCCGATGGAGTTGCCGATCACGGTCACCACCGGGATGAGCGCGTTTTTGACGATGTCCCGGCGCACGATGTTCCCCTCTGCGATCCCCATGGCCCGGGCGGTGCGCACGTAGTCCTGGCCCATCACATCAAGCATGGCCGAGCGCATCATGCGCATGATGATGGCGGCGTAGGCGGTGCCCAGGGCGATGGCCGGGAGCACCAGGTGGGCCAGGTTTTTCCCCAACCCTCGGGAGATGGGCACGAAGCCCCCTGCCCCCCAGGGCTGGCGGAGGTAGACCCCGAAGATGAGGATGAGCAGGATCCCCAGGAAGAAGTTGGGGATGGAGACCCCGGCCAGGGCCACCAGCCGGGCAATGTGGTCCGAGAGCCGGTTCTGCCGCAGGGCGGAGATGATCCCGGCCGGGATGGCGATCAGAAGCGCGATCACCATGGAGAAGGTGGCCAGTTCCAGGGTCACCGAGATGCGTTGGGCGATGAGCTGTGCCACCGGCGCCCCCCGGTGTACGGTGATGGAGAACCCCAGGTCCCCCCGCAGCAGGTTCCCCACCCAGCGGAGGTACTGCTGGTAGAGGGGGAGGTCCAGGCCCAGCTGGTGGCGCAGGCGCTCGATGAGCACCGGGTCTTGGTAGTCGCCCAGCATGACCCGGATCGGCCCCCCGGGGGCCAGGTGCACCAGGGAGAAGATGAGCACGCTGGCCACCAGCAGGGTAGGGATGGCGAGGATCAGCCGCTTGAGGATGTAGATGCCCATGACAAACAAAGAGGGGGGCGGCTCGTCCCGCCCCCCTCAACTCCCCTCCTCAACCGTGGAACTCTCGGATGAACCTGAGGTTGATGTCGCCCTCGGAGTTGAAGCCCTCGCCGTAGCCCACCACCTCGGACCGCCAGGCGTACAGGTTGTCAGCGATCATGAGGTCGATCCTGATCACGTTCTCCACCAGCATCTCCTGCATCTGCCAAACCAGCTGCTTCCGGCGCTCCACATCCGGCTCCACGATGGCCTCATCGTAGAGGGCGCAGAACTCGGCGTGTCCGGGCACGGTGGGGTGGTAGTGCTCGGGCAGGTCCGGGGCCGCGTGGTGCCAGTGGTTGTGGTTGTGGTGGTTGCGGTAGTAGCCGGCGTACAGCCAGTACAGGGCGGAGAAGTTGCCGTAGCCCCAGTCCTCCACCCCGGCTTCCCAGTCGAAGGTCTCGTACAGGGTGTCGAAGAAGGTGGCCTTGTCCACCGGGATGACCTCGGTCTCCACGCCGTAGAGGCGGAGCTGTTCCTGGATCAGGGTGGCCACGTCCACGAACCACTGGGCGTTGGTGGCGATGATGCGGAAGCGCAGGGGGCGCTCCCCGCCCAGGGCGTAGTACTCCTCCAGGTACTGGCGGGCCAGCTCCGGATCGTGCAGCACCCGGCCCCGCAGGTTGGGGGAGAACCACTCGGAGTCCGGGTACCAAGGCCCGTACATGATGGTGGCCATGCCGAAGAAGATCTCGTCCCGGATCTCCTCCCGGTCGATGGCGTACATCATGAACTTGCGGGCGGCCAGGGCGCGGGCGATGGCCTGCTCGTCGTTCACCTCATCCGGGCCGATGCCGAACGGCGGGGCCCCCAGGTTCAGGGCCACGTACTGCTCCTGAACGCCCGGCAGCCGCAGGGTCTCGATTCCGGGCATGCGGGAGATGAAGTCGAAATCGCGGAAGGAGACTTTGTCCACGATGTGGATGGAGCCGGAGATGAGGGCGGCCATCTTGGCGGCCTCGTCCCCGATGAACTCGAACACCACCCGGTCGATGCCCGGGGCGGGCACGCCCTCGGCCCAATACTCGGGGAATGGCTCCAGCACGATGTGGGAGCCGCTCACCCACTCCACGAACTTGAAGGGACCGGAGCCGATGGGGTTGCGGGAAAGGTCAGTGCCGGCGATCCCGGCGATCCCCTTCTCCGGGGAGCGGGTGCCGTGGGCCCCCTCGGGCACGATGCCGGCGAACGCCCGGGCCAGGTACTGCAGGGCCTCGGGGAACGGGTTCTCGTACACCACCTCCAGAGTGTAGTCGTCTAGGATGTTCAGCTCCTTCACCGGGCCCACTACCTTGCGCATGGGGGAGTCGTTCGCCGGGTCCAGGATCCACTCGAAGTTGTACTTCACGTCCTGGGCGGTGAGGTCGGTGCCGTCGTGGAACTTGATGCCCTGGCGGATGTGGAGGGTGATGCTGGTGGCGTCCTCGCTGAACTCCCATCCCTCACACACCGCGTACTCGGTGGTGGGTTCGTTGTCCCGACCCAGCTCGATCAGGGGGTCGTAGACGTTTTGGATGATGTAACCGGAGCCGGTGTCGGTGTAGATGGCCGGGTCCAGGTCCCAGGGTTCGGTGGAGATGCCGATCCTCAGCTCCCCGCCTGCGGCCAGGCCAGCGAAGAGAACCAGGGCCAACCCGGCCAGCGCCAACCTACGACCACGATGCCACATACGACCACCTCCTTATAAAAGCCATCCTATCATGGAACTCCGGGTGGGGTCAACCTGTCGGCCTGTGGATTACAAGGGAGTGGGGCAGGGCGGGGACGAGGCCAGCCCGCCCCTCCATGTCCCGGGCGGCGAGGAGGGCCGAAAGCACCGCCTCTTCGGTGGCCTCGGCAGCCGCCCGGTAAAGCCCCCCCAGTCGCTGCTCGGGCACGAACTGCACCGAGATCTGGTCCGCCTTGCGGGGGAGGCGATAGGCGGTGGAGAACGCCAGCAGGAAGTCGCCGGAACCTGGGGAGGCAGGGGCGCCGGTCCGGGCCAGCCCCAATGCCCCCCGGCGGGCCAGCCGACACAGCTGCCCGGGGAGCAAGGGGGCGTCGGTAGCGAGGACAACGATCACCGACCCCGCCTCCGGGCGCCGCAGGGGCGGCAGCCCGGAGAGGTCCAGCTTTCTTCCCAAGAACAGGAGGTCTTCCCGCCGGCCCATGTTGGGCAGGGCCAGGGCACCTACCGTCCACCTCCCCACCCGGCGGGAGGCGGTGCCGATCCCGCTTTTGAGCTCGAAGGCGATCATGCCGGTCCCGGCCCCCAGGCAGCCCTCCTGGACTTCGTCGGTGGCGGCCTCCAGGGCGGCCAGGGCGTGGGCTTCGCACACCGGCCGTTTTTCCACAGCAGAAAGGTAACCATCGTTACACTCGAGCACCAGAGGATTCACCGACCGCGCCCCAGGATGCCGGATCAACGTCCAGGTCAGAAGCGCCTCCGCACACCGGAAGGTGGCCAGGGTATTGGTGAGCAGGATCGGCGTTTCCAGGGCCCCCAGGTGCAAAACCTGCCACAGCCCCACTGCCTTCCCGTGGCCGTGGAGCACGAATGCCCCGGCAGGGAGCGGCTCGGCGTAGGGGTCTCCCGGCGGGAGGATGGCCGTGACCCCGGTGCGGATCGCCTCCGCCCCCTCACCCCGGATGATGGTCACCTGCCCCACCCGCACCCCCGCCACATCGCAGATGGAGCAGCGTCTCCCCGGGGGCAGCTGTCCCAGGGAGAGTCCCAAGGCGCGGAAGGCGTTCACGGGCCGTAGAGGAGGAACTCGTAGGGATGGGGGCGGGCGGCCAGCTCCGCCACCTCGGCCCGTTTGGCCGCCAGCCACAACTCCACGAGTTCCTCCGGGAACGCGCCCCCCAGGGTGAGGAAGGCGTGGTCCCGCTCCAAGGCGTCCAGGGCCTCGGGGAGGGAGCTGGGCAGGGCCCCGATCCGCCGCCGTTTCCCCGGAGGAAGCCGGTACAGGCTAGTGTCCCACGGCCCCCAGCCTTTGGCCACTGGGTCCACTTCGTTCCGGATCCCGTCCAGCCCGGCCAGCAAGCAGGCGGACAGGGCCAGGTAGGGATTGCAGCTGGGGTCCGGAGGGCGATATTCGATCCGGGCCGAGCCCGGGGCCAGGTAGCCCGGCACCCTCACCGCCGCGGTGCGGTTGGCCGCCCCGAACGCCAAGTGCACCGGTGCCTCGAACTCGGGCCGGAGCCGGCGGTAGGAGTTGGTGGACGGGGAGACCAGGGCCGACAGGGCCCGCCCGTGCTTAAGAATCCCGCCCACATAATGCAAGGCCAGCTCCGACAGCCCCTCCTCCCCCCCGAACAGGTTTTCCTCCCCTCGCAGGAGGAGTTGGTGGAAGTGAAGGCCGTTTCCGGGCTGGCCGGGGAGGGGCTTGGGGAGGAAACAGGCCACCAAGCCCTCCTCCTCCGCCACCCGCCGGATCAGGTCCATGGCCACCACCGTCCAATCCGCTGCCGCCAGCAACGGCCCCAGCCCCAGCTCCACCTCCATCTGCCCCAACGAGCCCACCTCGTGGTGGTGGTAGCGGACCGGGATTCCCCAGGAGGCGAGGAGCTCGCAGGCCCGCTGGCGCACCCCCCGCCCCCGGTCCTCGACCCCGCCGGCGTGGTAGGCGGTGCGAGGTCGGGGCAGGGCGGGCTCTCCCCACCCTGGCGCCCCCTCCCAGGGTACCACCTCCACCCCTTGCCGCAGCGGGGAGTCGGACACGAGCAGGGAGTCGAACAGGTAGAACTCGAGTTCCACCCCGAACCGGGCTTCGTCGGCAATGCCCAGCTCAGCGAGCAGGGCCTGGGTGCGGCGGGCCACGCTGCGGGGGGCCAGCGGGTGGAGCCCCTCCCCGGGGCGGGCCAGGTCGCACAGCATCACCAGGGCCGGGGGCCGGCGCCCCCGGTCCACCCAGGCCGCCGTCGGGTCCGGCAGGAGCACCAGGTCGCTTTCCTCGGTGGGGACCAGGCCGTAGTTGGAGGCGTCCACCCCCACCCCGGCGGAGAGCAGCCTTTCCGACAGCGCCCCGGCAGGGAGTTCCAGGGACCGGAGGCGGCCTGCCAGGTCCACCGCCCGGAGCTCCAGCCAGCCGATCCCCTCCTCCTGCACCAGCGCGCGCAGCTCGGCCAGCCTCACTCCTCCCCCTTCAGGCGGCCGGGACTGCCAGGTCCGTAGGGCCCCAGTCGGACAACACTGCCCCGGGCAGGGACTCTTGGATCAGCTCGTGCAGGATTTGGGCGAACTTCACCTTCTCCCGGCCCCACTCGGCCAACGTCTTGCCGGAAACCCAGGGTTTGTACAGGGCCCCGGGCCCCACCACGCAGGCCGGCCCCGGCTCCATCTTGAAGTAGCACGGGGCACACACCCGCACCATCTCCGCCCCCTCGTAGAAGCGGTTGAAGCCGCCGAAGGAATCGGTGAGGTAGATGTGGAGGTCCAGGGGGAGGTCCACCGCCTGGCGGATGGCCGCAAGTTGCGGCAGGGACAGGTCTCCCAGGGGGTTGAACGTGTTCGCCCCCAGCTGCTTCAGCACTTTGGCCCCGGCCGGGTTTCCGTGCCCGGCGAACACGGACACCTTGAACACCACCTCGCGGGGCAGGTCCCCGGCCTCCCGCATCCGGGACAGCAGCCATAGCAAGCCCTCGTCCAGCACCAGGAAGCCTCGGAACCCCAGTTCCACTGCCCGCAGGATGTCGGCGATCACGAACCTGAGCTGATCTGCCCCTCGGAAGCGGAGCCCGGATAGGGCCCCCTCCGGGGTCACCAGCTGCCGGCCGGTGTCCCACCCGGAGCGGGGGCCGGGGGTAATGATCACCTCCACCTTGGCCTCGGCGGCGATCTGGGCGAAGTCCTTGAGCTCCGCCCGGTCCAGCAAGGTCGCCCCCATCACGGTGGAGATCATCCGGTGTACCGGCAAGTTGCGCTTCTGGGCCTCGGTGATCACTGCCTCCAACACCTCCGGCCGCTCCACCCCCGAGATCTCCATCCTGTATTGGGCCCCATCGGGAAACCGAAGCTGGCTTTCCGGGAGCCCGTAGGCGTCCCCGCCCGGCACCCCGTGCTTCTCCATCAGTCCGGCCACCTTGTGTTGGTCCATGGTCCCTCCTTGGGCGAAAGTTTTTCGGACAAGGACACAGTCTGGGAGGGAAGGGTTGGCTTGTCAAATCGGGCCTGACCGAGCCCCGGGGGCGGGCTATACTCCCCCAGGGCGGCGTTCATCCGCCCCGGGGAGGCGCCATGGAACTCGAGCTCAGACGGTTGCGAGCTGCGCCGGGTCGCCAGTTTTCCCTGCGAGGCCAGGAGGTCATCCCCAGTTTGGACTGGCACAATGAGCGGGTGACCCTGGAGGGGGCGGTCACGGCCGTCGGCAGCGTGTTCTACCAGGAGGAGCAGCTGTACCTCACCCTGGAGGTGAGGGGGAAGGCGCATCGGATTTGCTCCCGTTGCCTGGCCGAGCTGGTGGAGGAGTTCCACCACCGTGATTTTTGGGAGATCCCCCTGTCCGGGGTGGGGGCGTATTTGGACCTGCGGCCGTGGGTGGAATCCGGGGTCAGGCTGGCGCTGGACCCCCGCCCCCTGTGCCGGCCGGATTGCCGGGGCCTCTGTCCCCAGTGCGGGGCGGACCTCAACCGGGAGGGCCACCGCCCCGGCTGCCAGGCGGTGGCCCGGAAGGTGGACCCCCGGTTGGCCAAACTGAAAGAGCTGCTGTGAGATGCGGGCCTTAGGCGTGGATCCGGGCCTCACCGCCACCGGCTACGGGGTGGTGGAGGAGGTTGGGGGGGTGTTCCGGGTGTTGGCCCGGGGCACGGTGCGCACCTCCAGCCGGTCCCCCCTGCCGGATCGACTGCAGAAGATCTATCGAGTTTTGCGAGAAACAGTAGAAAAATACCAGCCTGACTGGGTGGCGGTGGAAGAGGTGTTCCTGGCCCGCAATGCCCCCTCGGCCATGCTCACCGCCCAGGTCCTGGGGGTGGTGAAGCTGGCCGCCCAGGGGCACAAGCTGCGCTCCTACGCCCCCCGGGAGATAAAGAAGTGGATCTGCGGAAACGGCTCTGCCCCAAAAGGACAGATGGTGGCCATGATGGAGCACTTGCTTGATACCCCGGGCTTGAGCTCCGACCACGCCGCCGACGCCCTGGCGGTGGCGGTGTGCGCCCTGTGCGATCGAGGACCGTGAACCTGTACCAAGCCCTGGGCATAGAGGAGGTGCCGGAGCGTCTGCTCCTGGTGGACGGCCATTCGGCCATCTTTCGCTCCTTTTACGCCATCCCAGAGCTCACCACCTCCACCGGGGAGCCGGTGAACGCCGTGTACGGCTTTTTGCGCACGTTGTTCGCCGCCCTGCGGGAGTATCCGGCCCGCTACCTGGCGGTGGCGTTCGACGCCGGCGGGGTCACCGTCCGTCACCGGGAGTTCGCCGAATACAAGGCCACCCGCAAGGAGATGCCGGAGTTGCTCTCCGTGCAGCTGCCCCGGGTGAAGGAGATCCTGGCTTGCTTTGGCATCCCGTGTCTGGAACAGCCGGGCTATGAGGCGGACGACATCATGGCCACCCTGGCCCGGTTGGCCGAGGCGGCCGGGATAGAGACCCTGCTCCTCACCGGGGACAAGGACATGGCCCAGTTGGTCTCGGACAAGGTTTTCCTGCTGCGCCCCAGCCGCAAGCCCGGGGAGGGGTTGACCCTGCTCGACCGGAAAGGGGTGGAGGAAAAGTTCGGCGTCCCTCCCGAGCAGATAGTGGACCTGCTGGCCCTAGTGGGGGACAGCTCGGACAACGTGCCCGGGGTGCGGGGGATCGGTGACAAGACAGCCAAGAAGCTGCTTTCCGAATACGGGTCGCTGGAGGGGGTGCTGGCGGCGGCAGAGAAAATCCCCAACAAGCGGGCGGCCAAAGCTCTGCGGGAGCACCGGGAGGAAGCGCTCCTGTCAAGGGAGCTGGTTCGGCTGCGGCAGGTGGATTTGGATGTGGACCTGGCTGCCCTTCAGCCCCGGGAGATCGACGTGGACGAGCTGGTGCGACTCCTGGAGGAGATAGAATTCAAATCCATCTTAGCTGAATTAAAGCTAAGGGAGTCCCCGAAGCTCAGCTTCCGGGTGATCACTGACCGGGCGGAGCTGGAAGCCCTGGTGGCCCGCCTTAGGGAAGTGGAGGAATTCTCCCTCGACCTCGAGACCACCGGCACCGACCCCCACTCGGCGGAGATCGTGGGCATCGCCCTGGCCTGGGAGCCCTACCGCGGCTACTACATCCCCGTTGGGCACGTGGGAGGAGGGGAGCAGCTCCCCCTGGAGGAGGTACTGGCCCGGCTGCGCCCCTTGCTGGAGGCCGAGTGCCCGCGGGTGATCGGGCAGAACATCAAGTACGACCTGGAGGTGCTGGCCCGGTATGGGATCGAGCTTTCCGGGATCGCCTTCGATGCCATGGTGGCCCATTGGCTCCTTAACCCCAACGCCCCCAGCCACGCCCTGGAGGTGATCGTCCGGGAGGAGCTGGGGGAGAAAGTGCAGTCTTACAAGGAGCTTCTGGCCGAGGGCGGGGAGGGGGAGATGCGGGAGGTGCCCCTGGCCCGGGCCGGCCGCTATGCGGCCGAAGATGCCGAAGTGGTCTGCCGCCTGCGAGCGCCCCTCACCGAGAAGCTCCGCCAACAGGAGCTCCTCCCCCTGTTCCAGGAGGTGGAGATCCCGCTCATCCGGGTGTTGGCCTGGATGGAGCGCCGAGGGGTGTTGCTGGATGTGGAGGCCCTGCGCCAGCAAGGGAAGGAACTGGAGATCATGCTGGAGAAGCTACGGCAAGAGCTGTTCGCCCTGGCCGGCGGGCCGTTCAACCCCGGCTCGGTGCCCCAGGTGCGGGAGGTCCTCTACAGCCGGCTGAAGCTGCCCGTGCTGGCCAAGACCAAGACCGGGCCCTCCACCGATGCCCAGGTCCTGCGGGAGCTGTCTGCTTTACATGAATTACCAGCAAAGCTGATTGCCTATCGGGAGCTGGAGAAGCTGAGGAACACCTATATCGAAAAGCTGCCCCAATATGTGAACCCGCGGACCGGGCGGGTTCACACCTCATTCAATCAGACCGGCACGGCCACCGGCCGGCTGTCATCCTCGGAGCCTAACCTGCAGAACATCCCGGCCCGGCACGAGGTGGGGGTGGACATCCGGCGGGCGTTCGTGGCCCCCCCGGGGAAGCTGTTCCTGGCCGCCGACTACTCCCAGATCGAGCTGCGGGTCTTGGCCCACCTATCTGGGGACGAGAACTTGATCGAGGCCTTCAAGTCGGGTGAAGACCTGCATCGGCGCACCGCCGCCGAGATATTCGGGGTCCGGCCGGAAGCGGTGGACTCCCGCATGCGCACGGTGGCCAAGCGGGTGAACTTCGGGATCGTGTACGGCATCAGCCCCTATGGCTTGGCCCGGGACCTGGGCATCTCCCAAGAGGAGGCGAAGGAATTCATCCAGCGGTTTTTCACCGCCTATCCCAAGGTGCGGGAGTTCGTGGACCGGATGGTGCAGGAGGCCAAGGAGCGGGGGTATGCGCTCACCCTCCTTGGGCGGCGGCGGCCGCTGCCGGGGCTTTCCTCCGAGGACAAGTCCCGCCAGGGCTATGAGCGGCGGAACGCCATCAACACCCCCATCCAGGGCTCCGCCGCCGACCTCATGAAGCTGGCCATGTTGGAGGTGCACCGGCGCTGGGAGCGAGGGGAGCTGGCGGCGGAGATGGTGCTCCAGATCCACGATGAACTCATCTTCGAGGTGGAGGAAGGCGGGGCAGAACAGGCGGCGAAGGTGGTGCGCGAGGCCATGGAAGGGGTGTGGGAGCTGGCAGTCCCCCTGCGGGTGGACATCAAGTTGGGCCGTCACTGGGGCGAACTCTGAGCGGGCCCGCGCCGGCCCCCGGAGCCTATTCCGATCCGGTTGCCAGTTTCTCCCGGGCCAGTTGGAGGGCGCGCTCGATGGCGGCGGGGAGGTTTGCCGCCTGGGGGCCACCGCCCTGGGCGAACGTGGGCCGCCCGCCCCCCTTCCCGCCCAGTTCGGTGGCCGCCACCCGCACCAACTCCCCGGCGTTGAGGCCGGGGGCCGTCACCTTGGCCACCACCATCCCCCGGTCCCCGGCCCGGGTTCCCAGGATCACCCCGCAATCGCCCAACCGCTCGGCCAGCAGGTCCGCCAGCCGCTTGGCCGCCTCCGGGCCCCCGTCCACCACTGCCCCCAGGAGCTTGACCCCGCCCACCTCCTGGGCCTGGGCGGCCAGCTCCTGGGCCTGGAGGGCGGCCAGCCGCTCCTCCCTGGCGGCCAGCTCCTTGCGCAGCCGGGAAACCTCCGAGGTGAGCTTCTCCACTGCCTGGGGCAGTTCGGCCTCCGGCACCCCGAGGAGCCGGGCCAAAGCCCGCCTTTGATCCCGGATCTCCACCAGCTGCCTTCGGGCCCGCTCCCCCACCAGGGCGCGGATGCGGCGGGTGCCGGCGGCCACCGCCTCCTCGGAGAGGACCACCAGCGGGCCGATCTCCCCGGTCCTGCGCACGTGGGTGCCGCCACACAGCTCCTTGGACACGCCGGGGACTTCCACCACCCTCACCCGCTCCTTGCCCCGGTACTCCTCCTCAAAGTGGGCGATTGCGCCATAGGCCTTAGCCTGTTCCAGCGACATCTCCTGAATTTTCAGAGGGATGTCGGCGAGAACCGGCCGGAAGGCCTCCTGCTCCACCTGGGAGAGCTCCTCCGGGGTCAGGGAAGAGAAGTGAGTGAAGTCGAACCTAAGTTCCTCTGGGCCCACCCAGGAGCCGGCCTGGATCACGTGCTCCCCCAGAACCTTGCGCAGGGCGGCGTGGAGGAGGTGGGTGGCCGTGTGGGCCCGTTCTATGGCCCGGCGTCGCCCCTCATCCACCCGCAGGCGGCACCTGTCCCCGGGCCGGAACTCGCCTTGCACCACCCGGACGAAGTGGAGGGTGCCCTGGGGTGAGGTCTGCACGTCCACCACCTCGGCCCGGCCCTCCCGGGACAGGTTTTCCACCCAGCCGGTGTCGGCGATCTGCCCCCCGGCCTCGGCGTAAAACGGGGTGGCGGACAGGACCAGCTTGGCTTCCCCTGGGCCGGCGGCGGGGAGCTCACCGCCATCCCGGTCCAGGATCGCCACCAGCTCTGCTTCGGCTTCCAGGGTCTGGTAGCCCAGGAAGGGGGTGACCCTGGCGGCCACCACCTCCTCGGAACTGGCCCCACCTTGGTAGCTGGCCACGCTGCGGGACCGGGCCCGCTGTCTGTCCATGGCTTCCTGGAACCCTGCCCGGTCCACGGACACGCCGGCCTCGGCGGCGATCTCCTCGGTGAGCTCCAAGGGGAAGCCGTAGGTGTCGTAGAGCTCGAACGCCGCCTCTCCAGGCAGGACTTCTCCGGCTGAAAGCGTGGAGAGGAGCTCCCGGAGGCGGTTCTCCCCGGCCCGCAGGGTGCGGCGGAAAGCCCTTTCCTCTTGGGTCAGCACCTGTTCCACCAGCTTCCTGCGCTCCACGATCTCCGGGTACACCGAGCCCAAAGTGGCCACCACCGGCTCCACCAGCCGCACCAGGATCCCCTCGGAAAGCTCCAGGCGGTCGGCCGCCCGCACCGCCCGCCTGAGCACCCGCCGGAGCACATATCCCTGCTTTTCATTTCCCGGCAGCACCCCGTCGGCGATCAGGAACACAAGCGCCCTGATGTGGTCCGCGATCAGGTTCCGGAGGCTTTCATAACGCGTCACGCGTAACGCGTCACGCGTCACCGAAGCTTCGATCTCCTGGCAGATGGGGCGGAACAGGTCGGTGTCGAAGTCGGACATCACCCCCTGGAGGACGGCGCACGTCCGCTCCAAGCCCATGCCGGTGTCGATGTTTTTCCGTTTGAGTTCCAGCAGAGTGCCGTCGGGTTGGGCGTCGTACTGCATGAACACCAAGTTCCAGATCTCGCTGAAGCGCTGGCAATCGCAAGCCGGGCCCTGGCAATCCGGGCCGCAGGCGTGCTCCTCCCCCCAGTCCCAGAAGATCTCGGTGTCCGGGCCGCAGGGTCCCTGCCCCCCCACCGGGCCCCACCAGTTGTGTTCTTTCCCCAGTCGGACGATCTTCTCCGGGGGTACCCCGATCACGTCCCGCCAGATTTCCCCGGCCTCCTCGTCCTCCTCGTACACGGACACCCACAGGCGCTCCGGGGGCAGGGAGAGCTCCCGGGTGAGGAACTCCCAGGCAAGGCGGATCGCCCCCTCCTTGAAGTAATCTCCGAAGCTGAAGTTGCCCAGCATCTCGAAGAAGGTGTGGTGGTAGGCAGTGGTGCCCACTCGCTCGATGTCGGTGGTGCGGAAGCATTTTTGGCAAGTAGTTACCCGGGGGTATTTGGGGGGCAGCTTCCCCCAGAAGATGTCCTTGAACTGCACCATCCCCGCCGAGGTGAAAAGCAGGGTCGGGTCTTCGGGGATGAGGCTGGCTGAGGGCAGCCTTTTGTGCCCGTTTCTCTCAAAGAAACTCAAATAGGCTTCCCGGAGCGTTTTGCTGTCCATGGGGAAAATTTTAGCTCCCCGCTGGGGGTGGCGCAGGTTGCCGGAACCGCTCCTGGCGCCAGGGGTCCCCCACCTCGTGGTAGCCCCTCTCCTCCCAATAGCCCAAGCGCTTTTCGGTCAGGAACTCAAGGTGCACCAGGTATTTGGCGCTCTTCCAGGCGTAGAGGGTGGGGACCACGAGCCTCAGGGGCCAGCCGTGTTCGGGGGGCAAGGGTTTCCCGTTGAGCCTGTGGGCGAGGATGGTGTCTTCCCGCAGGAAGTATTCCCGGGGGATGGGGGCAGAGTAGCCTTCCCGCCCCCAGGCCATTATCCAGGTTGCATCCGGGGAGGGGCGGCACAGGTCGGCGATGGTGGTGGCGAGGACTCCTTCCCACCTGAGGTCGGGCACGCTCCAGTGGGTGACGCAGTGGAAGTCGGCTTTCACCTCGGCCTGAGGCAGGGACAGCAGCTCTTCCCAGGTGAGCACCAGCGGCCGGTCCACTGCCCCGTCCACCCGCAGCCGGAACTCCTCGAGTCGGAGGTGCGGCACTGGGCCGATGTCGTAAACGAGCGGCCACTGGATCCACTTTTGTCCTGGCGGCAACTTCCCCGGCATCTCCCTGCATACTAATGGACTCTTCCCTCCCCGGTCAACCAATGTGGTAAATAGGCCCCCCGAGGCGCGGCCTTTCGGCCTTCACAGCTTTCGTGAGAAAGTACGGGACGAGGTGCGTCCCTTGCCTCAGCCCCTTGTCCTCCCTCCCTGTCCAGCACGGGAGCGCGTTTTAGTGAATTGCCACTATAGTGACAACGCTAAAAATTTTGTCTTGCCTGAAGACTAAAGCCGGGCAGCAGTTTTCGCTTCTCAGGGAGAGGAAGAAGTCCCAGCGGCGGGTGGTCTACCTCCCCAGCAGCAGCCCCGGCCTCCTGCGGAGGTCTTTGCCCGGGAGGGGAGGAGCCCTCCGCCGAGTTCCAGGAACGCTGGGAGACGCGTTTCAGCGAGCTATCCGAGGCCATGGTGATTACCCGGGGAGGACGCGGTCACCGCATCACCAATGGGGGTTTGCAGCCTGGCTGCGAGGACTTTGAGGCCACCGATGGGCTGAAGCGAATGACCGACCCCATACGTTTCCTCAACGGGATGATCCCCATCTGCACCCTCGGCGGTGGTTCACGTTGAGTGTCCGGCTTTTCAGGGCTTATTGAGCCCTAAGGACGCCCCTTGCTGGGCCGGTGTTCCAGTGGGTGGGTTAACTGGCCTTTCCGCTGGCCCCCGAGGCTGTCCCCTCATCTCGCTCACCTACTCAACCGGGCCGAGCATGAATTAAAATGGGTTGAGACGTATTGGTAAGGAGACCATAGACCATGATCCCGCAGTTCGGCGAGGACGACATCCTGGGGAGGGTAGGGGAGAGGAGCTTTGAGCTTGGGAGGCGCTACTTCCGCCAGGGAGCGATCTTTAACGCTCGCCGGCAGGGCTCGACCCTCAAGGCCTACTGCGAGGGCTCCAGGCCTGAGCCTTACCATGTTCGGGTGAGTTTCAGCTCTAAGGGTATCGAGGAGGCGGAGTGCTCTTGCCCTGTAGGTTCAGGAGGCCGGTGCAAGCACGTCGCCGCTTTGCTCTTCACCTGGCTCCATCGCCCCGAGGGGTTCCGCGAGGTGGAGGAACTTGACAAGGCCTTGGAAAGGCGGAGCAAGTCCGAGCTGATCTGGCTGATCAAGCAGATGCTCCTGAGGAGGCCGGAGCTCGAGGTGTTCGTTGAGGCCCCTCTGCCCTCATCTGGCAGGGGCAAGCGTAGACGCCGGAGGCCCGTCGATCCCGAGCCCTATCGATGCCAGGCAGCTGCAGCCTTCCACTGCAGTGGAGACTACTGGGACCTCGAAGCCCAGATAGCTCGTGAGCTTGAGGCTATCGTGGCCATCGGGGATGGCTTCGCTGAAGAAAGTGATTGGGCCAGCGCAGCCGCGGTCTATCAGGGGGTCTCGGCCGAGGTGCTGGCCCGCTACCAGACCTTCCCTGATGAGGAAGGGGAGCTGGCCTCGGTGCTCTGGAGGTGTGTAGAGGGATTGGGGAGGTGCCTTGCAGGTACACGCGATCCTGAAGCTCGTGAGCGAGTCCTCAGGGCGCTCTTTGAGGTCTACCTCTCGGATGTGGAGCTAGGTGGAGTCGGCTTGGGGGATGAGGTCCCAGAGGTCGTGCTCGCGGGTGCTACCGCCGAGGAGCGCCGCAAGCTCGCGGGATGGGTGCGCTCGGCTCTGCCCAAGGCCCAAAGGGGTGAGTGGAGTGTGAAGTGGAGGCGAAAGGTGTTGGGCGGGTTCCTGCTCCAATTGGAGAAGGATGAGCTGGATGACGAAAAGTTCTTAGAGATCTGCCGCGAGACCGGCCGCTTAGGCGAGCTTGTGGATCGGCTGCTGGCGCTGGGGAAGCTTGAGGAGGCGGAGGCCGAGGTGCAAGGTAGCGTGAACTCGATCAGCGACTATGAGCTTCTGGAGCTGGCCGACATCTTCAAAAGGCATGGGCATCCCGAGGTGGCCGAGCGGCTGGTGGTCGAGAGGTCCGAGGCCACCAAGGATTGGAAGCTCCTCGAGTGGCTGGTCTCCCACTACGCGGCCGAGGGGGAGCTTGCCGAGGCGCTCGAGCTTGCCCTGAGGCTCTTTGAGCTCCAGCCCTATCTTTCCAGATACCAGAAGGTTCGAGAGCTGGCCGAGCGGTTGGGCAGGTGGGGGGAGCTCCGCCAAGGGGTCCTTGAGAAATTGGCCGCGGAAGGGGAGCACTCCTTGCTGGTCGAGATCCACCTGGAAGAGGGCGAGATCGATCAGGCCTTGGAGCTACTCAACCGCGTTGGCCACCCTGGGCCCGAGCTCATCGATGCGGTGGCCTGTGCCGCTGAGGTGTCGCGCCCTCGAGAGGCGATAAGGCTTTATGAGCTGAGGGTCGAGCGGCTCATCGAGCTCCGAGGAAGGGAGAACTACAGGGAGGCATGTCGCAAGCTGGCCCGGATGAGGGAGCTCTATCGGCGGCTGGGAGAGGGGAATGCCTGGGAGGGTTACATCGCTGCTCTTCGCGAGCGGAACCGGAAGCTACCTGCCTTCCAGGACGAGCTGGCCAAGGCCGGGCTGTGAGGCAATGTGATGGGGCCTTGCGCCCCGCTGGCTCTGGAGAAATCCTCAGCTCAGGGAGGAGTAGTGGCCTTGCTGAGAGAGCTGTCGAGGGGCCCCGAAGCCGCGTCGCAAGAGTCGGGACTTTACTTTTCAGCTCCAGCTGGCTGAGCCCACTTAGTACATGGGGAATATGATTTCGTAAAACATCACCTAATCACGCTAAGCCCAGAGGGTTGAAGAGAGGGACCAAGCGCCCAGGCGAGGATCGTCTGACCGGGGATACGGAGCGCTTCAGGGCAGCACGTGAAAACGTCCTTTCCCGCGGAGCCGGTATATCGTGAAGCCACGGTCCAAGGTGAACACCCACTCCGTCCCGAGATCCTCCCCCAAGGCCACCAGGGGGTAGTGCCCCGCGGAGTGTGTCCACCCAAAAGGCATGGTAGCCTTCCCACAAAAACGGGAACAGAAAGGAGGGAAGGCCACCATGCGGGAAAAAACCCGCACCCAAATCCTAGGGCGGTTCTTCGAGGAGCTCAAGGACCTCATCAAGGCCCTTATGGAAAAACTCATGCTGGAGGAACGGGAGCTGTACCTGGAAAGCCACCCCACCAAGGGCAACGGCTACTACACCCGGGACCTCCTCAC
>Ga0209426_1000763_pt1 | contig 27072 bp, 30 predicted proteins | sample Deesub1362B_J571_FD_187697 | JGI IMG/M metagenome (GOLD analysis project Ga0209426, IMG submission 187697) | Deep oceanic, basalt-hosted subsurface ecosystem from Juan de Fuca Ridge flank, Pacific Ocean, CORK Borehole 1362B_J2.571 (SPAdes)... ...
AGTATGAGATCCGTTTATAAGTATACTGTTGTCAATGTCCTTTTGATTGGGATGGTTGTAGCTGTTGGTATAAGAGAAAAGAGAGTCTTGCAGAGGTTGGCTGAGATGTGAGTTGGCAAGTACCTTAAAAAGGAAATGAATTCCCATAACACCTATCGTTGCCATTTGATGCCAGTGCTGAATGACAGGGGCATATACAAAAGCCACTGTCGATTGCCTTTTCAGCACCATACTTGTGGCACTGTTTACAATGTTCAGTTGTGGCAGCATGATAATCAAGCTGCGCATGACCTGAGTGATCCCATTCAAAATTTGAGGAGTTGCTGAGGTGACATGGTTCACAGATTGAGATATCAACATCACTCCTTGAAAAGTTATGGAATCTGCCTGCATGCCCGTTAACTTTATTTCCGGGACCACCTGTGGGATCGAGGCTGCTTGATATATGTCCGCCATTCTCAACTGCCGTAATAAGATCTGAATGGCAATCAAAGCAATTTATATCACTGCTATCAATCCACTGATGCTTTGATCCTGTCCGGTTAACCCAAACCACTGTGGCGTTATCTGATGCTCTGACAAAATTCTGTATTTCCCAGTTTTTAGAATTAATTCCCGAGTTTGTGTCAACAACATCATACTGAATATATTCAGGTCTCTTGAATTCAAATTTCATAGAGTAGTTGGTATGACAGGATATACATGCCTCATTCTCACCCACCGATAAACCATAGCCGATAGACGCTTCGACATAAACTTTGTGAGTTGAATTTTCACTTCCATATGTCTCGTTGAATTCTGGAGCTGGAGGAGCAAATTTGCTTACTCCTGTTTTATTTGTAATGTATACTCCGCTCTCCCCATGACAGTCGAGACATGGTGGTGTGTAGGAGGCATGTGCCTCCTTCCCGGCATAAACTCCTGTTGTATTGTGAGTTGCAAAAACAATTCCTGTTCCATTGAATCTGTGGCATGCTTCACAGCTTAAATCTGAATGAACTTCAGAGTCATTTAACTCATTCTGTATTTGCTGATGACAGTCCACACAGGAGATGTCGTTCTGCCCTGAAGTAATATCAACAATACTGTGCGAACCAACAAATAGTGTTAGGATATCTGTTGTTGTAATAAGAATTAACGCTAAGTTTACAAAAATAAAAAGAAGCAGTAAAACATCCTTTTTCACCCTTTCACCTCTGTGTATGTTGTAAAATTGCTCAGCTGCATTAACTCAAAGTCCCACCCAGAATACGTATTGTTTATTAATACCTTAGCCTGTGTACTGACATTGAAGTTGAACGTTACCTCACAGGTTGTATGGCAGGCTATACAGCTTTCACTTTCATTAAAGACGAGATTGCTGCTCCTCGATTCTGTAACAAATTTGTAGTGCGATTCATTCACACCGGTATCATCTGAAAGGTCAGATTGACCAAATCCTCCAGCAACCGGGGCAAGAAAAGAGTTTGTTGAATTAAAATGACAGTAACCGCAGTGAGTTACAGTTGCAGCATGCGCTTCTCTACCCGGAGAGTTTGTTGAACCGCTTGCGTAGATTATACTCACGTTTGATCTGTGGCATGCTGTACATTCTTCTCCATCAAAGCCACTGCTCCCATCAACTGTGGAGTGGTTAGCTCCATTGCTCAGCTCCTCATAAATGTCGGCATGGCATTTGATGCATCTCCCGCCATACCCATCATCAATGTCATAGAACGAGTGCTCGCCTGCATAGAGGGAGACAACCGAGGGTAAAACAATCATACCGATAGCTATTATAGATATCATCAGGACGACGATACTCCCGTTATGCACTTCAAGCACCAAATAATATCTGGTAAAGATTCTATAATAAATTTTTGTAATTACAATCATCACATGATGATAAAATTGATAACGGGCGAATTTATGATAGAGGAGGTGACACAAAAAACTACTGAAACTCAATGTTTATTGCATCAGCAATGACATAGCCATCTGCGTCATCGCTCAATACAACATAGTATGTACCGGGTTCAAAGTAATATGTCCCGAGTTCATTCCACTGCCAAGCTCCAGTTCTCTGGTCAACTCTGACCGTTTCCGAGCCACCATGATGATAAACTGTGTATGGGGCATTTGATGCCCTGTTAGAGTCAGTAGTCCATTTCGCATAAATCCTGTAGTTGCCCGAGAGATTAATCTGGAATATCCACGTACATGTGTTAGAGCCATCTCCTGCTTCACGGTACTGATAATCGCTCCCATAGTATCCTGCTACAGCAGTTGAGGAGGGCCATACTCCACCGAATGTGGCATCTGTGTTGTCAATAACCTTGGGATGGTACTCATAAACAACTGTTGCATTCGGTTCTGTATATACTCTGAAACGTGCTTTGCCCTGATCCTCAGGAAATGGGAGGGGCTTTACACAATATCCAGGAAGATGACATCCAATACAAACTTTATCAATCAAATAGTCTGACCAGAATGGAAGATTCTCCATGTTTTCCGTTAATTTTCGATGTTCAAAAGGAAATCTTGAGCCATAGCAGTGGTCGTAAGAATATAATGCATGACACGGACAGTGGCAGCAGTGATTATTAGCTTCAAGCGCTCCCCATTTATGGCAGTTCAAGCAGTGCTCAGTGGTTGCCGCATGGTAATCAAGCTGCGCATGACCTGAGTGATCCCATTCAAAATTTGAGGAATTGGTAAGATGGCAGGATTCACATGCAGAAATGTCAACGCCACTCCTTGAAAAGTTATGGGATCTGCCTGCATGCCCTTTAACACGCTTGGACTCGCACCCCACAGGATTAAAGCTGTTGGGTATATGTCCGCCATTCTCAACTGCCGTAACAACATCTGAATGGCAATCAAAGCAATTAACATTCTCGATCCATGTATGCTTCTGCCCTATTCCATTTCTCATAATGGTTGAGATGTTTTTGGCACCAGATTCAAAATTCTGAATTTCCCAGTCCACAAATAATCCGGGACCGTATCCCCACGATGGGTCGGTGTCAACAATATCATATTGGACGTACTCAGATCTCTTGAATTCGAGTCTTGTGGAGTAATTTGTATGACAGCCTATACATGCTTCATTCTCACCCACCGAAAAACCGTGATTGATGGACGCCTCAACGTAGATTTTATGGGAAGAGTTCTCACTTCCATACATCTCATTGAACTCCGGGGCTGGAGGGGCATAGATACTGAAGCCGTCTTTACCTGTGACATAAACACCTTCACCATGACAATCTAAGCATTGGGGGGTGTAAGAAGCATGTGCCTCCTTCCCGGCATAAACTCCTGTGGTGTTATGAACTGCGAATAAAATCCCGCTTCCGTTGAATCTATGGCAGGACTCACAGCTCAAATCTGAATGGAGTGCAGAGTTATTCAGCTCATTCTGGATTTGCTGATGACAGTCCACGCAGGAGATGTCGTTCTGCTCGGAAGTTAATGTTTGAATTGTATGAGAACCGGCAAATAATGTTACCACATCAGTTGTTAATAGTAAGAGGGATGAGCTGGCTGCGAAGATTGCAAAAATCAATGCCGCTTTTTTCAACTCTTCACCTCTGTGTATGTTGTGAAATTGCTCATCTGCATACTCAGGAATTCCCACCCAGAATAGGTATTATTCACAACTATCTTCAATTCCGTACTGACATTGAAGTTGAACGTTACCTCACAGGTTGTATGGCAGGCTATACAGCTTTCACTTTCATTAAAGACGAGATTGCTGCTCCTCGATTCTGTAACAAATTTGTAGTGCGATTCATTCACACCGGTATCATCTGAAAGGTCAGATTGACCAAATCCTCCAGCAACCGGGGCAAGAAAAGAGTTTGTTGAATTAAAATGACAGTAACCGCAGTGAGTTACAGTTGCAGCATGCGCTTCTCTACCCGGAGAGTTTGTTGAACCGCTTGCGTAGATTATACTCACGTTTGATCTGTGGCATGCTGTACATTCTTCTCCATCAAAGCCACTGCTCCCATCAACTGTGGAGTGGTTAGCTCCATTGCTCAGCTCCTCATAAATGTCGGCATGGCATTTGATGCATCTCCCACCATACCCATCATCAATGTCATAGAACGAGTGCTCGCCTGCATAGAGGGAGACAACCGAGGGTAGGACTACAAACCCAAGAGACATTAAGCCGATTGTTAATATCATCAGATGGCCAACCCTCATATAACCCCCGATGAGCAACTCTTAATACCTGTTTAATAATTTTTTGGAATTTTTTATCATGATTAGTATCAGCTCTTCAGTCATGACTTGCTGTGAGCCTCAAAAATTTGTTAAAGATTTACCAAAGCGGTGAGCGTATTTAAAAAAGAAAAAGATTTATATTTCATGGAATAGAGTAACATTTCAAATGGATGGTAGCTTCGAAGAAGGAGAAAGTAGTTTGACAGGCAATCAAGAAAGCTTCGATGAAGAGTATGGGGTGATCTGTGGTCCACCCCACCTTCTAAAACTTGCAGATAATATATGCACATCCCTGCTTGAAAAACACTGTATCGAAGAAATTATGGAAATAGTGTCGAGAAACAGGAATATTTCAGTGTTTATTTTTGCAAGCAGAAGCAAACCGGATAAAGTGAGCGTAATTACAGATTTAGATGGTAAATATAGCTATTCTCACGGGGATCCCCTTTTCATTCCTCTTCCAAAAAAGTTCGCTGTTCTTGAACCAGATAAAAAATATTTTGAGAGAACTTTAAGAGCCAATATCCTTCTGACGGTGCTTGAAGCTGACGAGAAGGAATTGCATCGATGACAAAAGGGAATTTCATGCCAGTTATTTTTCAGTTTAAGCATGATACATCGCATTCTGCCTGTTTAAGAGGATGGAGACATGACAATCAAAAAATATTTTATATTAAGATGTGTGAGGGGTTAGCATGGTATTGAAAAAATTAAATCAGGAATCTGAGATAGCTTTACGTCATCTTCAGGTTATGGAGACGGTGTGGGAGAATCAGCCAATCGGAATTTTCAAACTTGCTGAAATAATGAAACTTCCAAGACATAAAATAAGATACTCACTTCGAGTACTGGAACAGTCCGGAATAATTCAACCTACGCAGTACGGGGCAATTATAAAAGAGGGTTCAGATGAGACAATCAAAAAAATGAAAAATGACCTTAAAGAGGCAATCGAAAGAATTGAACGGATGTCGCAGATGATTCAAAAATTTTAAAAATGTTAATATTGAAAAGAATCTTATAATAATAAGCTTACTCTACAACTTCAGCAAATGCATACTTTCTGAGGACTCGATTTACTCTGACAGTTACTTCGTCATCAACCCTTGTTCCGGGGACAAAAACAACAAAACCACTTACCTTGGCTATTCCATCCCCTCCACTTCCGAGAGCTTCAATTTTAACATTTATTACATCTCCGACCTCAACAGGAGGTCTTCTTCCAAAATTTTCCAATTTCTACACCTCCATATTCAATTAAAAATTTTACTGGATGTTATTTAATTTTTATGATTTATTGCCCCAATTATTGCTTCAATTTTACAAAAAAGTGGATTTAAATATATTTGCTTATTAAAATTCTCAGCGATTTTTTAACGTCATCGGGAATCCTGGAAGGGTCTGTAGTGATGGCAAATTTCAGTGAATTTCTACATTCGCAGTCATCATCAGAAAGTCGTGGAATGAGTTTTCTTAAAACATTTCTAACCTTTTCTTCGTTTTTTGCTGCATTATTAAGGATTGTTGCCACATCGACATGATGTTCTTTCCAGACATCATAGTCTGTGACGGTTGCCAGAGTTATATAGCATATCTCCGCTTCCCTTGCAAGTTTTGCCTCAGGAATTGCAGTCATTCCGATAATGTCGAATCCGAGCTTGCGGTATACTTCAGATTCTGCTTTTGTTGAAAACTGCGGACCTTCTATACACACATAAGTTCCACCAGAATGGTAGCTATAGCCAAGTTCCTGAATCACTTTTTCAGCTATGGAAGTGAGTGAACGACAGAATGGCTCCGCAAAGCCGGTGTGAACAACGATATCATCGAAAAAAGTATTTTCTCTCAGTCTCGTTCTATCGTAGAGCTGTGAAGGAATGACAATATCAAGCGGGTGAATCTCTTCTCTGAGTGAGCCAACAGCAGCCACACTGATTATTTTCTGGACTCCAATCTTTTTTAGTGCAAATATATTCGCCCGATAGGGAACATTCGATGGGCTATATACATGTCCCCTTCCATGTCTTGATAGGAAAGCTACTTCTTTCCCCTCAAATTCCCCGAGTACAATCGAGTCAGAAGTTTTTCCGAATGGAGTATCTACATTCACTTCCTTAACATTCTCAAATGCATTCTGGTCATAAACACCCGTTCCACCGATTATCGCAACTTCAGCCTTCATCACCTAACCTCCAGATTGTTTTCCCTCAGATATTGTATAATTATTTTGCCTTCAATTTTGTATCGACTTGAATAAGCTGTTCAGTAAAAATCCTAAAAAAGAATCAACCCGATAATCCAAAAAAGAACATCCCCTAACAGGAGAGAAATTATAAAGCCAGCGGTTATGAAAACGAGAAAAGGAAGTCCGGGAGTGACCCATATTTTATCAACTTTACCATTCTCCCTAGCCTTTTTTAACTCTCTCAGCATTTTTTCATCTGGTTCAACACCCCTCTTCACTCTCACAAGCTTTCCGCTGTTAATGTACTCAAGCAGGTTGTGAAATCTTGGAATTCTATCCGCATCGACCCTGTAACCGGTGAAATAATAAAGTAAATTTCCCCCTTTAAGCCCTTTCTTAAGGTTTTTGATGAAAACAAAAAGGATAACTGCCGGAGAAAAAATAATCGAATTTGATAAAGTGGAAAAGGCAAGAATCCCAAAGCCCTTGTTTATAATTGGTGTAAAAAATATCTCAGGATAAACAGGATATATCACAGAGAGAACAATTAACGCTTTGGCATCCGCTCCACCCCACATTCCAAACTGATAGAAAAGATATGAGAGAGAAAATATCAGTATAAATTGAAATAACATGAATAATAAATTGAATTTTACAATAAAGTATTCTAAAACAACAAATGGTGCGAAAATCAGTAACATGTATTTCCACAATCTGTTGGGAACTCTTCTCTCCTCTAAATCGACTTTACAGGCGAATATGAGGAAAGGAATTGTGACAGTCACCTTCAGGAGGTAAAAATATTCTGTTATCATTCTTAACAAATTCTCATTCTAATACTAAGCTTTAACGTGGAATGAATATGCAATGAACAGGAAACCGAGTGTCAGAATACTCATAACAAGGGGCATAACAACATTGGGTGATGCGATTAAATTGAATGCAGATGCCATGAATATCGCAACGCCAGCCATTGACGTCAGAATAAACCCGGCAAGCAAGAACAGCATGTCTGTCCGGGATGTGGTAACCTGTGCCTTAAGAACTACACCGATTACCAGCAGGCTTGCACCTATAAAAGCGAATCCGAAAAGGAAGTATAAAATTAAAAAATAGATGTCGATGATTTCAAACGCCTCCTCAGCTCAGATCCACCTGTGTCTTTCCACTCAATGATTCCGGTATTAATATTGCAATTTCTGTTGTAGCACCTGTTGTAGGAATCAGCCTTATTGTGGCATCTTCACTCTCCCCAAGTCCGTTGTCACCACATATAGCAGATACATTGAGGTGTATTTTTGCAACATCCTCACGACTGTTCATGACTGGATTGCTGTTACCATTAGTCTTGAGTGAGGTGTCATCATCATTAACCCATGAAACCGCGAACCTGCTTGCCGTATAGTTTGTCGTTGTCATACTCGTGACAGGGGCACCACTTCCTGAAACATTACACGTCAGCACTTTGTGGTCATCTTTGTCCACGTATTCAATAGTCAGATTACCCAGGTCGAGGTCTTCACTTCCTGGTCTGAGTTTAACTGTAAGGTTAATGTAACTTACATACTTGACATTGCTTATTGTCCAAACAGGACCTGTTATCGCCTTGACATCCAGACCGGTGGAAGTCTGAGAGGTTGCTTCCTTTCCTGTAGTCTGTGCTCTCTGCTGTAGCAAACCAGCAGTGTTGATGAGAACCGCAGCAGCTATAGCAGCAACAAGTACCATGGCAATGAATACTATCAGGGTTCCTATACCCACCTGACCTTTGTCGTTCATTTTTATCACCTCAGGTTAAGTCCACCTGTGTCTTGCCATCAACTGACTCGGGAACTCTGAACGTGTACGTGGTTGTTGCTCCGGTTGCTGGAATGAGCCTAATTGAAGCTTCTTTACCCTCTCCGAGTCCATTGGTTGTTGCAGAATCGTCACTTCCTGCTCTTATGTCCGCTAAATCCAGTTTGATTACAAAAATATCCTCGCGACTATTCAATACCGGGTGGGAAGAATCATCGTCCTGCTCTGACCACGTTGTAAAGAACGTAGCATTATCGTCACTACCTCGCACAAGCTCTACAGTATTGTCATCATCCGAGTACACTATTATCAGGTCTGCCATGTCAATGTTCTGACTCCCTGGCCTCAGCTTTACAACGACTCCTATTTCATGCACTGTGTCAGCGGTATCATCTACCGTGCCATTTACTGCCATCACGGTTAAGCCAGTAGAGGTCTGTTCTGTTGCTTCCTTTCCTGTAGTCTGTGCTCTCTGCTGCAGCATACCTGCAGTGTTGATGAGAACTGCAGCTGCGATAGCAGCAACAAGTACCATGGCAATGAATACTATCAGTGTGCCTATACCCACCTGACCTTTTTCATCCTTCTTTATCATATCACCACCATTATTGTGATGAATCTAATTATTTATAAATGTTATCTTAATTTTCTCAAAAATGATAATAAAGTAGAATATAAAATGGAGCAATTATTCCGTTATCCATTCTTATTACTTTCAGCTCAAGTCTACCTGTGTCTTTCCACTCAATGATTCCGGTATTAATATTGCAATTTCTGTTGTAGCACCTGTTGTAGGAATCAGCCTTATTGTGGCATCTTCACTCTCCCCAAGTCCGTTGTCACCACATATAGCAGATACATTGAGGTGTATTTTTGCAACATCCTCACGACTGTTCATGACTGGATTGCTGTTACCATTAGTCTTGAGTGAGGTGTCATCATCATTAACCCATGAAACCGCGAACCTGCTTGCCGTATAGTTTGTCGTTGTCATACTCGTGACAGGGGCACCACTTCCTGAAACATTACACGTCAGCACTTTGTGGTCATCTTTGTCCACGTATTCAATAGTCAGATTACCCAGGTCGAGGTCTTCACTTCCTGGTCTGAGTTTAACTGTAAGGTTAATGTAACTTACATACTTGACATTGCTTATTGTCCAAACAGGACCTGTTATCGCCTTGACATCCAGACCGGTGGAAGTCTGAGAGGTTGCTTCCTTTCCTGTAGTCTGTGCTCTCTGCTGTAGCAAACCAGCAGTGTTGATGAGAACCGCAGCAGCTATAGCAGCAACAAGTACCATGGCAATGAATACTATCAGGGTTCCTATACCCACCTGACCTTTGTCGTTCATTTTTATCACCTCAGGTTAAGTCCACCTGTGTCTTGCCATCAACTGACTCGGGAACTCTGAACGTGTACGTGGTTGTTGCTCCGGTTGCTGGAATGAGCCTAATTGAAGCTTCTTTACCCTCTCCGAGTCCATTGGTTGTTGCAGAATCGTCACTTCCTGCTCTTATGTCCGCTAAATCCAGTTTGATTACAAAAATATCCTCGCGACTATTCAATACCGGGTGGGAAGAATCATCGTCCTGCTCTGACCACGTTGTAAAGAACGTAGCATTATCGTCACTACCTCGCACAAGCTCTACAGTATTGTCATCATCCGAGTACACTATTATCAGGTCTGCCATGTCAATGTTCTGACTCCCTGGCCTCAGCTTTACAACGACTCCTATTTCATGCACTGTGTCAGCGGTATCATCTACCGTGCCATTTACTGCCATCACGGTTAAGCCAGTAGAGGTCTGTTCTGTTGCTTCCTTTCCTGTAGTCTGTGCTCTCTGCTGCAGCATACCTGCAGTGTTGATGAGAACTGCAGCTGCGATAGCAGCAACAAGTACCATGGCAATGAATACTATCAGTGTGCCTATACCCACCTGACCTTTTTCATCCTTCTTTATCATATCACCACCATTATTGTGATGAATCTAATTATTTATAAATGTTATCTTAATTTTCTCAAAAATGATAATAAAGTAGAATATACAAAATTGGATTACGATGGCTATAAATAAAGATTTATGTGATTGATATAAATTATTTTATTTTTTTAATTGCCTCCCACATCTCAACGGGTTTATCCCTGAACCTCCATTTCAAACCAATCCCTTCTGAAGTAATCTCAATCCTGACATCCTCGACCACTGCAAGATAAGAAGAACGCCTTTTCTGCTTCTGAACGAGGATTTTTTCCGCCTCCACGAGCAATCCCTTATCAACAAGCTCGTTAAATTTTCTGTAACAGGTAGCAGGTGGAATACTGAGCTTCTCACTGATCTCCTGAACTGTTACCGGTTTTTTCATAGCAAGAGATAGTATCTTGAAACTCTGAAAATCGAAGAGCGAGTCAAAGCTGTCTTCAGAGACCATCAGCACCACCAAAGTATTTAAAAGCTGAATGAGAATTCAATTGTATGCAGGTTCTTAAAGAGGACGGCACTTTTCTCTGCAATGCAGATGTTCTGAAAAACTTCAGAAAGAACATTGGTCTGATGTTCAGGAGAGATATGCCCGATGACAAAGGTCTTCTTCTTGAGCTCAATTCTGCATATCTGCACTCTTTTTTTGTCTTCTTCCAATTCCACGCGATTTTTCTTGACAGAGATATGAGAATTGTTGATGAATTTATCATGAAGCCATTTACAATCAAAAAGGTAAATGCCAGATGGGTTCTTGAGATGAAACCCGGAAAAAGTGTAAGAAAGGGAGAAAGGCTAATCATACGTTGATGTCCTCAACAAATCTGCTTACTGCAACCTCACCAACCGGAGTGAGTCTGCCATTTTTGAGCAGATTTTTTTCTTCAAGGTTGTTTACAATTCTCTGAATGTCTGCAGCTTCTGAATTGATGATTGCAGGTAAATCCTCTATAGCCAGACCGGAATAAACTGCCTGCATAATCTGTTTCTCAAAATCACTGATTTTTAATTTCTGCAATGTTCTCAGCATACCTCCATATTCAAATGCTATGTATCTCCCAAGAAGGTTCATTGCCTTTCTGTCTGGAAGATATATATAGGAGGAGATTGCTTCTCCTGAGTTCATCATTCTGACATTCAGAACTTCGACTCTATCCCTTCCAACCTCCTTAAGCTCAGTTTTTATATCTCTCACAGAACATAACCTGACAGGAGAATTGTCAAGAACAATTGCTCCCCTTGAGATTCTCAGCAATCCTTTTTTCCATTCTTTATCGAGAATAACACCCCCTCTCACAGCAGGATGTTTGTAAATAACTCTATTACCATTTAATAACAATCTCATCAGTATTGATATAAACTTCTCCAGTTTTGATTCGTCTCCTTTAATTATCAGGATTCTCGGTTTTTCATCTTTAATAAATCCAATTTTTATCGAACCCTCCATCAATTCCTTGATATCTTCAGGAATCTCAACCTTTCTTACATCAAAAATTCGTCGAATGTTGAATGATAGCTTGTCAATATTTGTAATCACAAGCATATATCTGTCACTTAGAATAATTCTTGATTTCTCAAATTCATCTAATTTTTTCTGTCCCCCCATTCCATGTATTGTAGTTTTAGCCACGAAATCGGCAAGCACCTTTTCCATAGCCTGCACCTTTTCCATAGTTATTTGTAAATATATTCTATTAAATTTTTAAATTTTACCCTTACTTTCTCTGAGTCTGGTATTTTTTAAATGCTTAAAGCTCTTCTGTGATTTAATCTTTTTACACAAACGTTAAATATACCTTATACTTATTATTATGATAGTGATAAGATACCATGCTTGGGCAGATATCTGCATATTTTGGGAGAGTGATGGAGATGCTGAAAGGTACTTTAAAGAAGTTATCAGGCTCAAAAAAGGTCAAGAAAAAATCTAAAGCAAAGAACCCCGGGGGCAAGAAGAAAAAGAAAAAGGTTGAAGAAGAAGAATTCGAAATTGATGAAGAAGTAGAGGATATTGATGAAGAAGATATTGACGAAGACGAAGAAGACTTTGATGAAGCAGATTTCGGGGGAATGGAGGAATCTCTTGAGGACGAGCTTGATGATTCTTCCTCCCCATCCAGAATTTCAGAGTTTGATGCACGAATAAAAGATATAGAGAACGAAGTAGGACTTATTTCATCCAAACTGAATAATATCAAGGCTGAGAATGAAGAAATTGGAAAAAGAATTCAGGAAATTGAAGATAACATCAGAAAATTGCTTGGTATTTATGAGATGGTTACTGAGGGCATAAATCCATTTGCAACAGAAGTTGTCGGAAGTGACGAAGGGCTTGGTTTATTCTCAGCTAAAAGTGAAAAGAAAGAGGATGTCCCGGATGAACTGCTCTCCAAGGATGCAGAAAGCTTTTTTGAAGATGTTGATGATGAAATAGAGGACTTATCCCCGATGGATGATGGTATGAATGATATTGGAATTGAACAAAGTTCAGGTGAATCGCCTGAGGACAAATTTAGGAAGTTAAAGGCGGAAATGTCAGGTGAGGGCAATCAGGTTTCAGATACTACATCACAAAATCAGGATTCAGGTGTTGCAGAGCCCACTCCTGTACCTGAGCCTGAAGTGCCTGAATCTGCTCCCGAACCCGAAATATCCGAGCCTGTTAGCGAGCTCCAGACACAGGTAACCGTTGAGATCGAGGATAAACCAGAGCCATCGATGAAGCATTCCGGACCGTATCTGACGGAGATTAAGAAAGATTACATCTCAGATATCATTGCGCTGAAGTGGATGGACTATCTTGTAAATACATTTGGAATTAAAAGAATGGCAGAAATTCTTGATTTCTATTCAGATATAGGCTGGATTGGCAAAAATGTTAAAGAATTGCTGACAAATTATTCAAGAGGGTATATTCTGAAGGAGAGTCACCTTGTGGATGAGCCGAATCCCCCGACATTAAAAGACCACGTAAAATCACTTGTATTTATAGCGAAACTCAGCGGGGTTGAGCTGGATATTGAGGAGATTGAAAAGGTTTTAAAAGATTTAGAGGAATTTGAGAGAGATGTCAGCGAAGTAGTAACAACAGAACATGCCATCAGCAGCAATTGCTAGTGCTATTCTCCTGATAGCTATGGTGGTTTCCGCCTCTATTATTTTTAACACACTCAGTTCAAATTACGAGTTGCTGAGGAAGGCTGAATACGTAAAAAATGAAATAGATTCGGAACAGTTGCATACAACCATTACAGTGAATAATGTTACTTATAGCTCGGGAATAGTTATCATCAATGCAACAAATGATGGCAACACTGTAATTGAGGCAGATAAAATCGATGTTCTGATAAACGGGGTTTTTTACACAGACAACATAATTTCCACCAGTGTTGACGGAGAGAATGTTACAATCTGGATTCCAGAAGAGGTTTTAAGAATAGAAGTAAGCTCGACTGTGAGCCCTTCAAGGGTCAAGGTGATTGCACATAATGGCATATCCGGATACTGGAGTGGTTAGATGGCATCTGATTCAGTAACTCAGATGATTTTCTTCGTCGCTGCTCTTGTTGTCTCTTCAGTTGTTGCAGCAGTGATGCTTAGCACGGTTCAGGAGACCTCCAACGTATTCAATCAGAAAAGCCGCTCCCTTGTGGAAAGTATAAAAGATGACATAACAATAATCAACGATCCTGATAACGTCTCCAACAACCCTGTAATAATTTATGCCAAAAATACCGGAGAATCGACCGTTGCTCTGGACAAAAAGATGTTTGACGTGATTATAGACGGCGTTTATTATACAAACTACTCAGTCTCGTCCCTTTCAGGCAACAGTGAGTGGCAACCTTCAGATGTTGCTAAAATAACTATCAACACAACTCTTTCCTCAGGTACTCACAGTATAAGAGTATATGTCAGAGGGAATGAATGGGATGAGATGAAATTCAGGATATAATTTTTTAATAATTTTTTAATAATCTGAAATAATTTTCCTGTGAGCTTTTTTTTCATGAGTTTTTTTCAGTAAGGTTTATTAGCTAATTTGATAACAATTATTATAGTGATGAATACCTGTGCAGGTGATTTGGATGTATTCGGTTGATTTAGAGAATATTGACAGGGTTAATGAGCATCTCGGAGGAGGATTGCCAGAAGGCGCGATTGTACTCATTGAAGGGAATTATGGGGCAGGAAAAAGTGCACTGACTCAGAGGTTCGCCTACGGGCTGTGCGAGGCAGGATACAGGGTTACACTGATCTCAACTGAACTCAGGGTGACAAGATTCCTGACTCAGATGCATTCTCTCGGCTACAAAAAAATTGAGACACACCTGCTTAATGAGGACTTACTCTTTCTTCACGCAGACCTTGGTAAATTCAAAGGCAAAAGAGAACTTCTTAAGCGAATGACTCAGTCGAAAATTATATGGAAGCCGGACGTAATAGCGATCGACACTTTCGATGCAATTTTGAGGAATGATGCTACATTTGATTCCCTTGTAAGACAGGATCAGGGGAGGGATGCTGCCCTCTCTATCATTTCCTACTTCAGAGATATGATAGGGAAGGGGAAGACTATAATTCTTACCGTCGACCCCACAAATCTTTCTGAAGACGTGATAAATCCGTTCAGGTCTGTAGCAGATGTTTACTTTGACATTGAGATGATGGAAGTAGGAAGTGAAATCAGACGTTCAATCAACGTAAACAGGTTTGCGGGTGGAGGAGAACAGGTTGGATGTAAAATAGGTTTCTCTGTCAGGGCTGGAGTAGGAATTGTTGTTGAAGCAAGATCAGTTGTATAATAGGTGATTATGCCGGCGCAACTTGATGCCGAGTTAAAAAATCTGGCATATAAATATCCACATCTGAAGGATCATCTGGTTAATTTTAAAAAGATTACTGGTAAGTATCCAGAATTTCGTGAAGAATTGACCAAGGATGACAAAACAAAGAGACCCAATGTGATATATCGTATTGGAGACCTTCTTTTTGCCCATGTATGGGGTGAGCTTGCACAGGAAACCAAGTATCTCGTAATCGAACCGACACTCAAAGAGGATGAATTTCAGAAGTACAAAACTGTCAGAGAAGCTGTGCTTGAGAAATCAATTGAAGAAAAGCCGGCAGAGTCTGATGAGGAATTTACAGATATTATTGAGGACGTACTCTCTAAAACAGTAGCCATTAGAAAGCATCCCAGAAATGAGTCAGGAGGATTATTCAGCAAGTTATTCAATATCACCGGAAAAATCGAGGTTACAAAAGAAACTTACGACAAATTCAGATACAGACTAAACAGGGATATTGTGGGTCTTGGACCACTTGAACCTATGATAAGAGACAAGTATTTTGAGGATATCCACGTCATTACCAGAGAAATCACCTATGGGGTGCACAGAGTATTCGACATGGTCAGAACGAACATAAAGTGGGATAATGAGGAGGAATACGAGAGGTATCTCAAAGCACTGGGAGAGAGGATTGGAAAGCCAATAACAGATGCACATCCTATCATTGATGCAAAGCTCCCGGATGGTTCTAGACTGAACCTGATTTACAGCGATGACGTCTCATACAGAGGTTCATCCCTGACAATAAGAAAATTCAAAGATGTACCATTCCCATTTACACAGCTTGTGAAATGGGGGACATGGTCGGCAGAGCTTGCGGCATACATCTGGTTATGCCTTGAAAATGATATGAGCTTCATTATAAGTGGTGAGACTGCGAGCGGTAAAACCACGACAATGAACGCTGCTTTAAGCTTTATTGACCATGATGCCAAGATATATACTGTTGAGGATACTCCTGAAGTTCTGCCCCCTCACAACGCATGGCAGCAGATGGTGACGAGAGAGGCGGAGGAGGGTAGGGGCGGAGTCAATATGTTTGACCTGCTCAAGGCTGCATTGAGGAGCAGACCGAATTATATAATCATTGGTGAGGTGAGAGGTGAGGAAGGCAGAATTGCATTTCAGGCTATGCAGACCGGGCATGCAACCGCATTCACATTCCACGCAGGTACGATTGAATCTCTTGTACAGAGAATTACAAGTGACCCCATCAACGTTCCTATCCCGTTTGTCGGAGCTCTGGACTTTGCACTGTTCCAGAATTTCATTAAAGGTAAGGGTGTCAGAAGGGTAACAAGCCTTCAGGAAATTGAAGGTTATTCCAAAAAGTTCAATGGTATTGTTTCGAGAGAGACTTTTGAGTACGACTATACCAAGGACGAAATTGTCTTCAAAGGTTATGCAAATTCATATGTTCTTGAAGAAAAAATCGCCCTGAAACTCGGTTTTGCAGATAGAAAGAAGATTTATGAAGAACTCGAGCTGAGGACAAAAATTGTTGACAGAATGGTTCAGGAAAGGATTTTCGATTATCATGAGGTTAATGAGATTTTGAAGTCGTTCAGACTGAATGGGATTGATGGCTTACCGTTCAGTATATATTGAGTTGATATTATGGACTACCAGTATGCATTCAAAGTAATTGGAATAGAACCAAAGGAATACTTCATCAAGTTTGCAATGCCCATAACAATCGTTTTTTTTATTTCAGGAGTTTCTCTATACGTTTTTGCTGGAAGTCTTCTCGGTAATGCCTCTTTCATCTTTCTTATCATCCCTCTTTTCGGACTTCTTCTGTCAATGCTCTATCCAAAGGCAGTGGTGGATAGGAAGAGAATAGAGATAGACCAGAATCTTCACCTTTTCATCACTCATGCAGGCACGCTTTCTACTGCTGAAGTTGAGAGGAAGGGACTGTTTAAATTGATTGGAGAGAGGAAGGAGTATCAGGAGTTGAGCAGACAGGCAAGATTGATTTACAGACTTGTTGATGAGTGGGGAATGAGTATTCCTGAGGCGTGCAAGTTTCAGGCAAAGAGATGTCCGAGCAGAATATTCAGAGATTTTCTGGAGAGGTTTGCATATAATGTGGATGCCGGTCAACCCATCGAGGACTTTTTAATGTCTGAGCAGGAAGTAATTATGTCTGAATTTGAGACAATGTATGTTAACGCTTTAAAAGATGTGGATATATTTAAAGAGTTGTTTCTCTCCATGGTATTGTCCATTGCATTTGCGGTTGTATTTGCGACAATTCTGCCTGCGATAACCGGAACTTCACCAACATTGCTGATAGTTATAACGGTAATTCTTTTCGCAATTGTTGAACTCGCATTTCTCTACGCAATGTATTCTCGCGTCCCTAAAGACCCGCTATGGGGCAAATTCGACTCCAAAACAACCTCAGAGAAAAAAATTGAGAAAGCAATAGTTATCTCATTCGGTATCATCAGCATTCTCTTGATGGTTATTCTCCTGAGTTCTCTCGGGTATCCCATCCCGGTAATTAATGACCTTCCCCTGATAATGAGGCTCGCCATACCATTCACGCCTCTGTTCCTTCCGGGTATAATCTCAAGAAAATTTGAACAGATAGTCAGAGAGAGAGACAAGCAGTTTCCAAGTTTTATACGGTCACTCGGAGCTGCCGAATCAGCAAAACAGACGACCACAACATATGCACTGAGGACACTTCAGTACAAGGATTTCGGTCCACTGACCCGGGAGGTGAAAAATCTCTATAAAAGACTGAACATGAGAATAAATCAGGAACTTTCATGGCGAATGTTTATGAAAGAATGTGAATCATTCATCATTCACAGATTTAGCGAGATGTATGTAGATGCGAGAATAAAAGGGGGTGTTTCTGAGAAACTGGGCAAAATTATAGCGAAGAACGTTGAGAAGATGAGGTCGTTAAGGACGTTTAGAAGTCAGACGACCACAACTCTTATAGGTGTTCTGTATGGTATTACCGCAAGTCTCTCATTCGCCCTTTATGTTGGTCTCATGGTCGTAAATATGATGGCTAACTCACTCAATGTGATTACGTTATCCGGTGATGTTCCTGCTGCAAACTTCATAAATCTCCAGCTTTATAGTATCGAAGAAGTTGATTTCATGATAGCAATGCTTCTTCTGATTCACTCGATGTTATCCTCTGTGATGATAAAGATTGTTGATGGCGGGCATCAGGTTAATGCATATTTCCACTTTGTCATGATGATGTGGATTTCAGGACTGTGCGGGCTGGCGGTATCAGAAGGGATGGGCAATATGGTGTCAATCTAAATAATACTTAATTTATATATATAATGTAAGACATATTCGTGATAGCATGAAAAGCCTGTACGAACTCGGGAAGAGAAAGGATGTTAATTCTGTAATAGACATCTATCTCAATTCGAAAAGTGATATGACAAGGGCAAGAGCTCTCGAAGTTCTCGGTGAAATAGGAGGGGACAGGGCAATTGAGATTCTGATTAAAGCCATTCTAAACGAGGAGAAAGAGGAGTTGAGAAGTGCTGCAGCAGAAGCCATTGCATGGTCGGATGAGAAAACATTGAGGTTACTCGTGGAGAAGATAAGTGGTGAAAAAGTTAAGAAAGCTCCATGGGCACTCGTGAATCGCCTGATGGATATTTTGAAGGAAAAAGATACAAGCCTGAGGATTAATGCAGCAATTGCTCTCGGGAGGCTGGGCGATAAAAGAGCAGTAAAACCTCTAATATCTGTATTAAAAGATTCTTCAGTAAAAGTCAGAAATGCTGCAGTGATTGCTCTCGGAATGATTGGCGACTCAAGTGCAATCAATCCGCTACTATCAAGACTCGATGATGAGAGTATCGAAGTCAGAAAATCTGTTCTGGAGGCTCTTGAAGATATTCAGATTGGCCCAAAGCATGCTGAGAAAATAAAAGACTGTATTCATGACCCCAATCCAAGAATCAGAGAGCTTGCAGCAATGATACTTGAGAAAGGAGGGGAGCGAACTATTGATGCACTTCTTGAATCATTAAATGATAGTGTGAGAGATGTGAGGATTGCAGCAATACATTCTCTTCTTGCCACGATGTCAAAAATCCCGCCTTCAAGAAGTGAGGAAGTCAGGAAAACGATAAGTAAGAGGTTAGAGAGCTCTCCTGACGTTGTAAATGTCGTTATTGAGGCTGTGAAGACATCATCGAGTAATTCTGTGAGAAGAAACGCAATCTGGCTTCTTGGTCAGCTCGCTGACCCGAGGGGAGCAGATATTCTCGTCAAGATTCTTGACAGAGGAAAAATGGAAGAGAAGAGACTTGCAGCAACATCTCTTGCAAGAATACCCGGTGTTGCGGAGAAGCTGGAGGGGACGTTCAACCACGAGGATGAAGAAGTCAGAAAGCTTGTTTGCTGGATTCTTGGAGAAATTGGGGATGAAAATGGCAAAATTATGTTGCAGAAAGCTCTTGAGGATGAGAGTGAAAAAGTGAGAAGAGTTGCATTTCAGGCGATTAATAAAATCGAAAGATTTAAGAAATAAGTTCGTATAATTATTGTAATGAGTGAAGTAAAAATCAAAGATATTGTCGGGAAATTCATCTCTCCCGTTGCGATTAACGAGAAAAGATTCAGAGACTCACAATGGATACCCGGCAGAATAATTTTATCCAATAAGAATATCTGGATGATAAGCAAGAATAAAAAGAAAAAAATCAGTCTTGCAAGGATTTTTGATGTAGGGGGGAGGTTTGATATCTGTGATAATTTGAGAACAGCACCTTTTTATCTTCTTGTCAGGCATTTTGGAGTAGAAAAGGAGAACATCATAAGCGTTCTGACCTCGAGCAAAAGAGAAGAATTTGAGGAGTTTAAACAATCACTTACAGAAATTTTATTAAATAAAAAAATAGTTCTGGTAAAGTATCCGGTGAAAAAGGGGGGTGTTGTGCAGAGTAACGTTACGTGGGAGAAAGGTCAGATTGGAATCAAGGGCACAAAAATCAGAATTGTTACAGAATCAGGAAAAATGGCAAAAATTGATCTTGACAAAATACAGCTCGTGAAAAAGGATAAGAGAGAGGTCGACGGCGAACTAAAAAACATTCTTGATTTGCAATTCTCCGAAGAAGAAGACGAAATGGAGTTCTCAGTGGAATGCTACATACATGCCAAAGCAAGCATTCTCAACATTCTCCATAACTTCATATTCGGGAGTTTTGACAGAGTTACAGCAGATATATCTCTTTCAGAGTCAGAAAAGCAGATAATTATGTCCCTTTACACCGGGGTATCTCCTTTCGAAATTCCGAATTTTATTGGCATGGATGTGGACGAGGTTGAGAGTATCTTCGACAGACTGATAGAACTCGAGGTTCTCAAAGAAGTTAGAAAAAGAAAGGAAGTTATACTTACTACAAGAGGCAAGAATCTTGCAAGCGAGGCTTTAGGTTCTGAATAACTTTTTAGACAATCTTTCTCTCAAAAATTTTTTGGGAGTTTCTTTGATTTCCAGAATATCCCACACTACTGCTATGGCAATGGAAATGATTATGATAAAATACCTTGTTTTAAGGAACAGAATCTGGGCAGGTATTTTAAAAGGAAGGAAACAGAGCAGGCATTTTGATGTTAGCATGTAAGAAAGATTGTCTGCTGTAAGAAAGATTCCGTAAGCTGCAAAAACAATCATTGTTACAAGGTGAGCATAAATAAAGTGAACATCCATAAAGCTCAGACCTCCGAGAAAGAGTAATGATATTAAGAAGATCAGCAGAAATACTGCGCCCTTCATTAAAACTTTCAGTATAAAATCCTGAACAGCAGTAAATGAAGTTATTGCTTCTCCAAATATGTAAAAGACGATACAGAGGGAAAATGAAATTACGAAAACTCGATACTGTTTCTCGAAGTCCATCAGACCTTCCTGAATATTTTATTCACTCTATCCAGTGGTTCGAAGAATCCTTCGGTCGGAAGGGTCTCTGTTTTCCCGAGTACAAGTATCCCGTCTTTTTTAAGAGCTTTTGCAATATTCTGGGCTATAACTGGCTTATGCTCCTGTTCGACGTAAATCAGGAAGTTTCTGCACAGTACAAAGTCAAAATCCCTCGAAGGTGGAGGGTCACTTATCATATTGTGTTTGATAAACCTGATGCCCGTCTTCAGAAATGGTTTTACAGTAACCTTTCCGTTTTGAGTTGTAAAATATCTATCTATACTCTTCAGATAAGATAGTTCCTCTTCAACGTTGCTGTATTCACCTTTTTTTGCAATATTCAGTGCATCTTCATCAATATCTGTTGCAATAATATCTGCTTTAGTTCCGATTTCCTCGCATATTATTGCAAGAGAATACGGCTCTCTCCCTTCACTGCAGGCAGCACTCCATATTTTCACATAGCTTTTGCACTTCAACAGTTCTTTTAATTTGTCCCAAACTTCAGTATTTCTGAAAAAGCTTGTCACGTTTATACTCAGAGCATCTTTTAGGGCATCAAGCTCCTTTCTGCTCGTCTTCAATAGCTTCAGATATTCTTCTTCAGAAGTGGTACCAACTCTGACCATTCTTGAGTTGAGTCTTCGCAGCAGATAGCTGTCCTTGTACGCACTCAATCCAAGGTCATTTTTTACATAATCGAGCAGTCTCATAGTTCTGCAATAATTTTTTCTGATCTTTTTACAACCATTCTCCCGCTTGAAGTGTGGAATTCAACTGTCCTCCCATGGTTTTTTCCTGTATCCTCTGCAATGAGCTTTATTCCAAATTTTCTCAGAATCTTCTTCACTTTTTCTATGTTTCTCTCGCCAATTGCGAGTGAGGAGGGCAGAGTGAACATCTGAGCTCCGCCAGCAATTTTTGCTCTCAATCTACTTATGTCAGCATTCATTTTCTCCATCTCCCTGACCATTGCCGGAATTGCAGTGTCAGCAAACTTCCCTACTAAATCAGTCCTGCCATTACATTCGGGAAGCATTATATGTGCAAGACCCCCGATTCCATTTCCATCATAAATCCCTATTGCCACGCATGAACCTACAGTTGTTTTGAGGATACTATCACTGTTCGAGACGATATACTCTGCCATTTTCACTCTGACTGGAGTCATAGTCTATCAATTGCTTCCATCAATTTCTCCAGTTCAGGAATCACAAGTAATTCGCAGTTTATGTCTTCATTTTTCGCTTTGATATAGCTGTTAAACAGAAAAGCGTTATCGTACTGCTGAGCTATCTGAATCAGAATCGGGTCAATGACAGCAGAACCCATGTCGTGGACAGTCTGTGGAGTGGAAATATTAATCTCGCTATTCAGCAGATTTGCCCAGCCATCTATGAAGGAACTTGTGATTATATTGCCAACTTCACTTATAGCCGATAAATCCATCTCCGAAAATCCGTCGCCATTGCTCTCTTCAATCCCCTGTAGAAGAAGATTTGTTATCTTTTTGGCGCTTTTTGTTGGAAAAAGGACAACGAGAAATCCTGAAGGCAGACCCTGAAACGTCAGGTATACACCGATTACTTCTCTATCACCAATCACATCTGGAACATCGGATAGGTCAACGAATTCGATTTTTGCGACTTTCATCTCGACATCGATTCCAAGCATCTGAGAAAGGTTGTAAGCAACATTCTGTGCTCCTTCTTTTGCCATTTTATTCAGTTTCATCAACTTATTAAGGTCTATTCTCATTTATTCACCTCCTGAAGTGTGTTTATATCCAGAATGGGTATAACCTCACCCTCTCCAAGAATTGAGATCCCGGAAATCCCTTTAACACTTTTTAGCATTCCGAGGGACTTCACTACAACCTCTTTCTGCTCAAGAACATAATCGCATGCAAGGGCAACTCTATCATCGAGTGATGTAACTATTACCAACATCTTTCCATCAACATTAGAATCAATTTCAAGAACACGGTTGAGGTGAATAACAGGAATAATTGAGTCACGAAATACGAGCCTGTCAACACCTCCAGCCCGCCTGATTTCACACTTTGACCTTGGCTTCACCTCTATAATTTCTTTAAGTGGAATTCCATACTTCTCAGTTCCAACTCTTATGAGGAGTATCTGGCTTATCGCCATGGATAGTGGTAAGCGTAACCTGAATGCAGTCCCATTGCCTTTCTCTGACTTCACCTCCACTGAACCACCCAGAGATTTGACAGTATTTACGATGATATCCGTGCCAACTCCTCTTCCTGAAACGTCCGTTACCGTATCAGCGGTACTGAACCCTGGCATGAGAATGAGATTGTAAATTTCTTCATCTGATAATTCCTCAGCCCTCTCTTCAGTTATTAGATTTCTCTCAATTGCTTTCTCCTTTATCTTATCAACATCAAGCCCTTTTCCATCGTCTGAGACTTCTATGACCACATGATCCTTCAATTTCATTGCTTTGAGAGTTAAATTACCTGTTCTGCTCTTTCCAGCTTTTTCCCGCTCATCTGGCATCTCTATCCCATGATCAATTGCATTCCTTATCATGTGAATAAGGGGATCCTGAATCTTATCAAGAACTGTTCTGTCAACTGTCACATCCTTTCCTTCTATTACGAAGTTCACTTCTTTCCCGAGAGACTTGCTCAAATCTCTTACAACTCTTGGAAGTCTGTCGACAACATGCTTTAACGGTATAAGTCGCAAATCCATAACGGTATCCTGCAATCTGCTTATTATTCTATCAAAGGTTGAGAATTCGCTTCCTATTCCCTTCTTCACTTCCTGAGGCAGGGTATTTTCCAGCTTCAGTTTTCTTACAACAAGCTCCTCAACAAGATTCATCAGTTCATCAAGCTTGTGAATGCTTATTCTTATTGACTGTATATTCTCCGAGCGAAACTTGTCGCCCAATCTCGTCTTTTCATATCCGGCAGAATTATCCTCAATTACTTTTTCATCATCAGCCTCGGTCAAAGAGACCGCTTCTTCTATTTGCTCTGATGGGGGATCTTTTTTCTTGCCAAACCTGAAATCATTAACCTGCGGAAGATTTCCGAGTAAATCACTTATTTTTTCGAGACTTCCTTTAAGGTTGAGCTCAAACCAATCCCGGAATTTACCATCTGATATCTCCTCCCCTGAAGGGGAAGAACTCAGGATTTCTGCAATATTTTCAATTTTCTTCAAAATCAGCATCGCATCAATACCCTTCATCTGAGAGTCCGGATTGACTTTAACCTGTACTGTAAAGCCTCCCTCATTCTCAACTTCTTTCTCTTCCTCGAGATTACTTCTGATTTTTGAGATTAATTCTTCAGGATTTGAACCTGTCTGACCCGATTCGATTACTTCTTCAAGTAGCAGACCAATCATGTCCACTCCTTCGAATATCAAATTCATGATTTCATTATTCATTTTTTTCTTTCCCTGACGTAAAGAATCGAGTAAATCTTCAACCGCATGAGCAATACTGGATAAACTCTCATACCCCATTGCAGCACTGTTGCCTTTCAGTGTATGAGCTATGCGGAAGATGGATGTCATGGTTTCAACATCGTCCGGGTTATTTTCGAGTTCAAGTAGTAAGTTATTTAAATCGGTCAAAAGACTCTTGCATTCCTCAACAAACACCTCAATATACTCGGAATCCATCAATACCCTCCTGAAAGTCTTAAAATTGCTTTAGCAATATCTGAAGAATGTGCAATCACATCAACACATCCGGTCTCAATTGCCCGCATGGGCATTCCAAATACAACCGAAGTCTCTTTACTCTGAGCAATTACCTTCCCACCTGCCTTCTTGACGAACTGAACGCCAAGCTGCCCATCTTTACCCATACCGGTGAGAATAATAGCAATCGTGTTTGAACCACAAATCCTCGATGCCGAAATCAAAGTTGGCTCGACAGATGGGCGAACGTTGTTGATCGGTGCATCCTTATTCAGTCTTACAGAAATATCTCCGTTCTTCTCGAGAACCATATGGTGATCTCCCGGTGCAATTAACACCTGTCCATCCCCGAGAGTATCCCCATCAACCGCTTCCTCAACATTATATTCAGAAATGTTATCGAGCCTGCGTGCAAATCTGCGAGTAAATCCCTTGGGCATATGTTGAACGACAGCCACTTTAAATCTTGCATTAAGCGGGAGATTTGACAGAATTTCCTCAATGACAGGAGGTCCTCCCGTCGAGGCTCCAATCACAATCAGCTTATCAAGAGGCTTTACTGGAATATCGGCTTTGACTCTACTAGCCACAGTGGCAATATTGGCATTTGCTGCTGTCTTCACCTTCTCGATAATGCCCATACCAGTCTTCCTCAGGTCTGGGGAGATTGTTCCTGATGGCTTGGGTATAAAATCAACCGCACCAAGACTGAGCGCCTCAAGGGTGGCATCCGCACCTTCGTGAGTAAGGGCGCTGAGCATCACAACAGCAGGAGGCTTTGACATCTTCATTATCTCTCTCAAAGCGTTAATACCATTCATTTCAGGCATCTCAACGTCCATCGTTACTACATCGGGTTTCAGCAGTTCAACGAGTTCTATAGCGCGATATCCATTCTCAGCTTCGCCAATCACTTCAATTTCAGGGTCAGAATTAAGTATATCAGCAATGATGGTTCTCATGAACTTTGAATCGTCCACAATAAGGGTTTTTATGATGATATCAGCCTCCTGTGCTAACAATCAGTATCAGTTCAGTACCCCTTGTATCGCCTCCACTACCTTTGGACCCTGAAAAGGCTTTGTGATATAGCCATCTGCCCCGGCCATTATTGCCTGTTTCATTTTCTCCTCCTGTCCCACAGAAGTGCACATGACAACTTTTGTTTGCCCTCCAAGGCCCTTGATCTCTGCTGTTGCTTTAATTCCGTCTTTTATTGGCATTACGATGTCCATCATAATAACATCAGGATTCAACTGTTTAGCTTTCTCAACAGCCTCTACTCCGTTCTCTGCTTCACCGACTATAGTATATCCCGGCTGTGATTCCAGTATTCTCGTCAATAACTTTCTCATAAACTGCGAATCGTCGACTACAAGGATTTTTACAACCATGCATCTCACCTTCTCCTTATAACAATAATAATCATAAAAGTATATTAAGTTTTTTGTAAATACTCATTAGGTTGATACTTCTAACAAAATCTCGATTGTATTATGACAACTATGAGAGTTTATACTTTCAAGAGATTCCACTCCTCTCCAATTCTGTACCTTGCATATCCCGGTTTTATGTCCTTGATTATACTCTGTTCTATTCCAATGAGGTACATCTCTTCTCCAAAGTAAAAAAGCTCATCCTCCCTCTTAACACGAATAATCACATCGTATAACTTCTCAAGAGATTTATTGAGGTGCTTGTCAAGGAAACCATTCGGATAAAAAGAAAAGACAGTTGCATCCTCAGGCATTTTGCAAAAAATTCTGTAAATACTTTCTATTGCGGAGAAACCATATACTGCAGGTAGCAGGTAGAGCCCTGCAAGTACAGTAACATTTTCATTTGTTATATTTACTGCAATCCTATCAACGCTCTCAAAATCATCAAAAATGCTTTCTTCGGAGATTAACGTCAATCTGCCACTTCCAACACACTCTCCATTAACAAATGGAAAGCACTCTTTCTTGCCAATTTTTATCAGATTTGCATTATTCAACTGACTGGTAACTGGCAGATTATCGCTATTCATGGACCTATACATCTCTCTGAGCCTTCTGCAGATGAAATCAGCATAAACAATGAAAATAAGTTTTTTTGAGTTGAAATACGGGAGAATATGGCCATAAAGCAAACTGATTGTAGGATATGCAACATCATAAACAATTCTTACTCTCTTACCTTCAAATTTTGGAATGAGAGATTGCAATTGCATATGATGTAAATTTTTTCAATATTTAAAAATTTTTTGATTTGTAAATTTATAAATGAAATTAAATCTTTTATGGAATAACACATTTTTGGATACATAAAAATTAAGGTACTTGCCAACTCACATCTCAGCCAACCTCTGCAAGACTCTCTTTTCTCTTATACCAACAGCTACAACCATCCCAATCAAAAGGACATTGACAACAGTATACTTATAAACGGATCTCATACT